>ERZ761607.5318-NODE-5318-length-10648-cov-3.997357_pt1 | contig 10648 bp, 10 predicted proteins | sample MGYA00511164_ERZ761607 | MGnify/ENA primary metagenome ERZ761607 (study PRJEB28899, sample SAMN02445080) | bioreactor sludge metagenome | biome: EBPR sludge | place: Australia: Brisbane, Thorneside Wastewater Treatment Plant | collected 2011-06-22 ...
CGCCACCTGCGTCATTCAGCCCGGCGGCTCGATGCGCGACGACGAGGTGATCGCGGCGGCTGATGCGGCGGGCCTCGCCATGGTCTTTACCGGCATGCGCCATTTCCGGCACTGAGATGCGCGCGCTCTATTGGTCCGCAATACTGACTTTCGCCGCCGACCAGGCGCTGAAATGGGCCGTGGTCGTGGGGATGAACCTGCGCGAGATCGGCCAGATCGCGGTCTGGCCGCCCTACCTCATGTTGACCATGGCCTGGAACCGGGGGGTCAACTTCGGTCTCTTCGCCGCCGATTCGATGTGGTTGCGGGTGGCGCTGGTGGTGCTGCCTGTTCTGGTCTCGGCCTGGGTGTGGCATTGGGTTCGCGGTTTGGGCGGCGGGCTGGCGCTGGGCCTGGCAGCGGGGCTCTTGATCGGGGGCGCACTGGGCAATGCCGTCGACCGCGTGGTCTGGGGTGCAGTCGCCGACTTCCTCAACGTGTCGTGCTGCGGCTGGGTGAATCCCTGGGCCTTCAACGTGGCCGATATCGCGATCTTCGTCGGCGCCTTCGGGCTCATCCTGGCCACGCCCGGCAAAAGGCCGCGTGACGATGGGTCGAAGCTGGGCTAAAAGAAGGCGGCACCCCTGATGATGCGGAACGACATGAGCCTTCTTCGCCTTGCTGCCCTTGCTGGGCTTAGCCTGCTGACCTTCGCCGGGTGCTCGCGCAATTCCGAGGTGCCACGGCTGATGAATATCGCCGCCTCGCAGCGCAGTCCTGACGAATTCTCGGTGCTGCCCACCGCGCCGCTGCAGGCGCCTCCCGACTATGCCGCGCTGCCGGTGCCAACGCCGGGCGGATCGAATCTTGTCGATCCCGACGCGCGCGCCGAGGCGGCGACGGCGCTGGGCGGGCGGATCAGCGCGGTGCGCACCCCTGGCATCCCGGCCGCCGATGCGGGGCTGGTGCAGTACGCAGGCCGCACCGGCATTTCAGAGGACATCCGTGCCACCTTGGCGACCGAGGACGAAAACGTCCGCCGCCGCGGTCGCGGTCGCCCGCTGGAGCGGCTTTTCAACACGAACATGTACAGCCGCGCCTATCAGGATCAGGTTCTTGATCCGCAAGAGGAATTGCTGCGCTGGCGCCGTGCAGGCGCACGCACCCCTGCGGCCCCTCCGCCTGAACGCTGAGCGCCCTGGCCATTGCGCCGTGACAGCGCAGGCTGCGCTACCTTGTCCCGGGGCTTCACAAACACGCCATATCGGTTGCGCCGGATCGACATGAAGGTAATTGTGCGGGGACCCCTGTGCGGAGCCCCCCTATGTTCGCCTTCCGGCGCCTGACCGTCGTCCTAGCATTTCTGATCGCCCTCCCCGGAATCGCCCCGGCGCAAGAGGTGTTTTCCCTCGAGAACGGCCTGCAGGTCGTTGTGATCGAGGATCATCGCGCGCCGGTTGCGGTCAGCATGATCTGGTACCGTGTTGGCGGCGCCGATGACCCCGCCGGGCAATCCGGCATCGCGCATTACCTGGAACATCTCATGTTCAAGGCAACCGAAACGCTGGAGGCAGGCGAGTTCGACCGCATCGTCGAGGCCAATGGCGGCCAGCACAATGCCTTCACCAGTTGGGATTACACCGCCTATCACCAGCGCGTTGCCGCCGACCGGCTGGAGCAGATGCTGGCGATGGAGGCCGACCGGATGGTCAACCTGCGTCTGGACCTGTCGGATTGGCTGCCCGAACGCGAGGTGATCCTGCGCGAGCGCGGACAGACGCTGGAATCGAACCCCGACCGGGGCTTTGGCGAACAGATGCGCGCGGCGCTTTTCCAGAACCATCCCTACGGGCGCCCGATCATCGGCTGGCGCCATGAGATCGAGCAATTGACGGGCGATATCGCCACGGCCTTTTATCGGGTCCATTACGCGCCCAACAATGCGATTCTGGTGGTCGCCGGTGACGTCGACCCCGCCGAGGTGCGTGCGATGGCCGAGCGTCACTTTGGCCCGATCCCCGCCGCCGACACGCCACCCCGCCTCCGCCCGACCGAGCCCCCCCATTACGCCGAACGTCGCGTGATCATGCGCGACGCCCGGGTCGGGCAACCCTATGTCAACCGCCTCTATCTCGCACCCATCCGCGAAAGCGGCAACCAGCGGCAGGCCGCCGCCTTTCAGGTCCTTGGCGCGATTCTGGGCGGCTCGCAGACCTCGGTTCTGGACCGTCGACTGACCTATGACGAGCGCCTCGCGATCAGCGTCTGGGCGGGCTACAGCGGGCTGGCGGTGGACCATGGCACCTTCACGCTGGGGATCATGCCTGTCGAAGGCGTCAGTCTGCAGGCCGCCGAGGACGCGATGGACCGGGTGCTGGCCGAATTCATCGAAACCGGTGTCGATGCCGCGCAACTGGAGAGGGTCCGCATGCAAATTCGGGCGGAATCGATCTATGAGCGCGATGACACTGCCGCACGGGCGCGCAGCATCGGCGCGGTGATGGCAGTGGGACTCACGCCCGAGGACGAAGCCGACTGGCTGCGCACCCTCGCCGAAATCACCCCCGACGAGATCGTCGAAGCCGCGCGCCTGCTGGATCGGCGCGCCTCGGTCACCGGCTGGCTGATGGGAGAATCGCAATGAATCGCCTTGCACGCGCCGCCACTTTGGCCCTGTCGCTGTGGGCTTTGCCTGCCGGGGCAATCGAAATCACCGAGGTCACTTCGCCCATGGGCCATACGGGCTGGCTGGTGCACGAACCCTCGATCCCGTTTGCCTCGATCGAGGTGGTCTTTACCGGCGGCGCATCGCTGGACACACCGATGCAGTCGGGTGCGGTCTCGCTGATGACCTCGCTTCTGACCGAAGGAGCCGGAGATTATGACGCGCAGGGCTTTGCCAGTGCGCTGGAATCGCTGGCCGGCAGCGTCGGTTTCGACGCGCGGCGCGATTCGGTCACCATGACCATCCGCGCGCTCAGCGAGAACCGCGATCAGGTGGTGGATCTGGCTCTGACCGCGCTGACCGAGCCACATTTTGACCAGATCAGTCTGGAAAGGGTGCGCGCGCAAACCGTGGCCTCGCTGCAGCGGGCCGCACGCAACCCCGACACTCTGGCCCAGCGCGCATTTTCACAGGCGGGTCATGCGGGTCACCCCTATGCGCTGGCAGTCGGCGGCACGCCTGATACCGTTGCCGCACTGACCCTTGATGCCATCCTTGATGCGCACCGCGCAGCCTTTAGCCGCGATCTGGTCTACTTCGGCGCGGCCGGCGACATCACGGCTGAGGAATTCGGCGCGCTGATGGACAGGGTGTTGGCCGACCTGCCGACCATGCAGCGCGCCTTACCCGACTATCGGACCTTTGCCGCCGAACCGGGTGTCACGGTGGTCGATTTTGACGGGCCGCAGGCATCGGTGCAATTCGGCCATGCCGGCATTCGCTGGGATGATCCCGATTTCATGGCAGCCTTCGTGCTGAACGAGATATTTGGCGGCGGGGGTTTTGGTTCGCGGCTGATGCGTGAGCTGCGCGAGACGCGGGGGCTGACCTATGGGGTCTATACCGGGCTGAACTCGGGCCGGTTCGGCGACAGTTTCGGCGGGCGATTCTCGACCGCCAATGCCAGCGTGGGCGAGGCTATCGCGTTGGTGCGCGAGCAGTTCGAATGGCTGGCGAATGGCGGCATCACGCAAGAGGATCTGGAGCGGATCCAGACCTATCTGACCGGTGCCTATCCCCTGCGCTTCGATGGCAACGAGGCGATCGCGGGCATTCTGGCTTCGATGCAGTTCAACGGCTTTCCGCTGAACTACATCAACGTGCGCAACGATCTGGTCCGGGCGGTGACACTGGCCGACATCCACCGCGTCGCGCAACGGCTGGCGCAACCCGAGGCCCTGCGGTTTGTCGTGGTCGGACGGCCCGAAGGCTTGGAGTGATCCTTGGACAAGGGTGCCGCTTGCATGCTATGGCTAGTGGCATGCAAGCCGCGCGCCCCAAGATAAGCCAGCACCCTCCACGGATTCGCCAACTCGACGAATCCGCCGCCAACCGCATCGCAGCAGGCGAGGTGGTTGAACGCCCGGCCTCGGCGGTCAAGGAACTCGTGGAAAACGCGCTGGACGCCGGGGCCACGCGGTTGCGAATCGAGGTGGCGGGCGGTGGCAAGGTGCTGATCCGCGTCACCGACGACGGCCACGGCATGGCACCGGCCGATTTGCCGCTGGCACTCAGCCGTCATGCGACCTCGAAGATCGACGGGTCGGACCTGCTGGACATCCACAGCTTTGGTTTTCGCGGCGAGGCCTTGCCCAGTCTTGGCGCCGTTGGCCGCCTGACCATCGCAAGCCGCGCCGAGGGACATGAAGGCGCGCAAATCAGCGTCGCTGGCGGCGTCGCTGGCCCCGTGCGCCCCGCTGCGTTGAACCGGGGCACGCAGGTCGAATTGCGGGACCTTTTCTTCGCCACGCCCGCGCGGCTGAAATTCCTGCGCACCGATCGCGCCGAGATGCAGGCGATCATCGACACCCTCCGCCGCCTCGCCATGGCGGCGCCCTTTACCGGTTTCACGCTTACCGACACCGACGAGGGGCGCGACCTGCTGCGGCTCGAGGCCGAACAGGGCGAACTTTTCGACGCGCAAGAGGCGCGTCTGGCCCGCCTTCTGGGCCGCGAATTCACCGACAATTCTCTCAGGATCGAGGCCGAGCGCGAGGGTTTCCATCTGTCCGGGTTTGCCGCCCTGCCCACCTATTCACGCGGCGCGGCGATTGCGCAGTTCCTGTTCGTCAACGGCCGCCCGGTGCGCGACAAGATGCTGCTCGGCGCCCTTCGCGCCGCCTATATGGACGTGCTGGCCCGCGACCGTCACCCGGCCGCAGCGCTGTTCATCGACTGCGACCCACATCTGGTTGATGTGAACGTCCACCCCGCCAAGGCCGAAGTGCGCTTTCGCGATCCCGGTCTGGTGCGCGGGCTGATGGTTTCGGCGCTGAAACATGCACTGGCCGGGGCGGGGCATCGGGCATCCGGCACAGTGGCGATGGCCACGCTTGGGGCCATGACGCCCGAACCCGTCGGGCCGCGCGTCTATCAGATGGATTTCGCCAGCCGCCCTTCGCCGCAGGCCCGACAGACCGCATTTTCCGCGCAGGTGCCCGAGAGTTTTTCCGAGTCCGCCCAGCCCTTTACCGCGGCACGGATCGAACCCGCCGAGGGGCCGCTGTCCGCCCCGCTGGGCGCAGCCCGTGCGCAAGTGCATGAGAATTACATCATCGCCCAGACCGAAACCGGAATCGTCATCGTCGATCAGCACGCCGCCCATGAACGGCTGGTCTACGAGCGTCTGAAACGCCAAAGCGCCGAGGCCGACATCCCTTCGCAGGCTTTGCTGATCCCGGAAATCATCCCGCTGTCCCCCGGCGACGCCCGCCGCCTGATCGATCGGGCCGAATCGCTGGCCCGTTTGGGGCTGGTGCTGGAACCCTTTGGCGGCGGTGCCATCGCCGTGCGCGAAACCCCCGCCGCGCTGGGCCATTGCGACGCCCGCGCACTGGTGCTGGACCTTCTGGACGAACTCGCCGACCTTGGGACCACCCAGACGCTGGCCGCGCGGATGGACGCCATTCTCAGCCGCATGGCCTGCCATGGCTCGATCCGCTCGGGCCGCCAGATGCGCGCCGACGAGATGAACGCCCTCCTGCGCGAGATGGAGGCAACACCATTGTCGGGCCAGTGCAACCATGGTCGACCCACCTATGTGGAACTGAAGCTGGCCGATATCGAAAAGCTGTTCGGGCGCCGATGAACACCCAGATCGACCTGAGCGACCCCCTGACGCTGGGCCTGATCGGCGCGGCGGCGCTTGCGCTGGTGCTGCTACTGATCCTGCACGCGGTTCTGAAGGCCGCACGCGCGACCGAGCCCCTGACCTGGCAGATGACGCAACTGGGCCAGAGGGTTCAGGCCCTCTCGGACGGCCAGCAGCATCTGGCGGGCGGGCTGCACCATGTGTCCGACGCGCAGGCCAAATCGCAGGCGGCCATGCTCCAGGCGATGGAGGCGCGGCTGGCGCAGGTGTCAGAGGCGATGGGCGAATCGCTGCAAGGCAACGCAATCCGCACTGCGCGCTCTCTGGGCGATCTGCACGCGCGGCTGGAGGCAATCGACAAGGCGCAGGACAATATCCAGAAATTGTCCGGCAATGTGCTGAGCCTGCAAGACATTCTTTCGAACAAGCAGACCCGGGGCGCATTCGGCGAGATCCAGCTTCATGACATTGTGCAGCGCGCCCTGCCTTCGGACAGTTTCACGATGCAGGCGACCTTGTCGAACGGGCGTCGGGCGGATTGTCTGGTGCATCTGCCCAAACCGCCCGGCCCTATCGCCATCGACGCGAAATTCCCGCTGGAACCCTATGAGGCGCTGCGCAACGCGACCAATGACGCCGAAGTGGCCGAGGCCCGCCGCCAGATGCGCGGGGCCTTGCGTCACCACATGCGCGCCATTGCGGACCGCTATATTCTCGAGGGCGAGACAGCCGACGGCGCCTTGATGTTCCTGCCCTCCGAGGCGGTCTATGCCGAATTGCACGCCAATTTCCCCGATCTAGTACGCGAGGGTTTCGCGCTGAAGGTGTGGATCGTGTCGCCCACCACCTGCATGGCGACGCTGAACACCATGCGCGCCGTGCTGAAAGACGCGCGGATGCGCGAACAGGCGGGAGCGATCCGCAAGGAACTGGCCGAACTTTACAAGGATATCGAACGGTTGGGGCAGCGCGTGGAAAACCTCGACCGCCACTTCGCGCAGGCGGCAAAGGACGTGGGAGAGATCAAGATCTCGGCCGACAAAGCCGGGCGGCGGGCGCGCAGGCTGGACAATTTCGACTTCGAGGAGCTCTCGCCCGATACCACCCTGCCCCGGATCAAGGCCGAGGGGTAATTACCCCGCCAGCACCACCCCGGCCGCGCGCATCTGCTCCAGCGCGACAGCCAGCGATCCATCCAGATCAATCGCCCGACAGGCATCGAGCCGAACAACGACACCAAACCCCAGCCGCGCGGCATCAAGCGCAGAATACGCCACGCAGTAATCCGTCGCCAACCCCGTCAGCGTGAGTTGCGTAACCCCCCGGCTGCGCAGATAGCCCTCGAGCCCCGTGGGTGTGATGCGGTCATTCTCGAAGAACGCGGAATAGCTGTCGATGGAGGGGCGAAACCCCTTGCGGATGACCAGATGGGCTGCGTTGCTTTGCAGTTCGGGGTGAAAGGCCGCCCCCACGGACCCCTGGACACAATGGGTTGGCCACAGAACCTGCGGGCCATAGGGCATCTGGGTCACCGAGAAAGGCACAGCACTGGGGTGGTTTGCCGCAAACGAGGCGTGATCGGCGGGGTGCCAGTCCTGCGTCAGAACAATCGTTGCGAACCCGGCCATCAGGGCGTTGATCGGCGCGACGACCGCATCGCCATCGGCGACGGCCAGCGCCCCGCCGGGGCAAAAGTCATTCTGCACGTCGATGACGAGCAGGGCGTGGGTCTGAGGGTGCATTGCGACCTCCGGTGTTTGAAGGATTTGCGGCACAAAGCCCGTCCGGGTCAAGGCCGCGTACCTTGTGCATTGGCGCACATCATCGCAAGATGAACCCGGACCAACAGGACATCCATCCATGCCCATCGAATCCTGGGACGAAATCCGCACTGCCTGGCATGTCGTGCAAGCTGGCACCGTCAGCGGCGCCGCCGAGGCGTTGGGGGTGCATCACGCCACCATCATCCGCCATATCGACGCGCTGGAAGGGCGGCTGGGCGTGCGTCTGTTCCAGCGTCACGCACGCGGCTATACCCCTACCGAGGCCGGCCGCGCCCTGGCGCAGGTCGGCCGGGTGACCGAGGAACAATTCGCCCAACTCGGCACCCGTCTGACCGGCACCGGCAACGGGATCGAGGGTGATCTGGTTGTCACCACGCTGCCGACGCTGGCCCCTCTCTTGCGCGCGCCGCTGGCCGGGCTGCTGGAACGCTATCCGAACCTGACCTTACGCGTGCACACAGAGCGGCGCATCGCCCGGCTGGAATATGGCGAGGCGCATCTGGCGGTGCGCGCGGGTCCACGTCCGACCGAACCTGACAATGTCGTGCAGGCGCTGATGCCGCTCAAGGTGGCGCTCTTTGCCACGGCGGTCTATCTGGAGCGCCACGGGGTGCCAAAGACCGACGCTGATCTGGCGGGGCATCGTTTTGTCGGCGAATCAGGCGAGGATGCCCGGGCGCCGCATCTGCGCTGGCTGGAATCGCAACCCTTCAAGCCGCGCTATGCCTATCGCTCGAACGAGGCACGCGAATGCCAGGAGGCGGTTCGCGACGGGCTGGGGCTCGGATTTCTATACGGGCCATTCGTGACGCCTGACCTGCACGAGGTCATGCCGCCGCGCCCCGAATGGGAGGCCCAGACCTGGCTGGTGACGCATGTCGACATGCACCGCACGCCAAAGGTGCAGGCGGCGGTCAGCGCCATCAAGGACGCGCTGCGGGCATGACCCTGTTACCAAAACGGGTCGCGCGGCACGAGGCGCTGCGCGGGCACATGGCGATGCTGGGGTTTTCGGCGGCGGCCTCGGGGTCGTTCAGCCTCGGTGCCCTGGTTGCCAATGACATCGCCCCGGGGGCGCTCACGGCGGCGCGGTTCCTGGTCTCGGCATTGGTGCTGGCGGCACTGGTTTGGGTGCTACCGGGGGCCGGGCGCGGCGGGCAACGCGGCTTTGCGCGGGCCGATCTGGCCGGACTTTGGCGCTACGGGCTGCTGTCGCTACTGTTCGGCGGTTATTTTGTCCTGATGTTCGAGGGGCTCAAGACCGCCGATCCCCTTTCGACCGGGGCGATCTTCACGCTCTTGCCGCTGATGGCCGGGCTGGTCGCCTGGCCGCTTCTGGGGCAGCATCTGGGCCCCGGGCTGGTCGCGGTGTTGCTGGTCGGCGCTGCTGGAGCGGTCTGGGTGATTTTTCGTGGCGACACCGACGCGATGCTGCGTCTCGATCTGGGTCGCGGCGAGGGGATGTACGCCTTGGGCTGCGTGCTGCATGCGTTCTATACTCCGCTGCTGAGGCGCCTGAACCGGGGTGAAGGCGCTCTGGTCACCGCGACCCTGGTTTCGGCAGCGGGGTTTGTCTTGCTGGGCCTGTGGTATTGGCGTGATCTGTCACTGACTGACTGGGCGGCGTTGTCGCCGCTTTTCTGGGTCACACTGATCTATCTGGCACTGATCGCCACTGCCCTGACCGCGACTGCGATGCAGTTCGCGGCCCAGCGCCTGCCTGCGTCCAAAGTCAGCGCCTATACCTATGCGATTCCCGTCTGGATCATCCTGTGGGAGGCCGCGCTGGGTCACGGCGGCCCCGGACTGGTCGTGCTGCCCGGCATCGCGTTGATTGCTCTGGCATTGGCCCTCCTGCTGCGCAGGGATTGAGCGCCGCTTTGCGCACGTTCGCGTCAGCATCAAGTGGCGCGCGGCAAATTCCTTGATTTCCGGTCGGCCCAGGCGCAGCATCCGGGTATGTTTCAAGAGGTTTCCGGCAGTCTTGAACCGGGCTTTCGACACATGGGAGGAGAAACCATGGTCCTTTTTTCCACAGTCCTTCGTGAACAAGGTACCCTTCGCCGATCGCTCTTTGCCCTGTTGACCTTGGTCGGGTCCTGCATCGGGACCGCCGCTCTCGCCTGCCCGAACCCCAATCAGAATGGGCAGATGCTGACCTATACCGGCCAACAACTCTGGGCACCTCAGACCCACGGGGTGACGGCGGGCGGGTCACAGAACCTGTCGAACTGCCCCGGAGTGCCCGGTCACGGGCGCGTCACGTCCAGCCCCGACTTCACGTTGAACCTGACGGCGAACCCGCAGAACTACGCGCTGGAATTCCGTCTGACCGCCCAGTGCGACACCGTGCTGCTGGTCCGCTCGCCGAATGGCCAGTGGCATTACAACGATGACACCAATGGGTTTAACCCGTTGATCCGGCTTAACAATGCCCAGGCCGGTCAGTATCGCATCTGGGCCGGCACCTTCGGTCAGGGCAATTGCGCGGCGACGCTGGCGTTGGAGACCTTTGGCGGCGGACCGACCCCGTTTCCGTTGCCACTGCCAATCCCCGTCCCGCCACTGCCGATTCCGCCGCTGCCCCCGCTGGCGGCCTGCCCGAACCCGGGCATGAACGGTCAGATGCTGACCTACACCGGCCAGCAGCTCTGGGCGCCGCAGACCCATGGCGTGACGGCTGGCGGGACGGTAAACCTGTCGAACTGTGGCAACATTCCGGGCCATGGGCGCGTCACCACCGGGCCGGACTTCACGCTGAACCTGACGGCGAACCCGCAGAACTACGCGCTGGAATTCCGCCTGACCGCGCAATGCGACACCGTGCTGCTGGTGAACGGGCCGAACGGCCAGTGGCATTACAACGACGACACCAACGGATTCAACCCGTTGATCCGGCTGAACAATGCACAACCCGGCGTATGACATCTGGGCGGGAACCTTCGGGCAAGGCAATTGCGCGGCCACGCTGGCGCTGGAGACCTTTGGCGGCGCTCCGCCCCCTCCTCCGCCTCCCCCTCCTCCGCCCCCGCAGGCGGCCTGCCCGAACCCCGGCCTGCAAGGTCAGAT
>ERZ761607.5322-NODE-5322-length-10632-cov-7.231067_pt1 | contig 10632 bp, 12 predicted proteins | sample MGYA00511164_ERZ761607 | MGnify/ENA primary metagenome ERZ761607 (study PRJEB28899, sample SAMN02445080) | bioreactor sludge metagenome | biome: EBPR sludge | place: Australia: Brisbane, Thorneside Wastewater Treatment Plant | collected 2011-06-22 ...
AACGCCTCGACCCAGTTCGCTGACGGCGGCGAGTTCGGCTTCGGCGCCGAGATCGGCATCGCCACCGACAAGCTGCACGCGCGAGGCCCGGTCGGCGCCGAGCAGCTGACCACCTTCAAATATGTGGTCCGGGGAACCGGGCAGACGCGGCCTTGAACCTGACCCACAATCCCTTTGGTGGTCCGGTGCGGACGACTCTGAAGACCGGAGCGGCGGCTCTGCGCCTGGGATTTGACCTGCGGCCCGGCATGCGGGTCGGTCTTTACGGCGGCTCGTTCAACCCGGCCCATGACGGCCACGCCCACGTCGCCGAGACGGCGCGCAAGCGGCTGCGGCTCGATCGGGTGATCTGGCTGGTGTCGCCACAGAATCCGCTGAAGGCCTCGCATGAGACCGCGCCGCTGGCGCGGCGGATGGCCGGCGTCCGGGCCCAGGCCGGAGACCGCGGCATGATCGTGTCCGACGCCGAGAGTCGGATGGGCTCCCAGTACACCATCGACACCGTGCGGGCGCTGAAGGCCCGGTTCCCGGGCGTGAAGTTCGTCTGGATCATGGGCGCCGACAGCCTGGCGAGCTTCCACCGCTGGCGCGGCTGGACCCAGATCATGCGAGAACTGCCGGTGGCCGTGATCTCCCGGCCCTGGGCCAGCCTTAAGAGCCGTTTCTCGCCCGCCGCCCGCCGTTTCGCCCACGCCCGCCGTCCAGCGCGGGAGGCGCCACTGCTGCCCGGCGCGGCCGCCCCGGCCTGGGTCTATCTGCACGGCCCGCTGAATTTCGCGTCCTCGACCGCCCTGCGCGAGGGGCGCCGCAAGGCCGGAAAGTGATTCGCTGACGGCGGCCCCCGGACGTGCTATGGGGTCTCGCTTGCGAGGCTGACAAAGGAGCACTCCGCTGAACCGCGAGTTGGCGCCCGTGGCGCACGAAGCCCCCTCGGGGACTTCATCCGACGAACCCCGACAGGTGAGTTCGCTCGAAGACCTGATCCTGGCGCGTCTGAACGACGACAAGGCGCAGGACATCGTTGTCATCGATCTCAAGGGCAAGAGCCCCATGGCCGACGCGATGATCGTCGCTTCGGGCCGGTCGCACCGCCACGTCGGCGCGCTGGCAGACCATGTGCTGCGCGCCCTCAAGGAAGCCGGGCACGGCAAGGCGCGGGTCGAAGGCCTGCCGCACTGCGACTGGGTGCTGATCGACACGGGCGACATCATCGTCCACCTGTTCCGCCCCGAGGTGCGCACCTTCTACAACATCGAGAAGATCTGGTCGGTCGACTCGCCGCACATCACGCCGGCGAAGAACTGATCCGCATTCCGAGTGTGCCCGCGCAGGCGGGGACCCAAGCGGTCCGTCCGCCCGGCAACCTCAGCTTGGGCCCCCGCCTTCGCGGGGGTGATCGGGTTAGAGCGTGAAAGTCACCCTCCTCACCGTCCACCGTCTGGGCCGGGCTCCGGAAGCCCTGCTGGCGAAGGACTATGCCGAGCGGGCCACGGCCAGCGGCCGCGCGCTCGGCCTCGGCCCCGTCGACATCGTCGAGGTCGAGGCGAAGAAGCCCGGCAAGGCCGCCGAGGCCGAGGTGATCCTGCCGCACCTCAAGGACGCCCATGTCGTCTGCTGCGACGAACACGGCACGGTCCGCACCTCCCGCGACTTCGCCGGCCGGATCGGCCGCCTGCGCGACGATGGCGTGCGCCGGCTGGTGTTCGTGATCGGCGGCGCGGACGGGCTGGACGCCTCGGTGCTGGCCGCCGCCCATGAGAAGCTGGCCTTCGGTCCCCAGACCTGGCCCCACGCCCTCGCCCGCGCCATGCTGGCGGAGCAGGTCTATCGCGCCGTGACCATCCTGGCGGGGTCGCCGTACCACCGGGACTGAGGTATCGCTAGCGGATGCGCCGCCGCCTGATCATCGCCGCCGTCCTCGCCCTCGCCGGCGTCGCGGGCGGCAGCGTGGCGCAGGAGCCGGCCAGCGCGCCGTCGCAGGCCATGGTCGCGGTGCAGTCCGGCTCCCTGGCCGGCCGAATCGAGGCCCGCCGCCAGATCGAGGCCCTGCGCGCCGAGCTCAAGCGTCTCGCCTCGCGACAGGCCCAGGACGGCCGAGATGTGGCCAGCGCCCGCATGCGGCTGCAGATGCTGAACGTGCGCGAGACCGCGTTGACCGCCGAGCTCGGCCGCGATCGCAATCGTCTGGCCCGGCTGCTGGGCGCTCTCGTGGTGTTTCGGCGCCAGCCGCCACCGGCCCTTCTGGTGCGACCAGAGGACGCCCGCGACGCGGTGCGCGCGGCCATTCTGATCCGCGCCATGACCCCGGCCCTGGAAGCCCGCGCTCGCGTCTACAGCGAGGAGGCGCGCGAGATCGCCGCCTTGCGCCGCCAGGCCGCCGCCGCCGACGCCGAACGCTTCACCGCGGAGAGTCTCGCCGCCCAGCACCGGGGCGACGTCGAGCGGCTGCTGGCCGAACAGTCGGCCATCGAGAAGCGGTTCGCCGACGACGCTCTGCTGGCCGGCCGCGAGGCCGGCAGCCCAGGCCAGTTGGCCGACAGCTTCCCGCGCGTGGCCGGACCCGATGGCGGCCCTGGACGCCTGGGCCGGCCGGTCGAGGGTGTCCTGGCGCGGCGCTTCGGCGCGTCCGCTCCAGGCGGCGGCCGTTCCGACGGGATCGCGTTCGCCGCGAAGCCGGGCGCCATGGTGACCAGTCCGGCGCAAGGCGTGGTTGAATTCGCTGGGCCGGTCACGGGATGGGGCGTCATCTTGATCTTGAGAACGGGAGCCGCCTACCATCTCGTCCTCGGCGGCATGAGCGAGGTGACGGTCGCGCCCGGACAATCGGTCGCGGCGGGCGCGCCTGTCGGAAAGCTCGCCGATGGCGGACGATCGGGGTCTGAGCTCTATCTGGAGCTTCGGCGATCCGGGACGCCGGTTGATCCGGCGCCATGGTTGCAGGGCGGAAGCCGCAGCGCCGCGGCGACGCCTTAATTTCGGCCCGGCCTCCGCGCGAGGTTGGCGCGGAACTTGTAGCGGTCACGGCGTGTAGCGCCGTTTAGGGAGCCCCGACGGGCGATGACGAAGAAGAACCTGGTGATCGGCGCTTGCGCCTTCATTCTCGGCGCCGGCTCGATGGCCTATGTGAGCCAGACCGCCCAGGCGACGGCCAAGCCCAAGAGCGAGGCCTACCACATGCTCGGCCTGTTCGGGGACGTCCTCGAGCAGATCGAGCACAAGTACGTCGTCCCCGTCGATCAGAAGAAGCTGATCGAGGCCGCCATCGAAGGCATGGTCGCCTCGCTCGATCCGCACTCGGCCTACCTGCCGCCCGAGAGTTTCGAGGACATGCAGGAGTCGACCCGCGGCGAGTACGGCGGCCTCGGCATCGAAATCACCAGCGAAGACGGCGTGGTGAAGATCATCGCGCCTATGGACGACACTCCGGCCTCGCGCGCCGGCCTGCAGCCCGGCGACTTCATCACGGGCGTCAACGGCGAGAGCGTCATCGGCTTGCCGAGCAATGAGGCGGTGAAGCTGATGCGCGGCAAGCCGGGCGAGAAGGTCACCCTGACCATCGCCCGCGAGAAGGCCGATCCCTTTGACGTGACCCTGGTCCGCGAAGTCATCAAGCCCAAGTCGGTGACCGCCCGTCTTGAGGGTGACTACGGCTACGTCCGCCTTTCTGGCTTCAACGAAAAGGCCACCGACGAGGTGACGGCGGCCATTCAGGGCCTGATGAAGCAGAACCCGCGCATGAAGGGTCTGGTCTTCGACCTGCGCAACAACCCGGGCGGCCTGCTCGACCAGGCGGTCGGCGTGTCGGACATCTTCCTCGACGGCGGCGAGGTGGTCAGCCAGCGCGGTCGCGCGGCCGACGACATCGAGCGCTATCACGCCCGTCCGGGCGACATGCTGAACGGCCTGCCGGTGGTGGTGCTGGTCAACAACGGCTCGGCCTCGGCGGCCGAGATCGTCGCCGGCGCCCTGCAGGACCGCAAGCGAGCCGAGATCGTCGGGCTGACCAGCTTCGGCAAGGGTTCGGTGCAGCAGGTCATCCCCCTGGCCAACGGCGAGGACGGCGCCCTGAAGATCACCACGGCGCGCTACTTCACGCCGTCGGGCCGCTCGATCCAGCGCACCGGCATCGAACCGGACCTGGAGGTCGCGGCGACCCGCGAGCAGGCGGAGCTGATCGCCACCCGCTCGATCCAGTACAGCGAGGCGATGCTCCGCAACGCCCTCGACGCGGAAGAGGGCAAGACGCGTCGCGGCGCCCATACGCCGGCCGAGGCGCCGCCGCTGACCTTCGACGAGGAGGCCTGCAAGGACCGGAGGCTGGCGACCCTGGATCTCAAGTGCGACTTCCAGCTGCAGCGCGCCATCGATGTGCTGCGCAATGGCTCGGTCGCGGCGACCCCGAAGTTGCCCAAGCCGCAGCCGCGCGTGGCTGTCGTCGATGGCAAGGTGACGCCCAAGCCCGTCACGAAATAGGGCTTCGTTAACCATAAAGGGCGAGGCTGGGATTCAGTAGAATCCCAGCCTCCGCCATGTTCTCCACCAAGCCGCTCGCCCGACCGACCACGACGTCCGCGCAGAGCCGCATGGCGCGCGCGAAGACGATCGCGCTGACCGCGGCGCAGAACCCCTACGTTTCGGCGGGCGGCGCCGGGCTGTTGTTTCTGCTGACCCTGGCGACCCTGATCGCCATCACCGGCGACCCCAAGGCCGGCGCACCCGTGGTTCGCATTTCTTTGGCCCAGGCGGCCGCCAGCGGCGTCGCCCTGCCCGGATGGCGTGACGCCCTGGCGCCCGAAACCGACGGCGAAGCGGAAATCAGCACCGGCTACTATTCGTTGTCGGAAGACCCGTTATCGCTCGCCGCGTCCGGTCCGATCGAGGGCTCCGCGGTGATCACGCTTCCCGGCGGCGGCGCGGCCGAGGGTAGCGCGCACGCGCCCTTGCCGGCGGCCCCCCTCGCCGGCCTGACGGCGCCGGGGCCGGGCGGCGCGCCGCTGCCGGTCATCGCCGCGAACGGCCAGAAGCCCGCCGAGGCCTACGCCCGTCCGTTCACCCCCAACGGCAAGCCGCGCGTGGCGCTGGTAGTCGGCGGGCTGGGCCTCAACGCGGCCCTGACCCGCAAGGCGATCGAGACCCTGCCGCCGGAGGTTACGCTCTCGTTCGCTCCGTATGCGGAGGGGCTGCAGGGCTGGATCGACATGGCCCGCGCCAATGGTCACGAGGTGCTGCTGGAAGCGCCGATGGAGCCCACCGACTATCCGCAGAACGATCCCGGCCCAATGACCCTGCTGGCCGCCAGCCAGCCGGCCGAGACGACGCGCAGGCTGGAATGGCTCTTGTCCCGGGCCACGGGCTACTTCGGCCTGACCAACTACCTGGGCTCGCGGTTCATGACGACGCCGACGGCGATGGCCGGCTTCACGGGCGCGCTCAAGCAACGCGGCCTGGCCTTCATCGACGACGGCAGCGCCGGACGCGGCGGCGGCCCGATGCGCGCCTCGGCCGATCGCGTGATCGACGACGACCTTTCCGCCGAGGCGATCGATCGCCAGCTGACGATGCTTGAGGCCGCGGCCCGCGCCGAGGGTCAAGCGCTGGGTTCCGGCTTCGCCTACCCCGTCACCGTCGACCAGGCGACGCGCTGGGCGCAGGGCCTGGCCGATCGAGGCTTCCAGCTCGCGCCGGCCTCGGCCCTGGTCAAGACGTGAGTGATCCGCACCCTGATCACCGCCCCAATGTAGGCGTCGTCCTGTTCAACGCTGAGGGCCGGGTGTGGCTGGGCAAGCGCGCGCGCACGCCGGCCCCCTGGAACTGGCAGTTTCCTCAGGGCGGCGTCGACGCCGGCGAGGATCTGCTCGACGCCGCCCGCCGCGAGCTTGAGGAGGAGACTGGCGCTCGGTCTACGGAGTATCTCGGTCGGACCGACGGCTGGATCGTGTACGATTTTCCGGACGAGGTGCTGGCGCGGGGCGGAAAATGGCGTGGTCAGAAGCAGGTTTGGTTCGCCTTCCGCTTCACCGGCGATGAGGCCGAGTTCCGTCTCGACGGCCATCACCAGGTCGAGTTCGAGGACTGGCGCTGGGCCCGTCTCGACGAAGCGCCCGAACTGATCGTACCCTTCAAGCGCGCCGCCTACGAACAGGTCGCGCAGGCGTTCAGGCCATACGCCGGACCCTGAGGACGCGGAGGCGTCCGGCAGGGCCGGCCGGCGCATCGGAGGGACGGCAATGAGCACGATCATCATGGTCCACGGCGTGGGCGGCACGGCCGAGGCCTTCTCACGGCTGGCGCCGGCCTTCCGGGATCTGGGCTGGAAGGTCGAGACCCCGACCCTGTTTCCGGACAAACGCACGGCCGAGAACCCGCCGGCCGACCTGCACAGGCTGCGGCTGAAGGACTATGTCGACGCCATCGAGACCCTGGCCCGGCACGTCGAGGCGGCCGAGGGCGTCGCCCCGGTGCTGTTCGGCCATTCGATGGGCGGCATGATCGTCCAGAAGCTGGCCGAGCGCGGGGTCGGCCGGGCCGGCGTGCTGCTGACCCCCGCCTCGCCGGCCGACGCGCGCGGCTCGCGGGCCCTGGCCCAGGCGGTGACCTTCGCCAACATCCTGTTCACCGGCGACCCCGCCAACAAGGCGCACAAGATCTGGAGGACGGGCTTCTTCTGGGGCGTGCTGAACCGTGTGCCCAAGGCCAAGCACGAGGGCATCTACGCCGGCACGGTCTATGACAGCGGCGGCGTCTACAACGACCTCGCCTATCCGGACCGGGACCCGGACAGGACCTGCTTCATCGACAGCGCCAGGATCGCCATCCCGCTGCTCGTGCTGGGCGGCGCGCGGGACCGCGCCACGCCGATCGACGACGTCCGCAGGGTCGGGGCGAAGTACGCCGCGGTCGGAGGGGCCTATATCGAATACCCCGAGAACGCCCACTGGATCGTCGACGAGCCGGGCACCGACAAGGTGATCGCCGACATCGCCGGCTGGCTGGCCGACAAGGGAATCACGGCGAAGCCGCCGGCCAAGGCCGCGACCGTAGCCAAGCCGAAGGCGGCGGCCAAGGCGGCTCCGGCGGCGAAGGCGAAGGCTGCTCCGGCGGCCCGGAGCGGCAGACCGGCGAAACCCGCTCCGGCCACGGAGACCGCCGCCAAGCGAGCCGCCAAGGGCGCCGCCGCCCCCAAGCCGCCGGCCAAGACCACAGCACCCAGCTCCAAGGCTCCCGGGAAGCCGGCTGCGGTCAAGGCGACGTCGGCCCCGGCCGCGAAGTCGGCCAAGGCGGCCAAGGCGGCCAAGCCTGCGACGAAAGCGACGACGCCCGGCAAAACAACTGTTCGGACACCGAAATCAAAGTAAGCTCCCCTCGCGCGGACAGGGGACGCCAAGCAGCGCCGCCGCCGCATCGAGTGAGGGGAATGATGCCAGCACCCGTCGTCATGGTGCACGGAGCCTTCTGTGGCGGCTGGGTCTTCGAGCGCTTTCGCAGGCCGTTCGAGGCGGCGGGCCATGTCGTCCTGGCGCCCGAATTGCGCGGTCACGAACCGGGCGGTTCGCCGGCCGGAGTCGGCATGCGCGACTATGCCAGCGACGTGGCGGCCCTCTGCAGGGCCCTGCCTGAACCCCCGATCCTGATCGGCCATTCCATGGGCGGGCTGGTCGCCAAGCTGGCCGCCGCCCAGGCCCCTGTCTCTTCCCTGGTGCTGCTCGCCCCGTCGCCGCCCTGGGGCGTCTCGGGCAGCACGATGGAGGAGGCCGTGAGCGCCATGAGCCTCTACGCTCTGGGTCCGTTCTGGCTTCAGGCCATCGACCCCGACTACGCCCTGGCCAAGCGCTTCAGTCTCGACCGCATGACGCGCGAGGACCGGCGCGCCGTGTTCGAGCGGATGGTCCCGGAAAGCGGCCTGGCCCTGTGGCAAACCCTGAACTGGTGGCTGGATCCGTTCATGAGCACGGCGGTCGGGACGATCGCCGCGCCCTCGCTCGTCGTCGCCGGCGGTCGGGACGTCATCCATCCGCCGGCCACGGCTCGTCAGACGGCCCAGCGGATCGGCTCACGGTTCGAGGTGCTGTCGGAGATGAGCCACTGGATTCCAGGCGAGCCCGGCTGGGATGGCGCGGCCGCCCTCTGCCTCGATTGGCTCGCGGCCGGGAAGCGCGCGGCCGCCTGATCCGGCGCCACCCGGAGATTCGACCGTCTTCAGCTCTGCGCCGGCGAAAACAGCTTCAGCCCCAGGATTCCGGCCACGATCAGGCCCAGGCAGACGAGGCGCGCGGCGGTGGCCGGCTCCTTCAGCACCAGGATGCCGAACAGGGCCGTCCCGACCGCGCCGATGCCCGTCCAGACCGCGTAGGCCGTGCCCAGCGGCAGCGACCGCACCGCCCAGCCGAGCAAGGCCATCGACATGACGAGGCTAATGCCGGTGCCGATCGTCGGCCACAGCCGGGTGAAGCCTTCCGAGTATCTGAGTCCGACAGCCCAGCCGACCTCGAACAGGCCAGCGAAGAACAGAACGATCCAGGCCATGACCACACTCCCGTCGCGATGACAGGGGCGTCCCCGTCGGAGAGGAGAAGCGCCGGTCGGGTCGTCCCGACCGGCCGCGGCCGCCTACTGAGCGGGCGTCTTGTAGAGGCTGTAGAGCAGCTCGGTGCGGTCGGCCTTGCTCGACAGCGGCGCGCCGTTCGGCTTGCGCACGGTCACCAGGACCACGGCTTCCTGCTCGGTTTCGCCACGCATTTCCCACGACCGGGTGGTGCGTTCCATGTCCGTGACGCTCTTGTCGTTGCGGTACAGGTCCCAGCCCTTGCCCATCGCCCAGTTGTGCAGGTCGATGATCACCGGCGTGACGCCGTCGACAGGGTGCAGGACCACCACATTGCAGACCTGCGGATTGGTGCCCGGAGGGCTGACGCTGATGGTGTAGCCCTTGGTGTAGGTGCGGACCCACACGTCCTTCTTCAGCTTGAAGCCCGCCTGGGCGGCCAGCGCCTTCATGTCGCCGCCGCGAACGCTCTCAGCGCAGACGCGCGTCAGCACGTCGAGGACGGCCAGTGAGGTCACATTGGTCGGTACCGGCGGCGGAGCCGGCGGTGCGGGCGTCGGCTCAGGGGGCGGGGCCGGAACCTCGGCGGCCGGAACCGGCGTCGGTTCGGCGGTCGGCGTGGCCGGAGTTTCCTGGGCGAAGGCGGCCGTGGCGAACACCGCGGCAGCGGTCAGGCCAAGAAGCGCGTGGCTACGCATGTCGTTCACATCCCTTAACAGTGTCGAGCGGCACTAAAGACCGCCCCGCAATCCCTCGCAAGCCGTTCTTAACGCGGCTTTACGGCGGGATGAGGTCAGGCCGCGGACTCGACCGCGTGCTCGGCCAGGATGGTCAGGCCCTGAGCGTTGACGTCGGCGAAGCCGCCGTGGATCTCGAAGGTCCGGGTGGACGAGCCGTCCACGACCGTCACCACGCCTTCGCGCAGCGCGGTCATGAACGGCGCGTGGCCGACCAGGACGCCGAAATCGCCCTCGGCGCCCGGGGCGTCGACGCGGTCGACGTCGCCCGAGAACACCTCGCGCTCAGGCGCGACCAGGGAGAAGTGGAGCTTCTCAGCCATTACGCCGCTTCCAGAGCCATCTTCTCGGCCTTGGCGACCGCTTCCTCGATCGTGCCGACCATGTAGAAGGCGCCTTCCGGCAGGTGGTCGTACTCGCCGTCGCAGATCGCCTTGAACGACCGGATGGTGTCCTTCAGGTCGACGAAGGCGCCCGGCGTGTTGGTGAACTGCTCGGCGACGTGGAACGGCTGGCTCAGGAAGCGGCTGATCTTCCGGGCGCGGGCCACGGTCAGCTTGTCCTCTTCCGACAGTTCGTCCATGCCCAGGATGGCGATGATGTCCTTCAGCTGCTTGTACTGCTGCAGGATTTCCTGGGTTTGGCGGGCGACTTGGTAGTGCTCTTCGCCGATGACCAGCGGGTCCATGATCCGGCTGGTGGAGTCGAGCGGGTCGACGGCCGGGAAGATGGCCTGGGCGGCGATGTCGCGGCTCAGCACGGTGGTGGCGTCAAGGTGGGCGAACGAGGCGGCCGGGGCCGGGTCGGTCAGGTCGTCGGCGGGAACGTAGATGGCCTGGACCGACGTGATCGAACCCTTGTTGGTCGAGGTGATACGCTCCTGCAGGTTGCCCATCTCGGTGGCCAGGGTGGGCTGATAGCCCACGGCCGACGGGATCCGGCCCAGCAGCGCCGACACTTCGGCGCCGGCCTGGGTGAAGCGGAAGATGTTGTCGACGAACAGCAGCACGTCCTTGCCTTCCACGTCGCGGAAGTACTCGGCCTGGGTCAGACCGGTCAGGGCGACGCGGGCGCGGGCGCCCGGGGGCTCGTTCATCTGGCCGTAGACCAGGGCGCACTTGGAGCCGACGGTCGAGCCGTTGTTGGCCTTGGGGTCCACGTTGACGTTGGACTCGATCATCTCGTGGTACAGGTCGTTGCCTTCGCGGGTGCGTTCACCCACGCCGGCCAGCACCGAGTAGCCGCCGTAGGCTTTGGCGATGTTGTTGATCAGCTCCTGCATCGTCACGGTCTTGCCGACGCCGGCGCCGCCGAACAGGCCGATCTTGCCGCCCTTGGTGTAGGGGCACATCA
>ERZ761607.5324-NODE-5324-length-10630-cov-140.164444_pt1 | contig 10630 bp, 9 predicted proteins | sample MGYA00511164_ERZ761607 | MGnify/ENA primary metagenome ERZ761607 (study PRJEB28899, sample SAMN02445080) | bioreactor sludge metagenome | biome: EBPR sludge | place: Australia: Brisbane, Thorneside Wastewater Treatment Plant | collected 2011-06-22 ...
GGCGAACTGGTCGCTCATGTTGTCCGCCGACGCAAACTGGCGCATCGCCAGCGTGTGCATGGCGTCCGTCGCCAGTTCGCCGAGGTATCCCAGACAGAGGTTGCGCAGTGCTCGCCGGCCGACCGCTGCCGGCGTCGCCTGGTACGGGCCGGCCGCCGCCAGCGACTCGTAGCCATGCAGGAAGCTGTCCTGCAGCCGCTCGGCGAGGAACAGACGGAGTGCGTTGCGCGCCGTGTGCAGTGCGTCCGGGTCGACGACGGCCATTTCCTCGGCGAGCGTGGCTTCGCCGGGCAGCGTCAGTACCTCGGCGGCGAAAGCGGGGTCGCTGCCGGCGTGCAGCAGGACCTGCCGCAGGGCATCGGCGAAGTCGGCCGGCCAGTCCGGGGCGCGGCCGGCAGCGATGTCGGCGGCGGCGCCGAGGATCAGGCGGCTCGCCAGGCGCTGCCCGGCTTCCCAGCGATTGAAGGGATCGCTGTCGTGGGCCAGCAGGAAGCTCAGCTCGCCATCGAGCCATTCACGGTCGAGGATCACCGGCGCCGAAAAGTCGCGCAGCAGCGAGGGTAACGGTGGCGCCGGCACCCCCTCGAAGACGAACTGCTGCTCGCCGGCGGTCAGCGACAGGATGCGTGTCGTCTGCCCGCGCTCCGGCACGTCGCCCTCACCGGCGAGGTACAGCGGCAGATCGCGGCCGTCGGCACCGACGAGGCCGATCGCCACCGGGATGTGGAAGGCCGGTGCAGGCGTGCTGGCGGTCGGCCGCGACTGTGACAACCGCAGCAGGTAGCGCTGGCGCACCGCGTCATGCTCGCCGCTGGCGCGCAGGTGTGGCGTGCCGGCATGGTCATACCAGAGCATGAACTGCCGCAGGTCGACGCCCGCCGCGTCGGCCATGGCGGCGACGAAATCGTCGCAGGTGACCGCCTGCCCGTCGTGGCGGCGGAAATAGAGATCCATGCCGCGGCGGAAGGCGTCGCGACCGATCAGGGTCCTGATCATGCGCACCACCTCGGCGCCCTTCTCGTACACGGTGCTGGTGTAGAAGTTGTTGATCTCGATGTAGGAATCGGGGCGTACCGGATGCGCCATCGGACCGGCATCCTCGGGGAACTGGGTCGCGCGCAGGGCGCGTACGTCGCGAATCCGCGTCACCGCCCGACTGTGCATGTCGGCGCCGAATTCCTGGTCGCGGAAGACGGTCAGTCCTTCCTTCAGCGAGAGTTGGAACCAGTCGCGGCAGGTGACCCGGTTGCCGGTCCAGTTGTGAAAGTACTCGTGCGCGACGACGCGGTCGATGTTCTGGTAATCGCCGTCGGTGGCGGTGTCGGTGCGTGCCAGGACGTACTTGGTGTTGAAGATGTTCAGTCCCTTGTTCTCCATCGCGCCCATGTTGAAGTCGCCGACGGCGACGATCATGTAATGGTCGAGGTCGCACTCGAGGCCGAAGACTTCCTCGTCCCAGCGCATCGAGCGCTTCAGGGCGTCCATGGCGTGCGCGCACTGGTCGAGCTTGCCCGGTTCGACAAAGACGGCGAGTTCGACCAGGCGGCCGCTGGCCGTGCTGAAGCGGTCGCGCAGGACGTCGAGGCGGGCGGCGACGAGCGCGAAGAGGTAGCAGGGCTTCGGGAAGGGATCGTGCCAGCGTGCCCAGTGGCGATCCGGCCCCTCGTCGCCGCTGCCGACCGGGTTGCCGTTGGCCAGCAGCACCGGCAGGCTGGAACGTTCGGCACGCAGGGTGACGACGTAGGTCGACATGATGTCCGGCCGGTCGGGAAACCAGGTGATGCGGCGGAAGCCCTGTGCCTCGCACTGCGTGAAGTAGCCGTCCTTCGACCGGTAGAGTCCGGACAGGCTGCCGTTGTGGTCGGCGTCGATGCGCACCCGCGTGGCGAGGACCAGTGCATCCGGCGGCGCGGCGATGGTCAGTGTCGTGTCGCTGCACTGGTAGTCGGCCGCGCCGAGCGCTCGGCCGTCGAGGGTCAGCGAGATCGTCTGCAGACCGTGGCCGTCGAGTTGCAACGGCCCGGCGGCGGCAACCGCCGGGTTGCGCCGCAGGTGCAGCCGGCTGTCGACGAGCACCTCGCCGTCGCGGAAGTCGATCTCGAGCTCGACGAGGTCGACGAGAAAGGGGGGTGGCGTGTAATCCTGACGACGGATTCTCTGCGCTTCCGTTGCGTTCATTGCGGTGGCGTTTCCTGGTGGTGGCGCGGCCGCATCGGCTGCCGCGACTGGTTTCGGGCTGCGCCAGCGATCTGCCTGGGCGCCGGTTCAGGGCTGGCCCAGGAGGCCGATGTGGCGCAGCTGGGCGGTGACTTCGCTCGCCAGACGGCGGTAGCCGGCGGCATTCGGGTGGATCGGGTCGGCCTTGAGCTGCGGCTCGGAGAGGATGCCGGCAATGATTCCCGGCAACAGCGGCACTTTCTCCTCGCTCGCCAGTTCGCCATAGATCTTCGCGTCGGGCAACTGGCCGGTGACGGCGCCGAGCAGCGACAGCCGCGGCACGGCCAGCAGCACGACCTCGGCACCCGCCTGCCGGCTGGCGCGGATGATCGCCCGCAGATCCTCCTTGACCTCGGCTTCCGGCCGGCGGCGGAGAAAGTCGTTGCCGCCGAGTTCGACGATCACCAGCCGCGGTTTTGTCGCCTGCAGGGTGTCGCCGATCCGCTCGCGAGCCGTCGCCGCGGTATCGCCGGCAACGCCCGCATTGTGCACGCGCCAGCCGCTGCTCGCCGTCAGGTGGCTCGGCCAGTCCTCGCCCGGCGCGGCGCCGGTGCCCTGGGTGATGCTGTCACCGAAGGCGAGGACCGGCGTGCCGGCCGGCAGGGTGGCCAGCCGCGCCGGTTTCCCGCAGCCGGCAAGGCAGGCGAGCGTCAGCAGCAGGAGCAGGTGGCGGAGGGTGACGGCGCGCCGGCCGCCGGCGCCGGCGTTCACGGCAGCTCGTCGCGATGCAGCAGGAAGACGTACTGGTCACCGGCGCTGGTGTCGAGCCAGGTGAAGGGCGTCTCCGGGAAAGCGGCTTCGAGCGCGTCGCGGTTGTGGCCGATCTCGACCACCAGCAGGCCAGCGGGCTGCAGGTGGCGTTGCGCGCCGCCGAGGATGGCGCGCGTCAGGTCGAGCCCGTCCTCGCCGCTGGCGAGTGCCAGCTCCGGCTCGTGCCGGTACTCGGCCGGCAGGCAGGCCATCGCTGCCGCCCCGACGTAGGGCGGATTGGCGATGATCAGGTCGTAGCGGCGGCCGCCGAGGCCGCTGAAGAGGTCGCCCTGCAGCAGGCGGATGCGCTCGCCCAGGCCGTAGTCGGCGACATTGCGGCGGGCGATGGCGAGCGCGTCGGCAGACAGGTCGACGGCATCGACGCGGGCGGCTGGGAAGGCGTGCGCGGCAATGATCGCCAGGCAGCCCGAGCCGGTGCACAGGTCGAGGACGCTGCCGATCCCGTCCGGCTCATCGATCCACGGTGCCAGCCGTTCGTGCAGCAGTTCGGCAATGAACGAACGCGGCACGATCACCCGCTCGTCCACGTAGAAACGATGCGCGCCGAGCCACGCTTCGTTGCTCAGGTAGGCGGCCGGCAGTCGTTCCTTGACGCGGCGGTCGATCAGGCGCAGCGCGCTGCCGCGTTCCTCGCGGGTCAGCCGCGCGTCGAGGAACGGTTCCAGCCGGTCGAGTGGCAGGTGCAGGTGGTGCAGCAGCAGATAGGCGGCTTCGTCCCAGGCGTTGTCCGACCCGTGGCCGAAGAACAGCTTCGCCTCGTTGAAGCGGCTGACGGCGAAGCGCAGCAGGTCGCGCAGCGTGAACAGTTCGTCGCTCGGGTGCTCAGTCATCGGCGGGCAGCAGCCGCTCGAGGATGCGGCGGTAGATGGCGGCCAGCCGGGGCAGCGAAGCGGCCTCGACGCATTCATTGACCTGGTGGATGGTGGCATTGACCGGGCCGATCTCGACCACCTGTGGACAGATGGCGGCGATGAAGCGGCCGTCGGAGGTGCCGCCGCTGGTCGACAGCTCGGGGGTGATTCCGGTCTCGTCGCGGATCGCCTGCAGCGCCGCTTCGATCAGGGCGCCGCGGCCCGTCAGGAATGGCCGCGCGCCGAGCGTCCAGCTGATGTCGTAGCTGAGGCCGGCGGCGTCGAGGACGGCGCAGAGGCGACGCTGCAACTGCTCCGGCTCGCTGGCGGTGGCAAAGCGGAAATTGAAGTCGACGACGACGCTGCCCGGGATGACGTTGCCGGCGCCGGTACCGCCATGGATGTTGGAGACCTGCCAGGTGGTCGGCGGGAAGAACTCGTTGCCTTCGTCCCAGACCATCGCGGCAAGGGTGGCGAGCGCCGGCGCCAGCAGGTGGATCGGGTTCTTCGCCAGGTGCGGGTAGGCGATATGGCCCTGGATTCCCCTGACGGTGAGCCGGCCCGAGAGCGAGCCGCGGCGGCCGTTCTTGATCGTGTCGCCGAGGCGGGTGTTGGCCGTCGGTTCGCCGACGATGCAGTAGTCGAGCACTTCGCCGCGCCGGGCGAGGGCATCGGTGACGGCGACCGTTCCGTCGACCGCATCACCTTCCTCGTCCGAGGTGAGGAGAAAGGCGAGCGAGCCGCGGTGTGCCGGCCGCGCGGCAACGAAGTCTTCGGCCGCAGTGACGAAAGCGGCGAGCGAGCCCTTCATGTCGGCAGCGCCACGGCCATAGAGCAGACCAGCGCGCTGCGTCGGCTGGAAAGGGTCGCTCTGCCATTCCGTCGCTGGCCCGCTGGGGACGACGTCGGTGTGGCCGGCGAAGCAGAGCAGCGGTCTCTGGTCGCCGCGGCGCGCCCAGAGGTTGCTCACCGCGCCACGGCGGATGAACTCGCAGCGAAAGCCCGCAGGGCGCAGGCGGTCGGCGATCAGATCCAGGCAACCTGCGTCATCGGGGGTGATCGAACGGCGGCGGATCAACTGTGCGGCAAGCGCCACGGTCGCGTCTTCGCCTGCCGCCTGGTTGCCGGCGTGCGCCATCACGGGGTCCGCCTCAGCCGCTGGCGGCATCGTCAAGGCTCAGGCTGAACTCCTTGTACGACGGGCTGCCGGGGTTGGTCGCCAAGGGGTCGAAGCTGGGTTCGCGCGGCTTCTCGTCCATCGCGATGTTGCCGGCAGACTCGTGGTTGTTGATCAGCCAGGACAGGTTGGTCGGCGAGTCGGCGTTCTGCAGCGCTTCCTGCAGCGTGATCGCCTCCGAGCGATAGAGCCGGAACAGGTCCTGTTCGAAGGTCCGCGACCCCGGCGCCAGGCTCTGTTCCATCGCATCCTTGAGCGCCGTGATGTCGCCAGCCTCGATCAGCTCCTGCACATGGTAGCTGTTGAGCAGGACCTCGACGGCCGGTATCAGCCTGCCATCCTTGCGCTTCACCAGGCGCTGCGAGACGATCGCCTTGAGGGTGACCGACAAGTCCATGTACAGCGTCGAGCGGGTGTCGATCGGGAAGAAGTTGATGACCCGGTTGAGCGCGTGGTAACTGTTGTTGGCATGCAGCGTGCCGAGGCAGAGGTGACCCGTCTGCGCGTAGGCGATCGCCGCCTGCATCGTTTCCCGGTCGCGGATCTCGCCGATCAGGATGCAGTCGGGCGCCTGCCGCATGGCGTTCTTCAGAGCGCTTTCCCAGCCCAGGGTATCCATGCCGATCTCGCGCTGGTTGACGATCGACTTCTTGTGCCGGAAGAGGTACTCGATCGGATCCTCGATGGTCAGGATGTGCCCGGTGCAGTTGCTGTTGCGGTAGTCGAGCATCGACGCCAGGGTGGTGGACTTGCCGGAGCCGGTCGAGCCGACGATCAGGATCAGCCCGCGTCGCTCCAGCACCAGGTCGGCGAGCACCGGCGGCAGCATCAGCGACTCCAGCGTCGGGATGTTGCCCATGACGTAACGGATGACGATCGAGATCGAATTGCGCTGGCGGAACAGATTGATGCGGAAGTTGCCGAGCTTGGCGACGCCGAAGGAGAGGTTCATCTCCTTGGTCTTCTCGAAGGCCTCGACCTGCTGCGGATTGAGGAGTTCGGCGGCGATCTTGTCGATCATCGCCGGTTCCATGATCTGCTGGTTGATCGGGACGGTCGTGCCCTGGATCTTGATGTGGATCGGCGCGCCGGCACAGATGAAGATGTCCGACGCCTGACGTTCGGCCATCGCGTTGAAGAGTTTGTCGAGGATCATCTGCCAGCCCTTGCCTGGGGGCTTCCGGATCGGCTCAGTCGCCGCGCAGCAGGTCGTTGATGCTGGTCTTCGCGCGCGTGCGGGCATCCACCTTCTTGACGATCACCGCGCAGTAGAGGCTGTAGCTGCCGTCCGCCGCCGGCAGGTTGCCGGAGACGACGACCGACCCCGGCGGCACCGAGCCATAGCTGATGCTGCCAGTCTCGCGATCGAAAATCCGCGTCGACTGGCCGATGTAGACCCCCATCGAAATGACTGAACCGGCGCCGATGATGACTCCCTCGACGACTTCCGAGCGCGCGCCGATGAAACAGTCGTCCTCGATGATCGTCGGGTTGGCCTGCAGCGGCTCGAGCACACCGCCGATGCCGACGCCACCCGAGAGGTGGACGTTGCGGCCGATCTGCGCGCACGAGCCGACCGTCGCCCAGGTGTCGACCATCGTGCCTTCGTCGACGTAGGCGCCGATATTGACGTACGACGGCATCAGCACGACGTTGCGGCCGATGAAGGAGCCACGCCGGGCGGCGGCCGGCGGCACGACGCGGAAGCCGCCGCGCGCGAAGCGGTCGGCGTCGTAGTCGGCGAACTTGTTCGCCACCTTGTCGTAATAGCGCATCGCGCCGCCGTCGAGCAGGCGGTTCTCCTGCAGGCGGAACGACAGCAGCACCGCCTTTTTCAGCCACTGATGGGTGACCCACTGGCCGTCGATCTTCTCGGCGACGCGCAGCTTGCCCGCATCGAGCTGGTTGATGGCCTCGGCAACGGCTTCCGTGATGGTGGCCGGAGCCGCATCGGGCTGCAGCGCGTTGCGGTTTTCCCACGCCTCATCGATGATCTGCTGGATGTCCTGCATGTCTGCCTTCCTGACTTTCCTATGATCCTGAAATGAACGAGCGGATGCGTTCGGCTGCCTCGATGCAATCGGCGAGCGGCGCAACCAGTGCGATGCGTACGAAGCCTGCACCGGGGTTGCTGCCCTGGACCGTGCGTGCCAGGTAGCTGCCCGGCAGCAGCAGCACATTATAGTCGGCGTAGAGCTGGCGGGCGAAGTCGGTGTCGCTGCCGGGGGTTCGCACCCAGAGATAGAAAGCGGCGTCGGGCGGCGTCGTGCCCGGCAGGACCTCGGCCAGCAGCGGCGTCACCGCGGCGAACTTGGCACCGTACTGGCGGCGGTTCCCGCGCACGTGCTCCTCGTCGTTCCAGGCGGCGACGCTCGCCGCCTGGATCGCCGGATTCATCGCGCTGCCGTGATAGGTGCGGTAGAGGAGGAAGGACCGCAGGATCGCCGGGTCGCCGGCGACGAAACCGGAACGCATGCCGGGGACGTTCGACCGTTTCGACAGGCTCGAGAACATCACCAGCCGCTCGCAGCCGCGGCCGAGCAGGCGCGCCGCCTGCAGGCAGCCGAGCGGTGGCGCCTCTTCGTCCGGGTAGATCTCCGAGTAGCACTCGTCGGCGGCGATGACGAAGCCGTGCCGGTCGGCGAGGGCGAACAGCTGACGCCAGTCGTCGAGTGTCAGCACCTTGCCGGTGGGGTTGCCGGGCGAGCAGACGAAAAAGAGTTGCACGCGCTGCCACTCGGCGTCGCTCAGGGCGGCGAAGTCGAAAGCGAAGTCGTTCTCGGGCAGGGTGTCGAGGAAGCGCGGTTCGGCGCCGGCGAGGATCGCGGCGCCCTCATAGATCTGGTAGAAGGGGTTCGGGCTGACCACCAGCGGCGTGTAGCCGCGGGATGGGTCGACAACCGTCTGGGCAAACGCGAACAGGGCTTCGCGCGAGCCGTTCACCGGTATGACGCCGCTTTCCGGATCGATGCCGGCGAGCCCGTAGCGACGCTCGAGCCAGGCGGCGATGCTGCAGCGCAGGTCGCTGCTGCCGAGCGTGGTAGGATAATTCGCCAGCCCGCCAAGCGCGGCGGTCAGGGCCTCGCGGATGAAAGCCGGCGTCGGGTGTTGCGGTTCGCCGATCGACAGCCTGATCTCGCGCAGATGCGCCGGCGGTGTGATGCCGGCGAGAAGCTGGCGCAGTTTCTCGAAAGGGTAGGGCTGCAGTCTGCTGAGGTGGGGATTCACTGGCCTGCACGGGTCGTGACGGAGCGCCTGATTATAAGGGGCATCGAGCAAGCGTGAAAGGAAGCGGTTGGCAGACGGCGACAGCGGGCGCTGCGGCGGCGGAGCGCCGGACGGCCGTTGCCGCGCTGCTCTGTGGTGCGCTGATCTGGGGCCTGATCTGGTACCCGTACCGGGTCCTGCGCGACGGCGGGGTCGATGGGATCGTCGCGACGACCGCGAGCTATGCGCTCGCCTTCGCCATCGGCTGGCTGTGCTGGCGTCCGCGGTGGCAGCGCGCCGGTGCCTCCTGGACGCTGCTCTGGCTCGCTCTGGCTGCCGCCACCTGCAATCTGGGCTACGTCCTGGCGACGCTGGACGGTGAGGTGATGCGCGTCCTGCTGCTCTTTTATCTGGCGCCGCTGTGGACCGTGCTGTTCGCACGCCTGCTGCTCGACGAGCGCCTGGATGCGGGCGGCGCGCTGGTCATCGGCCTGTCGCTCGCCGGGGCGGCGATCATGCTCTGGCAACCCCGGCTCGGCTTGCCGCTGCCAAGGGATCTCGCCGACTGGCTCGGGCTTTTGGCCGGTCTCGCGTTTGCCCTGTTCAACGTGCTCTCGCGCCGCGCGCGCGACCTCAGCAGCGAGAGCAAGGTGCTGGCCGCATTCGCCGGCGTCGTCGCAACGGGTCTGCTGCTCCTGCTCGCCGGTGCCGGCAGCTGGCGGCTGCCGCGCGAGCCGGCGCTGTGGGCGTTGCTCGCCCTGCTCGGCGGCGTCCTGCTGCTGGCGAACCTCATCGTCCAGTTCGGCCTGGCGAGGGTGGCTGCCAATCGCGCCATCGTCATCATGTTGAGCGAACTCGCGGTCGCCGCGGTCGCCGCGTGGTTGCTGGCGGACGAGGCACTGGCGCCGCGCGAATGGCTTGGCGGCGCCATCATCGTCGCCGCCAGCCTGTTCACGGCGCGTCGCGCGGGTACTTCGCCGGCCTGAAGCTCTGGCGGTCGGTGAGGTCGGTGGCGCTGCCGGCGGCGCCGCTGCCTCTCAGCTCTCGTTGGCGCCGCAGCAGCGCTTGTGCTTGCGGCCGCTGCCGCAAGGGCAGGGATCGTTGCGTCCGACCTTCGGGCCTTGCCGGCGGATGGTGCCGACGCCCCGTTGCGCCCGCCAGAAACGGTAGATGTTGCTCACCGCCTGCGGCAGGTCGTCTTCGCACTCCTGGCGGATGCGCTCGAGTTCCTCGCCCGCCGGCCACTCTTCGCCGGCGGCGCGGGCGGCCGCTTCGGCATCGCCAGTGAGCAGGTAGAGCGGGAACAGGTGCTCGTCGAGGTAGTCGATCTCGTCGCTGGTCTTCTCCTCGTCATCATCCGCACCAAGGAACTCGAACCAGTCCTCCGTCGCCGCATCGACTCCCTGCAGGTAGCCCTCGCACCAGGGGACGTAATCACTCGCCGCGTCCTCGTCGCCGTCGGCGGGGTAGAGCAGCAGGAGCAGTGGCTGGCCGCTCGCCAGTTCGGTTTCGAGGCGCTCGGCCAGCAGGCGCAGCAGCGCGGCGGCCTCGCGCCGGGCCTCGCCACCGCTTTCCTCCGGGCAGCCGAGGAGGTCCTCGAGCCACTGCGCCGCGGGGATCGGCTGCGGGCCGGCGAGGGCGGCGCAGAGGTAGCCCTGGCACTCGTCGAGGCGCATCGCGTCGGGCAGTGCCGGATCGGCGAGCAGTTCCTCGAGTCGCAGCAACTGGTGGTCGGGAAGTTGCGCCTGGATGCTCATGGTTTCAGTTCCGTGTGTTCGACTGGCTGGGAAAGTCGGCCAGATGCACCGCGGGCGCCGGTGTCCAGCCGGGCATGCGCCGTTCGGCGACGACCGTCGTGAAGATGCCGCCGCGGACGTAGAAGCGTGCGGTCAGCCGCATGTAGCGCGGCTCGGTGGCGTCGGCCAGCCGGTCGAGGATGCGGTTGGTGACATCCTCATGAAAGCAGCCGGTATCGCGAAACGACCAGATGAAGAGCTTCAGGCTCTTCAACTCGAGACAGCTGCGGTCCGGGATGTAGTCGAGGAGCAGCGTGGCGAAGTCGGGCTGTCCGGTTTTCGGGCACAGACAGGTGAATTCGGGGATCTCCATGTGGATGTGGTAATCCCGCTGCGGCGCCGGATTGGGGAAGGTGGCAAGCGCAGGTGCTGGCTGTTCGTTCATGGTTGGTGTGGCTGCTCGCGGTGATCGGGTGAATCGGGCGGTCGGGATGCTATCATAGACACCCATCATGGCGTTTCGCCGATCGGTTGTGCCTGCTGCAAAGGCGGCGTGCCGGCGGATTCCAGTGCAACAGCCAACCCCTGGCCACCTCTTTTCGCGTGTCCGTCGTCGCCACGTGCCAGTTCATGCGCCTGACCAAACTGAAACTTGCCGGCTTCAAGTCCTT
>ERZ761607.5325-NODE-5325-length-10629-cov-8.368356_pt1 | contig 10629 bp, 3 predicted proteins | sample MGYA00511164_ERZ761607 | MGnify/ENA primary metagenome ERZ761607 (study PRJEB28899, sample SAMN02445080) | bioreactor sludge metagenome | biome: EBPR sludge | place: Australia: Brisbane, Thorneside Wastewater Treatment Plant | collected 2011-06-22 ...
GCCGCCAGCAGCGGTCGCGGTGAGTCCGGCGGGCGCGGTGGGGGCTTCGGTATCCGAACTTGCGCCAACAGTGATCGTGACGCCCGCCCCCGCTGTTTCCAGATTCCCACTGTCATCCACCGCACGGCTTTTGACTGTCACCGTACCCGCCGTGCTGGGCGTGGTCCAAGCGTAACTCCAACTGGCGCGGCCATTGGCGCGCCGCCAACTGGTTCCGCCATCGACCGAGATTTCGACGCCGCCGACCACGCCTCCACCAGCATCGCTGGCGGTGCCGGTGATTGTTACCGGGCTTTCCGGTTGTACGGTGGAACCCGCGGTCGGCGCGGTGATCGTCGAAATGGGAGGCGTGGTATCCGTGGAAGCCGTAGCGGCCACCAAGCCCACTTGCAGGGTTGCAGGCTGCGCTCCCATGTCGGCGAGCAGATTCACTGTTGCTTGCTGCATCGCAGCATCAGGCGCAGTGCTCCCACGGTCGTGATTGCTGTCCAACCCCCAAGACCATTGCACGGTACCTGCCCCGAATACCAGCGCTCCGCTCGCATGCCGGTACAGTGTCAATGAGTGAGTCGCCGCGCCAGAACCAAAGGTCGAACCGTAATCTTGGAGCACGGGAGCTCCATTGACTGTAGTGGTCGATAGCCGGATCAAACCGGCCGGCCGGAAGCCGTTGTCCAGATCCTCATCCCATTCATAGCCCAGCGTTCCGAAAGGCAGGGTAGCGCTTCCGTTAGGGGCGAGCGCGGCCACCGTCGTGTTGCGCCAAAACCGCATCTTGCCGTCCGCCGCCGGCACGGTAATGCTGGTGGTCGCCCCGTCGTTGACGGTAAAGATCGTGCCGGTCAAGGCATTTTCGGGTCGGCCGCCGTCGGCGGGCGGGCTGAAGCGCGGGTCGCGCCACGTCCCCGTCCACACGTTGGGCAGAGGATCGATCTTGGCACCGGCGTGAGTCTCCTTGTAGCAAACGAGGGTTCGATAAGGCGTTCCCGATCCATCAATGCTGTTTTCCCAGCGGGTTTTCCAAAACACTTCATTGCCGCTGAAAAAGGCCAGGTGAACCCCGGCATTGCGGGCGGCTTCCACGTTGGCGCGCTGCGCGCCGGACCAATATTCATCGTGGCCGACCGACATGAAGAGTTTGTGGTTGGCAATCAGGTTGCCACGGCGGTCGCTGTCGACGCCGGTGAAATAGCTGACGTGGTAACCGTTAGCTTCCAGCCAGCGCACCATCGGATATTCGGCGTTGAACAGCCAATCCTGGCCGTTATCCACGCCGCGCGTGTTAAACGGCCGGTTGTAGCTCAGCTTGTAAGCGCGACCGGCGGGCGATCCCGTATAAAAACTGTTGCCGCCATACGTGTTGTAAGCCTGCCAAGTGGTGTCGGCCGCCTGAAACAGGATATCGGAGGTACTGGCGTCGTTGCGCACGATGAACGCGATATGGCTTGCCCGGCCGGCGTTGGCGCCGTCCTCGCGAACCGCTTTGGCAAAATAGATTCCAGACACCGCATCTTGCGGCACCGACCAAGCGGCTGATTCCGTCCAGTTACCGCAATCGATCAATCCGGTCGCGGGATCGTTCAGGCAATTCGGCTGGGTTTGCGGCAGCGTTGCTGAAGGCTCCACCGTCGCAATTTTTCGAGCGCCATTCCCGGCGTAATAACCCATGCGGTAGATGTCGAGACGGTAGTCGGTCGCGGGGGTTTCAATCTTGAAACGGACTGTTTCGCCACGGTTCACGCTGATGGCGGTAGCAAAACCTTGAATGCTCGAATCCCCAGCGCCGCTGATATCCCATTCGCTGGAGGGGTTTCCGATCTTGGCGTTCTCGCACACGATGGGGTTGCCGCCGGAGGAACACGGGTCGGCGCCGGTGGTGAACGACCAGTTGCGATCCGCCGCCAGCGGGTTGCCAGCCAGATCCTTGACGCCGTTGCTACTTCCCTTGACGGTCGCGGTGTGGAGCGTGTTGGCCGCCAGCGCGCTGGCAGGCGTCAGAGTCGCCGTGTTGCCGACGGAATTCACTGTGGCGGCCACCAGCGTGCCGCCCGGATCCCGCAATTCAAAGGTGGCGTTATTAACAGTGGCCGGGTCTAGTGCTTCACTGAAGGTGACGGTCACCGGGCTCGCTGGATCGACTCCCGTGGCATTGGACGCGGGCGATGTGACTGTCACCGTTGGAGGCGTGGTATCTGGGCCGACACTGGTCGTAAACACCACGTCCACCCAGTAATTGCTCGCCTGGAAACTGTTGGTTGGGAAGCCGCCGGTACCATATAAATACACGCCGTTGCCGTTGCTTTCGGCGCTGCTTGGCGCATACAGCGTCCCGCTCGTAACTCCCGAGCCAAAGTAATTTTCATTGACCGAATACCGGCCGACCGGCGCATGGTAAGAGGCGATATAAACGGTGTTGGCGGTGATGGCTACCGGAGTGGCGAAATCCACTTGTTGCCAGCCCGAGGCGGTTTCATTGCTGAAGGTCGCCTGCGCCAGTGGCTGACCGGCGCCGCTCCAAAGCGTTCCGACATGGGTGCCCGTATTGGAGCTGCTTTTGTAGAAGCGAATTCCGCAAATGTAGCCATTTACGGTCGATCTAAACTTCACACCCACTTCCACGGGTGAAGTATCCGGGTCGGCAATGACCGACGGAATCGGATTGGTGGGCCAAATCGAGGTCGTTCCCGTGCAACCGGTCGTGCTAGCCGCCGTGGTGAAAGACCACGTTATGCTGTTGGCCAAGGCGTTACCGGCCACATCTTTGATGCGCGGCTCGGTGTTTCCGCCGCGCAATGTCACTGTATAACTAACTGAATTTCCTAATGAACTATTTGGAGTTAGCGTCGCGGTCCGACTGCTGGCGTCATAATTTACCGTGGCGGCGACCAGAGTATTGCTGGCGTCTCGAAGCTCAAAGGTTGATGTATTGACCGTCGTGGCGTTCAACGGCTCGTCAAAGGTCGCCGTGACCGAGGCATTGACGGCCACCCCACTGGCTCCGGACAGCGGGCTTTGAGCCGTCAGCTGCGGCGCGGTGGTGTCAACCGACGCGGTCGTGAAACTCCAGGTGAGGTCGGAGGCTAGCGCGTTACCGGCTAAATCCTTAATCCGTGGATCGGTCGCACCTCCTTTCAGGATAACGGTATGAACCGCGTTTCCGGCGAGCGGTGACGCCGGCGTTAGCGTGGCGGTTTTCGTCGCGGCATCGTAGTTGACCGCCGCCGTGATCAACGCGCTGTTGCCATCTCGCAATTGGAAGGTCGAAGCGGAAACCGTGATCGGGTCCAACGCTTCACTGAAAGTGGCCGTTACGACGGCGGTCGGCGCGACTCCCGTCGCGCCAGGAGTCGGGCTACGCGCCGTCACGGTGGGAGCGGTGGTGTCGGGACCGACCTGGGTGGTGAAGGCGACATCGACCCAGTAGTTGCTCGCCTGATAACTGTTGTTCGGAAAAACGCTGCCGGCACCGTAGGCGTAGACGCCATTGCCGCCGTTGATGCCGTCCCGCAACAGATGGATCGGCGTGTTGTCGACGCCCGCGCTGGCGAAATAGCTGTTATCCGCCGCGTAGTTACCGTTGGGTGCGTGGTAGGAAGCCACATAAACCGTATTGGCCGTGATGGTGACAGGCGACGAGAAATTAACCTGCTGCCAGCCTGGGGCGACTGCGGTCACGTTAGCCGTCGCCAACGGCTGTCCGCCGATGTTCCACAAAGTGGCCGAATAGGCGCCGGGATTGGCTTGATAGAAACGGACGGCGGTGACAAAGCCGTCGAGATCCGAGCTGAATTTCACCCCGAGTTCGACGGAGTTTGGATCGTTGACCGAGGGGTTGCCCGGCAGGGTTGTGCTGGACCATGCGCCGCAGGGCGCGGCCGTACACGGTTGGGTTGCGGTCGTGAACGACCATGTGGAATCGGCGGCTAGCGCGTTGCCGGCTAAATCCTTAATTCGCGGGTCGGTTGTCCCGCCCTTGACCGTAACGGTGTATTGAGTCAACGGCGTCAGTGAAGCGACGGGCGTCAAGCTCGCCGTGCGGGTGCTCGCGTTATAACTGACTGTGGCCGATACTGGCGCACCCGCGTCACGCAATTCAAAAGTGGCGGCGCCAACGGTAGACGAATCAATGGCTTCGTTGAAAGTAACGGTAATCGAAGCACCTTGACTAACGCCTGTCGCCCCATTTATTGGTGAGGTTGAGGTGACCGTTGGAGCAGTGGCATCCGCCGCGTAGGTTGCGGTATAGGAGCCGGCCGTTCCTGGAAAAGCACCATAATCCACACCCTTGATGCTTTGGCTGGCAAAACTGATGGGAGTGCCGTTACGGGTAATTGCGGCCAGCAATCCAGCGGGAGATTTAACCGGCAAAAGGACTCGCAATCCATTGCTGGGCACATTGGCCCCTCCAACGCCCGGCACGACCGTGAAACTTAAGGTATTTCCGCTCCAGACTAGCGAGCCGAACGACGAGCTGTTGCGGAAATCGAGCCAATCCAGCAATTGCTTGCTAGAGATGATCGGCACGCTTCGGGGCAGCGCCGAGGCCAACACCGCGTCCGATTCCGGGATCTGGGGCAGATCGGTGTGCGCGTTGATGACAAAAGCGCCGTAATAGCCCTCGGCTCCCAGAGCGCGATCTAGCAACGTGTTGATGGTGTAAGGATATTGCTGGCCCGACTCGTCCGTCATTTGGGTTTGGGCGTTGTAGACATCGATCAGGCTGCCATCGAGATCTGCGAAGCGCATCGGCATGGCCGACCCGTTGAAAAACCCAGGTCGGTTCTGAACCCATCCGGGTGGCCAATAGTAGTAGCTGGTGTCGAGTCTAATCCCGTTCGACAGCTGAACCTTGGCTCCTGAAACCCAGTCGCTCCAGACAATGCAGTGATGGCGCTGAGTTATCGGTGGCGGCACGGTGTTGTATTTGGCCGTCCACTCACCGAGTTGTTGGGTATAAAACGCCTCCAGGGAAGCCAGCGTGAAATCCCCGCAACCGGTATTCAGATGCAAGCCGACTTCGAAGCCATCCGCATGATAGGTAGCGGCTTGGGCACCGGTCAGCGGCGTATTGGGATAAAGATAAGAAGTGCCGCGCACGCACTCCCAGTCTTTTACGGAACAGTTTGCCGGACTTGCGGCCTTGAGCTGATCGAAGCGGCCGGCCGTGCCATTATTGCCGTGGTCGTCGCCCGTCATGACCACGACTGCTTTTTCGTCGCCTGGAAAATACCAAAAACGTGGTAATGGCTTCTTATCTATAGCCATTTCCAGGATCAGATTTACAAACAAGCGCTGCTGTTCGTCCGCCTGTGGGATGGCAACCTTGTTCAGGTCAATCCAATCCGGTTGAGAATCCCCAATCGCGTTGCCATAGAATTTGTCGTCCGAGCGGATGGGTGCGAACCCATCGCGCTCTTCGGCAGCCCATGCCGGATTGCCCTGGCGGGTATAAACGATGGAGGTTGCGAGGTCGTAGGCGAACGCCGCCGCCTGCCCGCCGTTGGCGCCAACCTGACGCAGCGTGATGGCAGGATTGGTAGTGGCGGTGGTGGCGGTGCTATATAGCGTTGCGATACTAACAGCATCGCTTAAAGTGTAGCGATCAGCCGCGCCATGATACTGGACCGTTTGATTGACGATCCCGTTGCCAGGCGTTTGCGAAGTTTCTACCCGCAGATAAGCATTTGCGAGTGACGAGCCAGCCATGCTGATCCCCATTAAGCCAGCAAGCTGAGGATCCGGCCGCATCGCAATTAGATTTCCACCGGAGTTTACCCAGTTAGTCAACAGCGTTACTTGAGCAGCCGATAAGGAAGTTGGCGCGAGGATGGCTACATCGTGGGCCGCCAAAACAGCCGCATCAACCGTTCCCAAGTCGGCGACAGTAAAACTGTTAAGTCCCTCATTTCGCAGGATTTCAGCGTAATACTGATCGAAGGTCGCGGCGGCGGAGGTGATGATGAGAATGGGGCCGCCCGGCGGGTTGGGAATGGCGGCTTCCGCCGGAGACACTACCCAATTGAACAAGCTGGTGACCAGAGCCTGCCACAATGCTGTATTTTCTGTCCGCTGTTTGAAAAATTCTGAAGCTTTGAAACTAGCAACAGCGCGATTTTCACCTTTGTAAAGCGGTGCTTGGGCGGAGCCGGGTACTAAAAGGACATCGCGCTTTTTCGTGCCTTTCTCTATATCCCAATCGCTGATTTGATTATCTTCTCCGCCATCAATGAGAGATTTTCCGTCCGGGGTGAATAACAAGGTATTGATCGTTGTCGTAGCCGGTAACGCCTTGCTCAATTTACCACTTGACAGATTCCAAATTAAAATCCGCCCATCTTCACCGGCGCTGGCCAGGAATTGGCCGTCTGGGCTAAAAGCGATTGTTCGAACGGCCCCTTGATGTCCCTGAAAAAGCTGCACTTGTAATCCAGTCGTTGTATTCCAAACTCTGACTTGTGAATCCGCGCTGCCGCTGGCCAGTAAGGCAGCTTTCGGATTAAAAGTTACACTATTAATTGCGCCCGAATGGCCTCTTAAAGATCGAAGTAATTTTCCGGTGGCGACATCCCACAACAAAATATGCTTATCCAAACTTCCGCTAGCTAATAATTTTCCATCATGACTAAAAGCAACACTATTAATAAAATCAGAATGACCATTAAAGATTTTAACCAACTTACTCAAATTAGCATCCCAGATCATGATACGGGTTTCTTCACCCCCACTCGCCAAGAAACGTCCATCCGAACTGACGGCGACCGTTCTTATTGGTTGTTCATGAGCTAAAAAACGCTGGTTCAGCTTACCAGTAGTTGCATCCCAAGCGCGTACTTCTGAATCTCTGCTAGCACTGATTAAACGTTTTCCATCGACGCTAAAGGCAATACCGGTAACAGCACCAGTATGTCCGGATATTGTCAAAGAGCTCTTGCCAGATTTTAGGTCTAATAATCGAATTTTACTGTCGTCACTTGCACTAACAATACGTGTTCCAGTCGGATCGATAGCCAGTGACGTAATTCCATTTCGCTTATCTTTTCTTGGTTGTTCGTTTGTAATATTATTATTCTTCTCAAGATTTGATGAGGGTAACTGAACAATTTTATTGGTTCTATTAGATAATATTTCTGAATCCAATAATTTTATTGCTGTGGAACGAGAGGATTCTTTTAAACTTTTCTCGCTTTTTGTTCGCATTCCACCCGTCAAATTATTGATCTTATTTTCGGATATATAGCCAACTGTAATGTATTTTTGTTCCGTTGATTCTAAACTGATCTTCCATAGGGTAATTTGATCTTCCAAGTCTATGGTGGCAAGGAGTTGCCCATCAGGGCTATAGCTATAATCAATTTGCTTTTCAACAACTTGATTTAATTCACTTTTTTCTATATCCCAAATGAATATTGAGTTAGTTTTGCTGATTCCTAATAGTTTGCCGCCATCAGGGCTGAACGTAATTTTAGTAATAATCGTATTAGGTTTAGCTGTTAGCTTACGATAGATTTTACCAGTCTTCGCCTCCCAAATAACGACTTGAGAATCCCCTCCACCGCTGGCAAAAAATTGGCTATCAGAGCTCCAAGTCAACTCAGTATTGGACGCACCTGATGGGATAGATAGAGCAAAATGCTTTTTACCTGCTCTAACGTCCAATATGTTAATGTTATTATTAGAATCTATGGTCGCTAAGAACTTTTCATCAGGGCTAAAGGCCACGCTTGTAATAGTATTTCCGTTGGGTTCCGCCAGACCAAATAATTCTTGGGCATTTCCAGTATCCCATAGTTTCGTTTGAGAATCTTTACTCCAACTTACTAGTATTTTACTGCTTGGGCTGAAGGCTAGGCCATTAATAGCGTCTGTGTGTCCATAGAAAATCTGGACTGTTTGACCGCTTCCTAATTCTTTTAGAGTAATCCAAGGTTCTTCATCAGAGCTCGCCACCAAAAATCCATTAGAACTAAATGCTCTAGTTTTAGCTATTAAATTGCTTTGGTTAGGTTTTTGGAGCTGAAATTGGTTGGCTTCTATATCCCATACTAGTACTTGAGAATTTGTATCAACTCCAACAAGCTTATTACCGTCTGAACTGACTAGTAATCCTATTAATGAATGCTTTTGATGAGGGGCAGATTTATTTCCAGAAGCCATATCAAAGAGCGAGACTTGTCCATCTTTACCTATTCTAGCTAACAAACGGCCATTAGAATCAAATGATAATTTAGCTAAACCTTTGAAGTTAGTTTTTAAATTGTTTGATCTTAACGAATCTGCATTGGATGAATGTGAATAACCAATTAGCAATGAGCCGGCTAAAAGAAATAGAATGATTGAAATATTTATTCTGCGCCAAATCATTGAAAAACTCCAATGCTAGTTAGCTTAAGGAAGCGCTATTTCAGTTATGGCTAAAGAGGAAATCAAAGATTACCTGATTCATTCGATCAATGAGGCTCGCGATTAAGCTACCCTCATTTCTCAGGTATGCTACCGCCATACGATGCATGTTTTATGTATCGTAGTTGATGTGTTTGTTGATAACTAAGGTAGGATTTTCCCAATGTTTAATGTGACGGAACATTGGTATGACTTAGTTAATTTTATTGGTTGTAAATTTGAGCAACTAACATGCCAAGCTGTCTCATTTCTAATTGAATAGCATTATTTTTATTAGGCATTCAAATCGAACACTCAAAAATGACTTAAAGCGACGTGATCGTGAAAATTTTTCAATCTTCTTGACGCAAGAGGGTCACGTTGAACTGTTTGAATGAACGGCTGAACTCGCTTTTCGAGGACGCATGAAGTGGTTCTAGCGCGATTTTGCTTGCTCCAACCGCATCTGGGGCAAAGGCGCTCCCTACGGTCGGTGGCGCGATGCCGGCGTGGCCTACCGTACCGCTCAACGCTGGGTCGCCGGCTACCGACGCGGCGGCTTGGCGGCCCTGGCTCGCCAGAGGCGATAGGAGCGGACGGCGGAGTTGCCATGCGTCCGCCTTGCCTTACGGAGTGCGACCCATGCGTGTCGGCCTATCAACCCTGCAACTTTGGAAGGAGAGTTCGCCATGTCCGTCACGATGGTGGGTCTTGATCTAGTCAAGCCCGTATTTCAAGTGCACGAGGTCAACGACCAAGGTCAGGTGCTGTCTCGCAAGCGACGGCGGCACCAGCCAGTGGCAGCGTTTTTCGCGAATCTCCCAGGCTGTTGGGTGAGGATGGAAGGCTGCGCGAGCGCCTATTAGTGGGCGCGTCAGTTACAAGGCTTGGGTCATATCGTGCGGTTGATGGCCCTGCCATTCGTTAAGCCCGACGTGAAGAGCAACAAAAACGATGTGGCGGACGCGGAAGCGATGGGTGAAGCGGTGGGGCGGCCCTCGAGGCGGTTTGTGCCGGTCAAGAACGTCGAACAGCAGGCGATGCTGGCGCTGCATCGCGCCCGCCGGCGGTTCGTCAAGGCGCGGACGGCCCAAGCCCGCCAAAGCCGGGGGTTGCTGGGCGAGTATGGCCTGATTCTGCCCCAGGGCCTAAGCGGCGTCGTTTCTGGATACAGCGCTGCAATATCGGCAAGCGGCACAGCGCGCGCCGCGCGGAGGCCGCCTTCCCTGTCAGCACCGGCAACCCTGACGCCGCCGCTGCCTGACAGCGGTGATGGCCTCCGAAACGGTGGGACGAGCAGCCGGGAGTCGTCGGCAGCATCTCACAGCAGCGCGCTGACACAGGCGTGTGAACCCTCCGCCCGCCGACACTTCTTCGAGAAACTCCGAGAGGGACGGGCGCCACCCGATCAAGTGCGCGGCGAGAACCCTACGTTGAATAGGATTAAAGCAGATTGCGTGCAGGTGCCAGTTGCCCGCTATAATGTCAGTCACAACTCCGAGCCGGATGCTGGCCGCCGGCCTGACTAAAAACTGAGGTGTGACCACCGCCAAAACAAAACTGTTGATACCCCAAAACCGCGAAACCCCCGCGTTGCAAGCGCGGGGGTCTCAGGGGGGTCTTACAAGATCGCCGCCTTCGGTCCACTAAGGACGACAATCAGAATTCATTCACTGGATCTGATTATAATGGACCAGACGCGACTTGCAAGACTCCTCAAAGGCTTTTTTCGCCTAAAAACCGAGGAGACGCGCTATGAATTTGCTGCCCGCTGCCCTACCCCATCCCGTCCGCGCGACACTGGCCGCACCGCCGGTGCGCCGCACGGACCCGCCCCGTCCCGCCCCTGTGACCTTCTGACCACGCCCGTGACGGCTTGACGCCGATCCCGCGCGGGACCAGCGGCGACCGTCGCTCCACGGCCATGTCAGCCTCGACGGGAAATGCCTTTCCCGGTTCGCCCGCGCTGTCGCCGGCGGCTTCCGGCCCTCGCGCGCCGGCCCGGCCCTCTGCGCCGCGGGCGGTGCTCGTCTCCGGCAACCGCTGCGAGCACGCGCCGGCGGCGCCGCGGTTTGCCGTGACGCTGCCGGAGGACGCCAACCCCGCCCGTCCGGCTCTGATCGCCAAGGCCATTGCCAAAGCCTGTAGCTATTACCGGACGCCCCGCGACGGGCGCTGGGACGCGCTGAGCCAGGGCGAACGCTATCACCGGCTGGAGCGCCGGATCCGGGCGGCCGGCGGACCGGGCAC
>ERZ761607.5327-NODE-5327-length-10620-cov-5.415618_pt1 | contig 10620 bp, 7 predicted proteins | sample MGYA00511164_ERZ761607 | MGnify/ENA primary metagenome ERZ761607 (study PRJEB28899, sample SAMN02445080) | bioreactor sludge metagenome | biome: EBPR sludge | place: Australia: Brisbane, Thorneside Wastewater Treatment Plant | collected 2011-06-22 ...
AGGGAGAGGGAGCCAGATTCCCTCCCCCTCTCAGGGGGAGGGCCAGGGTGGGGGTTTAAACTTGGAAGGAAACCCTATGTCTGATTCTAAACCCACCACCTTTATCATCTTTGGTGCCTCAGGTGATTTGACCGAGCGCAAGCTGATTCCCGCGCTGTTTAACTCCTATGGCAAGGGGCGGCTGCCGGAAAAATTTAACATTGTGGGCTTTGCCAGACGGCCGTGGGACGATGCCGAACTGCGCCAGGTGCTGAAAGATGGCATGTTAGAACTGGCCCCCGACAGCTATAACGAGGCAAAGTGGACCCCGTTTGCCAAAAACATCACCTACGTTCAGGGGGATTTGAGCACGCCGACCGATTTTGAGAAGCTGCGTGAGCATCTGGAAAAAATCGAGGGTGGGCCGGGCCACCGGCTGTATTACCTGGCCGTCGCGCCGCGCTTTTTTGTGCCGATTGTCGAAAGCCTGGGCGCGGCCGCCATGGTGGACCAAAGCGAAGGGTGGCGGCGTGTGGTGGTGGAGAAGCCGTTTGGCCACGACCTGGCCTCGGCCCAGGAACTGAACCAGGCCATCCAGGCGGTGTTTGCCGAGGATCAGATTTACCGGATTGATCATTATCTGGGCAAGGAAACGGCGCAAAACATCCTCTATTTCCGCTTCGCCAACACCATTTTTGAGCCGATTTGGAACCGCAACTACGTGGACAATGTGCAAATCTCGGTGTTGGAAAGTGTGGACGTGGGCCACCGGGCGGGTTATTACGAGGAAGCGGGTGTGGTGCGCGACATGTTCCAAAACCACCTGATGCAGCTGCTGTCGCTGGTGGCGATGGAACCCCCGGCGTCGTTTGAGGCCAATGCGGTGCGTAACGAGAAAGCCAAGCTGTTTCACGCGGTACGGCCGTTGCCGCTCAACCAAACCGTCCGCGCCCAGTACGAAGGCTACCTGCAAACCGAAGAAGTTGTCGAAGGGTCACAAACGCCCACCTATGCCGCCATGGAGCTGTTTATTGACAACTGGCGCTGGCAGGGGGTACCGTTTTACCTGCGCTCCGGCAAAGCCCTGACCGACAAAAACACGGAAATTGTGGTGGAATTTAAACGGCCGCCGCACCTGATGTTCGACGGCATAGAGGATGAGGATTTTACCCCCAACATTCTCTCGATGTGCATCCAGCCGGATGAAGGCATTCACCTGCGCTTAGAGGCCAAAATCCCCGATTCGGCCAAAACACAGCCGGTGGACATGGAGTTTCACTACCGATCTTCGTTTAAGGGCAACCATCTGCCCGACGCTTACGAGCGGCTGCTGCTGGATGCCGTGCGCGGCGATGCTTCGCTATTTACCCGCGCCGACGGCATTGAAGCGGCCTGGCGGTTGATGGACCCGGTGATCACCGGCTGGGAAAATGACGTCGAGGCCCCGCCGATGGTGAGTTATCCACACGGCAGCTGGGGGCCAGAGGAAGCCAACATCCTGCTTAACCGCTCCGGGCGCACCTGGCGTCACGCATGCAGCCACCCGGAGGAATAGGTCGGTAAGCTGTAATCGGTGATCGGTAAACCAATTACCGATTACGGATTACCGTTCACCGGTAACGGCCGTATGGCACTGCAAGACGTACAGCTTGTAATCCGGTCCGCTGGGGGCGTCGATGATTTCGACAGCAAACTCAAACTGAACGGCCACGTCGTAGCTTTTTTCCAGCCGGGCGAGGGCGGTGCGCATCAGCCGGACGAACTTCTCGTCGTTGATGAGGTGGTCGTAGGTAAGCTGGTGGGTGTGGGGGTCGAGCAGGAAACGGCCGTACGGATAATCCTCACGCAATATCTCAGAAATGGGCAGCAGCTTAAAATCATTGGCTTCCAGGTCCACCACCTTAACGTTTTGCTGGATCAGTGTCTGGCTGCCGTTGAGATAATGGGGTGTATTCAGCGAGATGATGCACGCCTGACCTTCTTGCAGCGGCAGGCTGATGCGTTCGTCCAGCCCCAATGTCAGGCGCAGGCAGCCATCTTTGGCGCGGCTGTCGGCCGTCTCGAACCAGGGATTTTGGCTAAGCCCGGCCCCAACGATGGTAGGTAGGAAGTAACGGCCGTAGCGGTGTCCAATCAGCGGCTGAATCATCACTGCCATACGCTCGTCATAATCAATCAGGCCATGCTCATGCCGCTCAATCATCGCGTCGGGGTTGAAGGTGCTGGCAAACACCCGGCGGATGGCATCTAAAAGTGCCTCGAAGTTGGCCGCATGGCTGCCCTGGTTGGGGCAAAAGACGCTGGCGTATTTCCCAGCAAAGGCATAGTCGATGTGATCTTCCAGCAGGCTGGAGGAGCGCACCACAAAGGGACGGCCGTTTAGCCGATTGAGTACATCACGCAGCTGTTCCATGATGTAGTTGGGAATCTTGCCCGCCAGGCAGCAGGCCACAATTTCCGGGTACTGCGTGCGCATCTCCTCCAGCGAAAGATATTTCTGGTTAACAAACCGCTCCAGCTTATTTTGCAGCAGAAATTCGTAGATGATTTCCGACCCGATAAAAAAGGTATCGGGAATCGTGACCTGTTTGGTGATGTCCGGGCCAAAATTGTGGTAGTCTCGTTCCAAAATGTGCCAGGCCAGCAGCATGCCGCTGGCCTTACCGCCAATTTTGCCGCCGCCAATCAGCCGCTCGTAAATCCAGTTTAAATCCCTGATGGAAAAAACCTGCTTGGCCAGGCGAATGAAGGGCAGATGTTCGCTGAGCAGCCGCTTGATGAGCACCACCTTGATTTCTTCCAGGTGATGTTTCACCTTTTCCTGTTCGGGCGGGGGCAGGGCATCATAAATGCTGCCCTGCTCAAACAGCATTGCCCAGGGAGCAATCTCTGGGTTGAAGGTCAGCTCGATCGCCTTGGGCGCTTTGTCCTGGTTTTTCAGCACCTCGTCAATGAGATGATCCAGCAGGGTGATGCCCAGGTTGTTGGCAAAGTAGTTGTCGGTGTGCAAATCGCGAATTGTTTCCAGGCGGCGCTGCCAGGCGTTTTCATCCTCCTGCACGGTGGGATTGTCTAACCCCTCGCGCCGCTGCGATTCGATGGCCAGGATTTTGACCTCCTGCTCAAACTCCGTTTTATCCACAATGCCGCGCCGAAACAGCTCCTCGCGCATGCGCATCCGAATGCGGTCGCTTAAGATAGGAAATTGGGCCAGCTTAATGTAAACGTCGATGGTGGGTGTGGTAGACCTGAGTGGGCCAGTGGGCATGGCTTTGGGACTCCAGTTCGTAGTGGCAGGTGGTTAGTGGCTCGTTTTGCCAGGTAGCCACCTGCCGCTCGCTTTAGGCATTTGCCAGTAAGCTGTTGAGCAACTTTTCGGTTGCTTCAGAAATTTCGCTGATAGCTTGCTCATAAACGGCCTCGTTGCGGCGGGAGGGCTGCCGGTAGCCTGATACTTTGCGCACAAACTGGCGGGCGGCGGCTTCGATCTCTTCCGGCGTGGCTGGTATTTCACTGCGGCGTAACTGTTTAATACTACGACACATCGTTTCTCTCCATTAGATCCATTAAGGCTGCTGGTAGATAAGTTGGAGGGGGGTAGCGGGCTGGATGATGCCGCAACGGCCGTTTACCGCCAAATTCACCACCTTGCCATCACCACTCACCTCGCTGAGCGTCTCCTGCACCTCACCACCAAAGCTGGTAAACATGATGTCTGGGCTGAGCACAAACGGCGTCCCGGTAAGATCGATGTTGGCCCGGCCCAACGGCGCGTCTGGCTCATTGCGGTTGCAGCCGGTGGCCACGGCAAAATCGGCGGTGGTCACCGGGTAGGTGTCCAGCTGTTCGCCGGTGAGGGCAGTGTAGCCCGCCAGGCTCTCGCTCAACGTGGCAAAAGTCATGTCGGTCGGATCGATGATCAGTGAGCTGGGATTGAGCCGCACTTTTTCGTATTGGGTGATGATGGCCCCTTCCGGGTAGCTGATGACGCTGTAGTTCGCGCCATTGGCCGTGGCGGGCAGGGTGAGGAATTCCTGCGGCGTGGTGGACATGTTGTGACAGTAGAGGGTAACGGCCGTTTTCCCCTGCAAATAAATCGTCTGTGGCCCATCTTCCTCCCTGGGCTGCTGCTCTTTCAGCATGGCACACGAATTCGGCCGTGGCACCAAGGTGGGCGTGGCCGTGGCCAGGCGGGTAGGTGGTGGCAGCGTGGGCTGCAGCGTGGCAATCTGCGTGGCAACCAGGGCAATGGTGGTCGCCTCAACCTTGTCTGGCGCAATGGCGTTCTGGTTCAGCAGCACGTAACCCAGGTAGAACGCCAGCACCACCAGCGCCCCGCCCACGACGAGCAGCCAGGTAAGAAAAGGTTGGGAAGCGGGTCTTGTTTGAAGCATAACGTTAACTTTAGCAGCGTCACTGCCCCAATGGGGCCGCTGCCCGTGTAGCTTACCTTGCAATTTGTGAATAATCAACAGGCAGCAAAAAAAGTTGGGCAGGCGCTTAAGTGGCGCTGCCCAACCCGCAAAAATATCAAAATGGGGCTGGCGGCTCGTGGCTGGCGGTTTGTACCAGCCACCAGCCACCAGCCACCAACCCTATTCAATTGTTCAAACTTCTTGCGCATGCCAGCGTGCGGCCTACATTGATCACCGGCACCTCTTGCGGCGTTGTTGGCTTGACTGTGCCACATTGAATGACATCACGTACTTCCGCAGCGCTTAGCGCCGGATTGAGCTGCCGAACCAGGGCGGCTAGCCCGGTTACCATCGGCGTGGCAAAAGACGTGCCTACCCAATGGTGATGAGTCACGCCAGAATCTGAGCTTTGCAGCGTGTTTGGGTGTACATAGCCAATGACAGCGTACGGACAGTTTGGCCCCATGTTGACACAGGCGTGCAGCTTGGGTTCGCAGGCAATCGGCTCTCGTACGCCAGGATCGCTTGGCCCGCCGTCGCCGCCCGGTGCCGCCAGATCGCCATCATTTGCATAGCAAGACTGCTGGTTGTCCTGGTTGCTGGCAGTCACGCTCAGCACGGTACCCCAGTTGCCCGGGTAGTTGCTCACCTTCAGCGATTGGGCCGAATCATTGCCAGCGGCAGCCACCATGACAACATCCAGGCACTCACCCACCTGCATCACGGTTTCCAGTGAGTTGAGCTGGCGCTGTAGTTCAAACGGCGGCGGGAATTCCCAATTGAGCAATGGCGCAAACGGCCGAAACGGTTCCAGCGGCGGCACGCCTAAACTCATGTTGACCACCGTCATGATCCCTTCTTCATTTGCCTGCCCCATAAACTGCAAAAGCGCGTGATTCAGGGTTGCCAGATCCCCCCGGTTGTTTTTGGTAAGCACCCGGATCAGCCGAATGTCGCTAGACGGGGCTAATTCGCGAATGAAGCTGGTGCCAAAATAACCGTGGTTGGCAACGTTAATATCTTGCGGGCTGCCTTCTTCTGGCGGCACCGGCGTGTTGATAAATTCGGGATGATCGATCGCTACCTGCAAGGCATTTTGCGTGGCGCTTTCCTGGATGGAGGCAGCCATCGGTTCATTACTTTCCAGGGGAGACGTATCAAACACACCAACGCGAATGGGGGCCAGTCCAGGGCCGGTATTGACCGCTTTGGCATCGGCCAGGCCAATCGTGCGAAACGCCCACTGGTTCAGGTAGTCATTCATCGTAGCCGGGGTGGGCTGGCCCTGGTCGGTGCTGCCCGTTGGGCTCCACGGACTGCCGGTAGGGCTCCACGGGCTGCCCGTTGGGCTCCACGGTGCCCCAATGACCCAATTGGCGTCGGCCAACACGCGGCTGCCGGCACTGGTTTGGGCAATGGCGTCTAAAACGGCTTCCACATCATCGGTGCTGCCGGTGAGCTGGTAGAGGTTGATCTCTAGGTCGCGGCTAAGCTGGGTGCAGGCCGCGTTTCCACTGCCCACTTGCAGGGCGGCAGAGGCCACCGTTTGTGGCCCCAGCGTCTGCTGGGCCGGTGGCGCGAGCGTCTGTAAGCTAAATGAGCGGTTGGGGTCCAGGGTCAGGCTGATGTTGTCATTGACGGTTTGCAGTTCCTGAATCAGGGCGTTGAGATCGGCCGTTGTGCCCACCAAAATGATTTCGTCCGCCATGAAATATTCACCCTGGACGGCCTGGGCAGCAGTGCGATAGCGCCAAAAGATGGCGGCGATGAGCACCAGCAGCAGAAGCAAAATGATGAGACTGGTGCGGTTGGTCCGGTAGTTTGGCTTTCTAGCGATTGTAGACATGGTGTTTTCCCTCCTCTCAAAATTGGCCGCGGATGAACGCGGATTAAACCTGGCAAATCTGCGAAGTCTGTTGGTTTTTTATCCATACCCTGCACAAACATAGGAAAACAAACGGCCGTTTCTCTTCCTGAGGGATTAAACGAGAGAGCGGCCGTTTTTCCACTATTTGTCATGGATTGGGTAGCAGTTGGTTACAAATTTCCCGCATCGCCCACCAGGAAAAAGGGTGCCCAAAAGTAGGGATGGCTGTAATTTTCGGCCAGTTCCGGCTCATGCAGGAAGCGCAGCTGGGCCTGGCGCAGCGCCGCGGCCTTGGTCTCGCCGTCCGCCAGCTTTTCGTACAGCTGATGCATCAGCCAGGCTGTGGTTTTGTCTTCCACCGCCCAGAAGGTGGCAATGAGCGAGGCGGCCCCCGCCCCCAGGAAGGCGCGCATCAGCCCCAGCAGCTCATCACCACCGCCAATGACGCTGCGCCCGGTCTGGCAGGCGCTGAGCGTCACCAGCGATGCTTTGAGCTTCAGGTTAAAGATGTCGATGGTTGTCAGCCAGCCATCGGCCAGGGCCAGGCCGGAGAAGAGTGGGTTGTCGGCGCGGAAGTCACCGTGGGTGGCCAGGTGCAGAATTCGCCCCTCGGCCAGCGCCGGTGCCAGAGTCCTCAAGCAAGCCTGATCCTCCAGGAATGCCTGGCCCTGCCACCGCTCGGCAATGCCTTGCGCCTCGGTGACGGTATAGGGGAGACGGCCGTTAAACGAGTTACCCACCGCCACCAGCGGACCCGGCAGCTTGGGTGTTTCGCCGCAAAAGCGCAGCAGGCTGGAACCGGGTAGATAGCTAATTTCGGCCGTTTCTACCAGGTATTGTTGGCCGTCGTGCAGGGCGTGGAACGGCAGGTAGTGCAGCGGTCCATGTGGCACCACAATCCACTTGGAAAATTCCTGGGTAAAGGTGGCAATGGGCGCGAGCAGTTGGTCGTAAAGCTGGTGCAAAATCGTTTGGGCGTTGTGATTTAAGCGCTGCAGCTGGCGCCCAGAACTGCGCGGCACCGAGCGTAAATTGAGCCAGAGCAGCTGGAGTTTTTGCTGTACCGCCGGAACGGCAACGTCCAGCGGGAACGCTTCGATCGTCTCTGTTGTCACCAGAAAAACAATGAGCTGCCCACGCGCCACAAAAAATTCCAGCAGCAGCGTATCTTTGGCCAGGTAGGGCTGCGCCTGCTCGGCGCGCACCTGCCACAGGGAAGCCTCACGGGCGTAGTCGGCGTTGCGGATGAGCAGCTTGTGCCACAGCTCGGTGATTTCATTTTCGATGGCCAGAATCTTGTTTTCGGTGCGCTGCTGGGCGGCCAGGAGATCGGCCGTTTCGCCGCGCTGGCCAATTTCTTCATCCACTTCCCAGCGGCGGTACAGGCGATCTCGCTCGGCGCGTAAGGTTTGCAGGCGGGTCACCAGCGGCTGATCGGCGGCGCTGCGGGCCTCAATGTTGAGGCTGATGCGCAGGTTGAGCAAATCTTGCAGGGCGCGAGACTTGGCCCGCTCGCAAAATTCCAGGGCGCGTTTTGGCTGTTTGAGCTGGAGGCAGAGCAGCACGGTTTCTTCGTAGATGCGCTCTTTGTCTTGCAGAAAGTCGGCACGGAACTCGATCATGAGACGGCCGTACAGCTGTTCCAGCTCATCAATCGACGCTTCATAAGCGGCCAGGGCTGCCTGCGGACGGCCCTGGCTTAAATTCAGCTCCCCTTCCAGCTGGTAACCCTGGTAGGCAATGGCGGGCAGGTGGCTGTTCCGGCCAATTTGCAGCGCCTGGTTGACCCAGCTCTCGGCCTGGGTAAACGCCTCCAGGTGCAGCGCGGCGCGCGCCGCCACCAGGCAGGCCCGCGCTTCACCGATGGGCAGTTTGTGTGCGGCAAAAATGGTGCCCGAGGCTTCGGCTTTGGCCAGCGCGGGGGCAAATTCACCCTGGTACGCCAGCAAAACGGCCGCTTGCAGTTCGGCATCGGCAACGGCCGTGGGATTGCCATCCTGCAAAAAGAGCTGGCGTGCCTCATCAACCGACGCCTGCGCCTGGGAGAAGTTGCCCAATCCGGCATGGGCTTTGGCCTCGTTCAGGATGGCCTGGCCCAGTGTCAGTAAGGTATCCAGCTTGCTAAAATGCTGCCGCACGTTTTTACACTTGGCCAGCACATCGTTGAAGCGGCGCAGCGACAGCAAACAATCGCTCATTAGCAGCTCGGTGAGCATAGCGTGCCGCTGGCGGCCGTCGGCCAGGAAGATGTCGCGGGCGGTATTGAGCAGGGTAAGCGCCTCGTTATAGCGCCCCATGACAAAGTAGGTCATGCCCAGATTTTGGTGGGCCTGGGCGGCGGTAATTGACTGGCCCAACTCCTCAAATTTCTGGGCAGCTTTTAACGCCTGAATGGATTCCTCAAAACGACCCAAATTACGCAGCAGGATGCCGCGGTTGAGTTCCACGCGGAGCAACGGCACTTCGGCCTGGTGGCCGAGACGGCCGTAAATCTCTCTGGCCTGGTCTAACCGCTGCAGCGCTTCAACGTCCTGACTTAGCTGGCCGTGAATGATGGCCATGTTGACCATCATGTCGGCCAAAGCGGCCCATTCTTCATTTTCCGCCAAAATGCGTGACGCTTTTTTGCCGGTAGCCAGCGCCTCGTCGTAGCGGCTGAGATTGGCCAGTGCGTAAAGCTTGCCGTTTTGCGACCAGGCTTGTTCTACTTTGCAGCCTAGATCGGCATAAATTTGGGCGGCTTCATCGTAGCAGTCGATCCCTTTTTGATGTTCACCCAGGCCAATGGAGTAGCCGTTGCCGCGTGCGCGCAAGCTGAGCGCCTGAAACAGCGGCGTGTCAAACGTTGTGGACAGCTGGGCAATCAGATCGGCAAAATGAAAACAGAGCTCGATGTCTTCCCACATGAGACGGTCGGCTTCTTTTTTGAGCAGATTGGCAAATTCTTTGGCAGTATCAAGGCAGAAACGAGGAGTGTATTGCGCAAGCAAACAGAGCCGCTCGTTTTGCGTGGCGGCTTTTAGCAGGTGAGTAAGTAATTTTTGGGGCGTCACGGTGCTGCGAACGGCCGTTTTCGCCCCGGGTTTTACTGCTTCCAGGTTGTTAATCATCCCGATACGTCCTTCGTTGAGCAGCGGGCGCTCCTCAACGGGGTTGTGTTTACTTCGGTTTGCCAGCGAGGTGTAGTTGGTTGCTAAATGTTCAAATCCGGTACGTGAATTTCTACCGTTTGGCCTGATAAAGTCAGCTCATATGAACCAGTTGCCAGGCTTGTAAAGGAGAAGTTGCCAATTTCGTCCAGGGTAACGGCCGTTACCACGCCATCACCTTGCAGCAGTTTCACCTCCACCGCCTCTGTCTCAATGCCCAACACCAGCCCTAAAATTGATTTGCGTCCGGGATGTTCCGGGTCATCCTGGATTTCCAGCGAGAGCTGGGCGTCGCCTGCTTCGTACATCAGCGGCCCACCGTTGTCGCCGCGCAGGGCAAAGGCGGGGGTGCCAGTGACGGCACCCATTCCCTGTCTGTTTTGCCCACCGCCGGGCAGCCGTTTGGCAATCCAGACTTTGATTCGTTCGCCAGTGGACGGTTGGAGGGAAACGGCCGTTTCCGCCAAAAACGCCTCTAACTGGGCAATTTCTCGGGTACACAAAGGGCAGATTGCCAGATGATGGGCAACTTGTTGAGCGGCCGTTTCCGCCAGCAGCCCCAAATGATAATTGCCTAACGTTGCGCCATCGGGACAGGTAATTCGGTAGAGAGCAGCTTTGAGACTGTCATCCATATGCGCCATAGTTACATCTCCTCTGCATTGCGCGTCCTTGCGGCGATCCTTTTCACTCGCAAACGGCGCAACCCCACGACAGAAAAGGAAATTCTCCCGCTGGGAGTGTTTCTGTCATTGTCAGCATCTGTGGCTGTTACCTCAATGAACGATAGCTGCGCCATTTTTCACGCATCATCCATAAATTGGCGAAACTCATCGTTGCGCCGCACCCGCGCCAGGAAGTTGTCTTTGGTGCGCGACACGTCGCGCACGTCTTCAAACTTCCCCGGGTACAAGTCGTAAATTTCGCGCGGTTTTAAGTTTAAAACAAAATAGCCAAAGACGGCCGTATCCTCTTTTTCTGAATGGCTTAACGCTTTTAGTTTTTGCCAGAGCAGCTCCTGCATCTCCCGCCGCGCCAGTTCGCGCTCGGGTGGCAGGCTGCTGCCCGCCAGAGTAGCAAAGGGGTCATATTCCGCCGTGTCAGCGTCGGTTTCGGCGGCGCGGTCCCACAAGTGCGCCTGCTCTTTCCAGCGAGCAAAATCTACCATGACGGCATTGGTACACATTTGTAAGTAACGCAGCAGCGATTT
>ERZ761607.5329-NODE-5329-length-10618-cov-2.941115_pt1 | contig 10618 bp, 9 predicted proteins | sample MGYA00511164_ERZ761607 | MGnify/ENA primary metagenome ERZ761607 (study PRJEB28899, sample SAMN02445080) | bioreactor sludge metagenome | biome: EBPR sludge | place: Australia: Brisbane, Thorneside Wastewater Treatment Plant | collected 2011-06-22 ...
CGCGCCCAAGGCGGCGACCGCCCTGGTCAAGTGCTGCACGCTGATCGAGACGCAATGGCCGGACGGGGCCTGAAGCCCCGTCGCCACTCACCCGCCCGGCGCGGCCAGCCGCGCCCGGCCAGGCCAGGGTAATCGCATGTGGTATTTCAGCAGCCCGCAGATTGTCTTCGGCGATGACGCCCTCAGCCACCTCGAGGCGGTGTCTGGGCGGCTGGCCTTCATCGTCACCGACGCGCTCCTGGCCGGCAGCGCCATGTTCCGCCAGGTGAAAGCGCGTTTGGACGCGGCCGGCCTCCCCATCCACGTCTTTGCCGAGGTGGAGCCGGAGCCGGACCTGGAGGTGGTGCGCCGCTGCGCGGCGGCCATGACGGCCGCGCAGCCGGATTGGATCATCGGCCTGGGCGGCGGCTCGGTGATGGACGCGGCCAAGGCGGCCTGGGTGCTGTACGAGCGGCCGGATGTCGACCCGGCCGGCATCAGCCCAATGGAGACGTTTGGCCTGCGCGCCAAGGCCCGCCTGATCACGATCCCGACGACCTCCGGCACCGGTTCCGAGGCCACTTGGGCCGCCGTGCTCACCGACGCCCAGGAGAAGCGCAAGCTGTCGGTCGCCACGCGCGAACTGCTGGCCGATGTCGCCATCGTGGACCCGGCGCTGGTGGCGAACCTGCCGCCGGGCCTGACGGTGCTGACCGGCCTGGATGCGCTGACCCATGCCATCGAAGCTTTTGGCAGCGCCTGGGCCAACGATTTCGCCGACGGGCCGTGCCTGAAGGCGGCCCAGCTGGCCTTCACCTATCTGCCGCGCATTGCCGCCGACAGCGCCGATGCCGAGGCGCGCGAGAAGATGCACAACGCGGCGACGCTGGCCGGGATCGCGCTGAGCAATTCGCAGGTCACCCTGGCGCACTCGCTCGGGCACGCGGTGGGCGCCCTGTTCAGCCTGCCGCACGGCCGCACGGTGAGCGTCGCCCTGCCGGCCACGCTCGATTACAACGCCCATGCCGGCGTGGGCCGCTATCTGGATTTGGCCCGCTTCATCGGCCTGGAGGTGGCTGACGAAGCCGCGGCCGGGCCGGCGCTGGCCGACGCTTTTCGGGCCCTGCTGCGCCGCCTGGGCCAGCCGTTGAGCTACGCCGAGTGCGGCCTGGCGCCCGCCGACTTCCAGGCCCAGCTTGAGGCGCTGTGTGAACGCTGCGACTTGGACACCAACCTGGTTGCCTCGCGGCGCATCCCGGACCGGGCCGAAACGCGCCGGCTGTTCCAATACATCTATGAGGGGAAACGCGTTGACTTCTGAAAAAGACCTCACCTACGATTACGTCGTCATTGGTTCCGGGTTCGGCGGCAGCGTCTCGGCCATGCGCTTGTCCGAGAAGGGCTACCGTGTCCTGGTGTTGGAGCGCGGCAAACGCTGGGCGGACGAGGACTTTCCGAAGAGCAACTGGCTGTTCTGGAAGTACCTGTGGTTCCCGGTCGTGCGGGCCTTTGGCATCCTGCAGCTGAGCTTCTTCAAGGACGTCTTCGTCCTGCATGGCAGCGGCGTGGGCGGCGGCAGCCTCGGCTATGCCACCGTGCTGATGGAGCCGGACGAGCGGCTGTTCGCGGCGCCGGGCTGGCATGATCTGGCCGACTGGCGGACCGTGCTGCGCCCGCACTTCGATACGGCCAAGGGCATGCTGGGCGTCGCACCCAACCCGCGCCTGACCCCGGCCGATAAGGTGCTGCGCGGCATCGCCGCGGATTGGGGCCGCGGCGAAACCTTCCAACCGACCACGGTCGGTATCTACTTTGGCGAGCCGGGCCAAGAAGGGGAGTTGGTGCCAGACCCGTTCTTCGACGGTCAAGGCCCGGCCCGGCGCGGCTGCACGCACTGCGGCGGCTGTATGGTCGGCTGCCGACATAACGCCAAGAACACGCTGGTCAAGAACTACCTGCACTTTGCCGAGCGCTGGGGCGCCGAGGTGCGGGCTGAGGCGGAGGTCCGCGATCTCCGCCCCTTGCCGGCCGGGCAGCCGGATGGCGCCCGCTACGAGATCGTCTACCGCCGCGCCACGACCTGGCCGCCCCAGGCCGAGCGGCGCGTCCGCGCCCGCCACGTGGTGGTGGCGGCCGGCACGCTCGGCACGCTGCGCCTGCTCTTCCGCTGCCGCGACGTGACCGGCTCGCTGCCCGGCCTCTCGCCTCGCCTGGGCCACGAGGTGCGCACCAACAGCGAGTCGCTGCTCGGTTCCACCGCGCGCGGCACCGACGTCGACTATTCCGAGGGCATCGCCATCACGTCGTTCTTCAAGCTGGACGAGGTCACGTCGGTGGAGCCGGTGCGCTATCCGGCCGGCTCGGACCTGATGCGGCTGATGTCCGGGCCGCTGATCGGCGCGGGCAGCCTGCTGGGGCGCTTCGCCAAGGCCGCCTGGGAGATCGCCACGCACATCGGCGACTTCCTCAAGGTGCATGTCCTGCCCGGCTGGGCCCGGCGCAGCACGATCCTGCTGGTGATGCAGACGGAGGACAACTTCGTGCGCATGCGCTGGGGGCGCAGTCTGTTCACACTCGGGCGGCGCGCCCTGGTGTCCGAGACCGACCCGGACAAGCCAGTGCCGACCATGATCCCGCTGGGCCACCAGGCCACCCAGGAGTTCGCGCGCCGCACCAACGGCATCCCGCTGGCCTCTTTCAACGAGAGCCTGTTCAACATCCCGATCACGGCCCACATCCTGGGCGGCTGCCGCTTCGGGCGCGACGCGGCCGAGGGCGTGGTGGACCTGGATTGTCAGGTCCACGGCTATCCCGGCCTGTACGTGGTGGACGGCTCGATTGTGCCCGCCAATCCCGGCGTCAACCCCAGCCTGACCATCACGGCCCTGGCCGAGTACGCCATGAGCCGGGTGCCCGCGAAGCAGCGGGCGCCGACCGAGGCGGGGCGGCCGGCATGAAGCGCGTCGGACTGGCCCTGAGCGGCGGCATCGCCCGCGGCCCCGCGCACCTGGGGGTGCTGGCTGTCCTGGAGCGCGAAGGCGTGCCGATCGACTGCCTCGCCGGGGTGAGCGCCGGTTCAGTGGTGGGCGCGCTGTATTGCGCCGGCGTCACGTTGGCCGAGCTGGGCGAGCTGCTGCCCGAGCTGGGCTGGCGTCTGCTCGTCAATCCCGTCTGGCCGCAGCGCGGCTTCGTCAGCTTCGACCGGTTGGAGGATTGGCTGATCGACCTGATCGGCGATCCGTACTTCGCCCAGCTGCGGCGGCCGCTGGCGGTGGTAGCCACCGATGTGGAGACGCGCGAGCCGGTGTTGTTCCGCACCGGGCGCGTGGTGCGCGCGGTGCATGCCAGCAGCGCGGTGCCGGGGTTGGTGACGCCTGTGGAGATTGAAGGGCGCTGGTACGCGGATGGCGGCGCCACCAACAACCTGCCGGCGGCGGCGGCCCGGCGGCTGGGGCCAGGCCTGGGCGTGCTCGAGAACTACGTGCGGCGGTCCGGCGGCGGGTTGGAGGCGGCCGATGTCTTGATCTCGCCGGACCTGTCGCGGGCCAGCTACTTTCGCTTCGACCGGCGCGCTGAACTGATGGCGATGACGCTGGGCGTGCGGGCGGCCGAGGCCCGGCTGCCCCAGATCCTGGCGGCGCTGGAAGAGTGACGGTGCGGCCGGCACCGGCTGGAACAAGCCAAATATGAGCCGCTGCAGGCGCGCCGCCGATGGGCGCGCCTATTTTGTCCGGCGGCGGCGGGTGCGCTGGCGGTAATCGGCAATCGAGCGGTCGATGAAGCCGTCCGCGATCTCCTCGATCCGCCACTTCACGATGCTGTGGGCGATGCGCTCAACCGTCCGGTCGGAGACCAGGCCCAGGCCGAAGGGTTTGGGGAGGCGGGCGCGCAGCTCCAGGCGATAGTCCACTTGAGTGGCGTCACCGGCCGCCTGGAAGCTGGACGTGCTTTGGTAGGCGCCCTGCGCGGTCAGCGAGGTGAGCGTGGCGCGCGGCTTGACCGGCGTCAGGTCGCTGGCCGTGGTCACGCGCAGGAGGCCGCGGGCTTGGTCGAAGGTGACGGCCAGATCACAGTAGATGCGCACGTCATACACGCCCAGTTCGACGGTGCGGTAGAGGACGCGAAACCGGTCGGGCGCGAAAGCTTTGACCAGCCGGATGTGGGGGAGGTGGGTGAGGACGCGGCGGAAGTCGCCGAAGTAAGCGCTGGCCGTCGGCAGCGGGGCCGGGAACGTGAACGACCGCTGGACGGCGCCCTGCAGCGAGATCATCCGCGCTTATTTGGATTTGGGGCCGCGCAGGAGTTCATCGAGTTCGGCTTGCAGCGCATCCACGCGCCGGGTGATGCGGTCCAGGTCTTTGCGGGAGGGCAGGCCGCGGTCGCGGATGACGCGCTCGACTTCGGCGTCGTTGAAGCCCTCGCCCTCGGCGGCGCCGGTCGCCAGGAGCAGGTCCAGCAGGCGCAGCCCTTCCGCCTCAGACAAGGCGCCGCGCTCCACCAGCTTGGTCAGGCGCCGCTCGATCTCGGCGTTCACGTCGGCGGCGGGCGCCGTCAGGGCCTGGCGCAGCGCGTTCAGCTTCTGGCTGCCGGTCTGGATCAAATCGGTAAACAGCGTGCGCGGCAGGACGCCGCCGCTGCGCTTCTCTTCCTCGAAGATGATCTGGGCTTGGATCTGGGCGGTGATGTCGTCGCCGGTGGTGTGGTCGACGACCCGCACCTCCTGGCCCTGCCGGATCAGCTCGGCGACGGCCTCCAAGGTGACGTAGCGCTTGGCGTCGGTGTCGTACAGTTTCCGGTTAGCGTAACGCTTTATCGTGGGCATAAGTTACCCGGCCGCCGGTCAGCGCGGCCAGACAAGCGAAGTGCGTACTCCGCCTGGGGCGGAGTACGCACTGGCACTCGGCGCGAGACTGCGGGCGGGCCGGTCAGGCCTGCTTCTTGAGCTCGTCGATCTTATGGGTGAGGGTGTTGATCTTGTGGGTCAGCGCCTCGATGTCGCCCTTGGACGGGACGTTCAGGCGCTCCAGGAGCTCCTCGACGCGCTTGTCGAGTTCCTTCTCGGCCCGGCGGGTGCGCTTCTCGGTGACTTCCTTCACCAGCTTGCGCGCATCCTTCTCGGCGATCTGGCCGCGCTCGACGAGGCGGTTGACGAAGTCTTCCATCTCATCTTGGGCCAGGGCGACGGCGCCGATGCCCGCCAGCAGGACTTTGCGGGCGTTCTCGAAGAAGCGGTTGCGGGCTTCCTCTTCCATTTCCTCGATCTCTTCCAGTTCGGCGATCTTCTTCTTGGTGGTCATGGGGGCCTCCTTACGGCCGAAAGTGATTGGTCTGGTGCGCCCCGCTGCCCGGGGCGGTGTATAACGCGTTGCGTCATAGAGAATATAACACGCTGCGTCATGAGAGTCAAGCCCCAATCGCCGGCCGGTCTGTGTTTGAGACCCTGGCGTGGCGGAAGAGGAAGAGCCGACGTTAAGCAGCGGCGGCATTGGCTGAAAGTCACTGTAAAATGTCGGCTTAGGCGCCCACAATTGGGCTTGAGCGCCCAGGCGCGTTCAGCCGCGCCATTGCCAATCCATAGCCCTCTCCGCGACCTCTCCAAGGAGCATCCGCATGGCCGTCTTCCGCGACAGCAAGCAGTTCTATGAGACCGTCGGAGCGCTGATGGACCGCGCCAAGCAGGACCCGAACGTCGGGCCTAAGATCGCCAAGTCTGGCATCGTCATCCAGTTCCGCTACAGCGACCCGGAGGCCCAGACGACGATCAATGCGCGCGCCAAGGCGACGCAGCCCGGGGCTTTTGTGGACGTGACGCATGGGCCGTCCAAGCTGCAGCCGGACGTGGTCATGACCATGAAGGCCGACACCTCGCACGCCTTCTGGCACGGCAAGGTCAACCTGCTCGGCGCGATTGCCAAGAAGGAAATCGTCGTCCAAGGGCCGCTGCCCAAGGTCCTGAAGCTGCTGCCGGCGGTGGAGCCGCTGTACAAGCTCTACCCAACGCTGCTGCGCGAGAAGGGTCTGAGCGAACTCATCCTCAAGTAATCCACAACCGGCACAGGAGGCGCGCCATGAAACGCGTCGTCGTCATCCATCTCGGCGAAGGCGAGACCGCCCAGCCGGTGCATTTCCTCGGCCAGACGGTGGAGCTGCGCCGGGTGGGGTGCGGCGGTAATCCGGAACGGGCGCGGGCGCTGATCGCGCAGTACGACGGCCAGGTGGACGCGATCAGCCTGGACGGCCTCCCGGCCAGACTGCGGCTGGGGGCGGCGGCGGCCACGCACACGCTCGGCGCCGAACTGCCGGCGCTGGCCCGCACCACGCCCGTCGTCGACGGCGCCGGGGTGCGGGATGGCCTGGAACGCTGGGGCGTGAAGCTGGCGGACCAGGCGCAGCCCGGCATCTTCGCCGAGAAGCACATCCTGATGGTGCCGGGCGTTAACCACGTCGGCCTGGCCCAGGCCCTGAGCAAACACAGCCCGGCCGTCCGCTTCGCCGATCCGGTGGTGTACTTCGCCCTGCCGGATTTCCCCGGCGTCGGCTCGCGCCAGACCCTGGAACAGGCCGCCCGGCCCACCCTGGAGCGGCTGAAAGACTTCCCCTTCCGGCGCCTGGTGCCGCAGCCCAACGGCCACAGCCCGGATCATCAGCCGGTGCCGCGCGCCGCCGCGCCCTTCCGGTGGGCCGACGTGCTGGCCGGCGACATCGGCGCTATCCGCCGCTATGGGCCGGAGCGGTTGGACCACAAGACCGTGGTGGTGGAGTGGGCCGGCGACGAGGACCTGACCGATCTGGAGCGGCGCGGCGTCTCCATCGTCGTCACCCTGATGCCGCCGCTGGACGGCGACGGCCTGGGCCGCTGGTCGGCCGCCGTCCTCGAAGGGCTGCTGGTCGCCCTGCGCGCCCGCCCCGACCTGCCGCTGACCGAGGACACCTACCTGGACCTTATGGCCGACCTCGACTGGCGGCCGGCCGTCCGCTACCTGCGCCCGGAAGAGCAGGGCATCAACCGCTTCGCGTTCGTCATCCATCCCCTCAGCCTCAAATTCATTCACAAGCACAAGCTGTTCGCCTGGACCAAGTATCTGCCGGACGACCTGGTGGAGGCCGTGGCCGCCTATCTGCCCGCCCTGTACCTCTCGCGGATCACGGGCGCGCGCTCGCCGGTCACCGGCCAGCGGGTGGAAGGCGTGCTGATCTCGCTGGGCGCGACCCCGCGCCAGATGATGAGCCACGGTGAGCGCTTCACCTACGAGCGCCTGAACCAGGCGGCGCGGCTGGCCGAGCGGCTGGGCGCGCGCATCATGGGCCTGGGGGCGTTCACGAGTGTGGTCGGCGACGCCGGCATCACCGTGGCGAACGAGGCCGACATCGCCATCACCAGCGGCAACAGCCTGACGGTGGCCGCCACCCTGGAGGCCGCCAAGCAGGCCGTCCTCAAGATGGGCGCCACCGACCTGACCAAGGGCAAGGTCATGGTGGTGGGCGCCACCGGCTCCATCGGCTCGGTCTGCGCGCGCCTGCTGGCCCAGGCCATCTACGACGTGGTCCTGGTCTCGATCGAGCCGGACCGCCTGATCGAACTGAAGCGGCGCATCCAGGCGGAGACGCCCGGCGCGCGGGTCACCATCGCTTTGCGCGCCGACGAGTTCCTGCCCGATTGCGACCTGATCGTCACGGCCACCTCGGCCTTTGGCCAGCGCGTGGTGGATATCAGCCAGTGCAAGCCCGGCGCTGTCATCTGCGACGTGGCCCGGCCGCCGGACATCAACGACGCCGAGGCCGCGCTGCGCCCGGACGTGCTCGTCATCGAGAGCGGCGAGGTCCTGATCCCCGGCGACGTCGACTTCGGCTACGACATCGGCCTGCCGCCCAAGACCTCCTACGCCTGCCTGGCCGAGACCTGCCTGCTGGCCATGGAAGGGCGTTTTGAAGATTACACGCTTGGGCGTAACATAGAGATGGAGCGGGTCAAAGAAATCTACAAGCTGTTCAAGAAGCACGAGTTCCGGCTGGCCGGCCTGCGCTCACCGGGCGGGCGCTTCATCACCGACGACGACATCGCCGAAAAACGCGCGCTGGCCGAGCGCTACCGCAGCCAGCCGGCTGTGTTCGCGCCGGCGCGCGCGCAGGCTGCCGAGCGCCTGGCGCAGATGCCGCGCATGTCCAAGGGCGTCGCCGCGCCGGGCGGCGCGCCGCGGCCGTGGCTGTGGCTGGGGGCGGCCGGCCTCGCGCTGTTGGGCGGGTGGCTGATCACACGGCGGCGCCGTTGAGCGGCGCCGGGCCTTGGGGAGACCTTCCATGACCGATCAACGCACGGTGCTTGTCAGTGGCGTGGCCGGCTATTGGGGCGGGCGCGTCGCCGCCCAACTGTTGGAGCTGCCGGGCCTGCACGTCATCGGGTTGGACGCCGGCCCGCCGGAGACCGAGATCAAGGGCCTGGACTTCGTCCAAGCCGATCTGCACAACCCGGCCCTGGTGGACCTGCTCAAGGCCGAGCGCCCGGACACGGTCTGCCACCTGCACTTCGTCGAATACACGCGGCCGAGCGAGGCCGGCTTCGAGCAGAACGTGATGGGGACGATGAAGTTCCTGGGCGCCTGCGCCGAAGCCGGCGTGCGCAAGATCGTGTTCAAGAGCAGCACCATGGTCTACGGCGCGCAGCCGACCAACTCGCTCTACCTGCGCGAAGACCACCCGCAGCACGGCAGCAAGGACTACGGCTACCTCCGCGACCTGGTGGAGATCGAGGCTTTCTGCAACGGCCTGCAGCGCCAGGCGCCGGACCTGATCCTGACGATCCTGCGCTTCGCCCATATCGTCGGGCCGAAATGCAGCACGCCGATGACGCGCTTCCTGCGCGAGGACGACTCCCTGACGCTGTTGGGCTTTGACCCGATGCTGCAGGTCATCCACGAGCAGGACGTGACCGCGGCGCTGGCGCACGCCGTGCTGAACGACGCGCCCGGCGCCTTCAACGTGGGCGCCGACAACGCCCTGCCGTTGTGGAAGCTGATGGGCCTGGCCGGCAAACTGCCGCTGCCGGTGCTCCACCCGCTGGCCTACGGCAGCGTGGCGCTGCTCGGGCCGCGCTATGCGCCGCTAGACCTGGATTACCTGCGTTACCCGTGCGTGGGCGACCTGCACAAGATGCGCACCGAACTGGGCTTCACGCCCCAGTACTCGGCCGAAGAGACGCTGCGCGAGTTCGCCAGCCAGAACCGCGTCCGACGCTATGTGCCGGAGGCGCTGACCCGCCAGCAGGAAGAGGAACGTCTGCGCGAGACCATCGAGCGCCGCCGCCGCGCCCGCGCCGCGGCTGACGGCGACGGCCAGGCGCCGGCTCCGGCCGCGCGCTCCCGGACACGCACACCGCGCCGGACCCGCTCCGGCCAGGCGGCCTGAGCTCAGGCGAGAAGAGACGATCCTATGGCCCAGAAGAAAGCGTCCTCCCAGTCGACCGGCCGGCGGAGCGCCAGCCCGCCAGCCCGGGCGCGCCGGTCCAAGCGCGTGAACGCCACCCAGCCCGTCACCGAGCCGGCCGCCGTCCCGGCCGCCAACGGCCAAAGCGACCCGGACGGCGACGCGGTCCTGGCGTCCGAGAACTCCGTCTATCTTTACGATGCCGAGGCAGCCCCTGCGGCCGCGGCACCCAAGCGCCGCCGGCCGGCGGCCGCCAAAGCCAAGACCAAAGCCAAGCCGCGGCGCAAACCCAAGCTCGTGGCGCCCGAGCCCGAGCCATCCGACTTTTCGCCGGACGAGGCGCCCGAGGAGAACCCGGAGGCTGAGGCCGGCCTGGACCCCTCGCTGCGGCGCCAGTTCCTCCAGGAGGTCGAGGCGCTGTTCGAGCGCATCCGCTCCATCAGCCCCGGCTATATCACGTCTATCACGCCCGAGCGTCTCCTGGATTTGCTGGAGGAGGGCGCCGGCGTGCTGCCCTCGCCCCTGCGGCGCGGCCTGCTCAGCAAGCTGCGCACGTTCTTCGGCGACGACCTGCTGGACGCCGACACCTGGAAGGGGATGTGGTACGTCCTGAACAGCTCGCTCCAGTTCCAAACCGACACCCTCAAACGCCGCATGACGGGCGAGTACGAAACCGACCAGTGGGGCCTCGACCGGGAATTTCTGGAGGCCGTCAAGCCGTTCGCCAACTTCATGTACCGGACCTACTGGCGGGTGGAGATGAGCGGCCTGGAGAACGTGCCCGCTGACGGCCGGGCGCTGCTGGTGGTGAACCATTCCGGTCAACTGCCGTTTGACGGCATGATGCTGGCGACCGGCATCATCAACGACCACCCCGCCCAGCGGCTGGTGCGGACCCTGTACGCCACCTGGTTCCCGACGCTGCCGTTCTTGTCCGACTTCCTGACCAAGTGCGGGCAGGTGCTGGCGACCGACGACAACGGTACGCGCCTGCTCGATCAAGACGAGTTGGTGGCCGTCTTCCCGGAGGGCTACAAGGGCGTCGGCAAGCTGTACAAGGAGCGCTACCGCCTGGCGCGCTTCGGCCGGGGCGGTTTCGTGCGCATGGCCCTGCGCACCGGCGCGCCGATGATCCCGGTGTCGATCGTGGGCGCCGAAGAAACCTACATCTCGCTGGCCAAGTCCAACTTCATGGCCAAGCTCACCGGCTTCCCGTACT
>ERZ761607.5331-NODE-5331-length-10614-cov-6.511980_pt1 | contig 10614 bp, 10 predicted proteins | sample MGYA00511164_ERZ761607 | MGnify/ENA primary metagenome ERZ761607 (study PRJEB28899, sample SAMN02445080) | bioreactor sludge metagenome | biome: EBPR sludge | place: Australia: Brisbane, Thorneside Wastewater Treatment Plant | collected 2011-06-22 ...
GAAATGCGCCGGCGAATTCTAACAGATCGAGCCCCGGTCTGACCCGCGCCGCGCGCAGATAGGGTCGGGCGAACTGGCGGCAGAAAGCCGCATTTTCGTCACCGTGAAACTGCAGGAGGCTGATGGGCACGCTATCGCAGGCCGCCAGAACGGTTTCCGGCGTGGTGTTCACGAAGAGGCCGACGACGGCGACGAAGGGAGGAATCCGCCGCGCCAGTTCCGCCGCCCTTTGTGGTGTCACAAAACGCGGGCTTGGCGGATGGAAGACAAAGCCGACGGCGTCGGCGCCGGCCACCACCGCCGCATCGACATCCTCCTCGCGGGTCAGGCCGCAGATCTTGATGCGTGTTTTCAAGCGAACGCTCCGTCGAGAAGGTCGTCTGCCGGATCAGGCAGACCCCAGTGCGGCTCGTAGACCGGCCCGCGAAAATAGAGCCCATGCGGCGAAAAGGTCGGCGCCGCCTGAGTTCGGTCCCCGGCCAGCAGCAATTCGCCGATCCAGCCTGGCGCCTGCGCCCCCTTGCCAATCTGGACCAGTGTCCCGACGAGATTGCGCACCATGTGATGCAGGAAGGCGCTGGCCGCGAAATCGAAGACGAGCAAATCGCCGCTCTGCCGGAGGTCGGCTTGCCATAGCTTCTTCACCGGCGTCTTGGCCTGGCAGCCGGCTGCCCGGAATGCGGAGAAATCATGCTCGCCAATCAGTTGCTGCGCCGCCTCGCGCATCACCTGAACATCCAGCGGCAGGTGAAACCAGCCAACCCGCCCTTGCCACAGGCCGGGGCGCTGCGGCCGGTTGAGCAGCAGATAGCGGTAGCGCCGGCCGCGTGCGCTGAAACGGGCATGAAACCCGTCGGCAACCGGCTGCGCCCAGCGGACCGCGACGGCGTCGGGCAGATGCGAATTGACACCGCGCACCCAAGCCGAGAGCGGCCGCTCGATCACAGTCTCGAAATGAACGACCTGATGCGTCGCATGGACGCCCGCGTCGGTGCGCCCCGCACAGATAACGCCGACTGGCTCGCCGGCAATCTCGCGCAGCGCTGATTCCAGCACATCTTGGACGGTCCAGCCCTCCGCCTGACTCTGCCAGCCATGAAACCGGGTCCCGCAATATTCCACTCCCAGGGCAATTCTCGTCGCCACCAACCGCTCACCCCAAAGAAATCGCCACGCCCGAAGAAATCAGGACGGCAAGGCAGATCAGATAATCGTTCGTGCGCCAGGCCGGCGCCTCGATCCGCAAAGTCTCCGGGCCAACCGGTTCGCCGCCGATCCCGCCCAGGATATTGCGCCACGCACCCTTCGGCAACTTGACCTGCAGATTCTGCATCACCAATGACAGACGCACCACGAGTCGCTCGCTGGCCAGGCCGCATTCCGACAGCGGCTGGAGCAGGGACTGCAGCGCGACCAGCAGTCCATGGTTCCCGACATCAGCGAACAGCCACGCCAGGCAACCCAGCATCAGACCGAGCCGCGCGACGTGCAGGGTCGCATCCAGGACCCCCTCGTGGGTCGGCATCCAGGCGACATCGAAGACGGCGTCACCGGCCGCACCATAGGCGAGTATCAGCCAGACACTCAGAAACAGCCAGCGCATGCGCCGCAGCAGACGCCACCAACCGGAGAGCGAATCTCGCCTCGCCAACAGCAGGACGGAGGACGCCAGCGCAAGTCCAAGCCAACCAAGGAACTGGATGACAACGATCGCGGTCACGCAGACCAGCAAGGCAGCAGCAGGGTGCAAGGATACGGCCCCCAAAAATGCGCATGGCCCCACGCGGGGGCCATGCGCGGCTCGAAAAAAGGGATTCTAACCGTTCAGGCGACCGAGAATCTGTCGCGCCTGTTCGGCAAGATCGGCGCCCCCTTCGGCAATCACCTCCTCCAGCAGTTCGCGCGCTTGATCCTCGTCGCCCATTTCCTCATATGCCCTGGCCAGCGCGAGTTTGGTAGCCACATCCTCACCCCCCTGATCAGCGCCCGCCTTGCCGCCATCGAAGTCTTCGGCCAGGTTGACGACCGCGGTTTCCTCAGTGGGACTCGCTGCCAGATCAAGGTTGATCGACGTCAGGTCGAACTCGGGCACCGGCATCGGCTGACCGAGGAAGACCGACTCGCTCAGGTTTATGTCGAACTCGGCATCTTCAGCAGCGAAGTCAACAGACATCCCCGCCGTTCCATCGACAACCGAAATAGTGTCCCTGCCGGACTCCTGGATGTCCATCGGATTGACGACAGTATCACCACCCATGTCACCACTTGAGTCATCATGCAAGGAGGACGGGTGCACGATGGTCTCGGTATCTGCCGTGGCGTCACCCAAGTCGAAATCAAGAAGTCCGGTACCGGCCTCGATCGCGCTCGTCGTGAAGTCTGACGGCGCCTCGAATCCGGTGAAAGTTTCCGAAAGATCGTCTGCGGTGGCAGCGGAACCCATCACCAGGGTTTCGGTGGGAGCAAAGGTCGGATTCACCTCGGTGGCGGAGAGAGACTCCTGTGGCAATGACTCGACATCGAAATCCAGCGACTCCAGTTCCGGCAATGGAATGTCGGCCAGCGGTTCGGGAGCGGGCGTCACTACCTGCTCGGTCTCGCCCAGTTCGAAATCGAGCGCGCCGAGATCACCGGCAACGTGCGTCGAGACATGGCGATCATCTTCGGCAACGGCCGCGGCGACAGCGCCGACGGTATCTTCCGGAGCGGACGCTTCCGGAGCGGCCATGGCCACCTCGGCCAGCCCGGCCGCCATCACGCCGAGCGTACCAGGAAGCAGCACGGTGGATTTCGTATCGAAGACGGGTCCGGACGCGTCGGGTGCGGCACCGGCTTCGGCCTGGGCAGCGCTTCTCCCAGCGGCATACAACGGATTCTCGGGATCGAGCGCGGCCCCCAGGGATGCCACCTTTTCCCATTCGGACCCTTCGCCGCCGGTCTGGGCATACAACTCGCTGGCCAGCGTATCGAATTGCTTGACGCTCTTGCGATTGGCGTAGATCTCGAGCAACTTGACATGGATCGCGGTCCGCTGGGGATCCTTGCGCAAGGCCTCGATCAGGATCTCCTCGGCCTGCGCGTCCCGGCCATAGGCCATATACACGTCGGCCTCGGCAACCGGATCGACCTCGTCGGTATCGATCGTCCCCGGACCGGTCATACTGAAATCGCGCGTTTCCAGAGGTACGTTACCCGTATCGACGCTCTGACCGCCGGTCATCCGGAACACGGAATTCGGGCCGAGACTCGACGGCCCCGGAACCGCAGCAGTGAATTCAGGCTCCGGCTCGCTGCGTCGCCGCCTGAGCAGGAAATAGCCGGCCAGCAGTGCGAGAATGCCGCCGCCACCGATCAGGGGCAATGCGTCGAACTCGTCCAGGAACCCGGGTGCCGGCGCAGCCGCCGGCTTGGCGGGTTGCTCCTGCGGTTTGACTTCCGCCGCCTTGGGCGGCTCGGCCGGCTTCACCTCTTCCGCCGCCTTGGGCGGTTCTGCCGGCTTCGGCGTCTCGGCAACGGGAGGCTTCGGCGCCTCGGCGGCCGGAGCCGCGGGCACGGGCTCGGGCGCCTTTGGCGGCTCGGCAGGCGCCGCCGGCTTTGACGTTTCGACAGGTGCCGCCGGCTTCGCCTCCTCCTTCTTGCCTGACGCTCTCTCCTGCAGTTCTGCCAACTGCTGCGTCTTCATGTCCACCAGTTTCTGCAGCTCGCTGACATTCTTTTCGAGCAGCGCCAGCCTTTCCTGCGCCTCCTTGAGCGACCGGTCCTTGGCTATCAGGTCGGCTTCAACCGCCGCCGACGCTTTGCCCCCGGCAACCCCCTTCGAGGCCATTTCGGTACTGGAGACCTTGACCTGATCCTTGGCCTTGTCTACGGCGGTCGGCTTCTCCGCGACGCTGGCGGAGATCTTGCCACCGGCGGTCTGGGCTGCCGCATCCTGGGAAGGCTGACCCTTGGCCGCCAGCGACGCCATCTTCTGGCGGTAACTGTTCCAGTCCTCCGCCTGCGCCTCATAGAACTTCCTTGCTTCAGCCTGCGGCACTGCGGCCACGGAAGCGCGATCGGGAACGTTAAGTATGGCGCCCGACTTGAGCCGGTTCATGTTGTCGCCTGAGAACGCTGCCGGGTTCTTCCTGAACAGGCCGACCAGCATCTGTTCCAGCGACACACCCTCGTATTTCGTCTCGCCAGCGATCTTGCGCAGCGTGTCGCCCGGCTGGACGACTCGCGACCCCGACTCGTCAGCCCTCTTCGGCTCCGCCGCGGCACGTGGCGCCGGTGCGGGCCTGGCCGCTTCCGGCGCAGTTCCCGGCGCCGGTGCAGCGCTGCTGCCGCGAACCGTTTCCACTACTCGCGCGTCAGCGATCGCCGCCCGTCCGGCCGCCTTCGCTGCGATCTCGGGTGGATCGAGAAGGAAGGTGTATTCGCGAACGACGGGCCCGGAAGGCCAATTGAGCTCGACGAGAAAGCCCAGGAACGGCTCATTCACCGGATTTCCGGAACTGACCTTGATCACCGGCGCGCCGTTGCTTCGCTTCCCAATGGCGAATCGCAGATCCTGCAAGGTCGACGAATAGTCGATACCGGCCTCGCGGAACGCCTTCTGATCGGCAAGCCTGGCTGTCATGCCAGCCAGTTCGGCGCGCGATGCGCTGATCTCGATCTCGGCACGCAACGGCTGCCCGAGGCCGGATAGAACGGTGATCTTGCCGAGGCTTGCGGCTTCCGCCAACCACGGTGCGAGTGAAAGACAGGAAGCCACGGCGGCTGCCGCGGCGCGTCTCTTGAAGTTTGTCCGGATTGTATCGGTCACGCCACCACCCTGAGCGTCAAATTATGGACTTTCAAATTAACATCATGGACTTAGCAAATCAAGCTAATCCCCGTTCTAACCAGCAGCTTTTGGTATATTTCCAACAAAAAACCGGGGCCACGGCCCCGGCCTGTTTCGAAGCTGCCTGATCAGGCGTCGAGCAGGATGCGCAGCATGCGGCGCAGCGGTTCCGCGGCGCCCCACAGCAACTGGTCGCCGCAGGTGAAGGCGGCCAGATACTCCGGACCCATCGCCATCTTGTGCAGGCGGCCGACCGGAACGGTCAGCGTGCCGGTCACCGCCGCGGGTGTCAGTTCGCGCTCGGAAATCTCCCGCTCGTTGGGCACGACCTTGGCCCACGGATTGGCCTTGGCGAGCATGTCGCTGATTTCGTCGAGCGGCACATCCTTCTTCAGCTTGATGGTCAGCGCCTGGCTGTGGCAGCGCATGGCGCCGATGCGCACGCACAGGCCGTCGATCGGCACCGAGCCAGGCGACCGGAACGCCGGCTTGCCGAGAATCTTGTTGCACTCGGCGCCGCCTTTCCACTCTTCCTTGGACTGGCCGCCGTCGACCGGCACGTCGATCCACGGGATCAGCGAACCGGCGAGCGGGGTGTTGCGGAAGTTCTTCCGGGGGAAGCTGTCCGAACGGATGGTCTCGGCCACCTTGCGGTCGATGTCGAGGATGGCCGAGGCCGGGTCCGCCAGCAGGTCGGCGACGGACGAGTGGATGGCACCCATCTGCGCGATCAGCTCGCGCATGTTCTGCGCCCCGGCGCCCGAGGCGGCCTGATAGGTCATCGACGTCGCCCATTCTATCAGATCGTTCTGGAACAGGCCGCCGAGGCCCATCAGCATCAGCGACACCGTGCAGTTGCCGCCGATCCAGTTCCTGCCGCCCCTGGCGAGCGCATCCTTGATCACGTTCATGTTGACCGGGTCGAGGATGATCACAGCGTCGTCGGCCATGCGCAGCGCCGAGGCGGCATCGATCCAGTGGCCGTTCCAGCCGGTGGCGCGCAACTTGGGGAAGACTTCCTTGGTGTAGTCGCCGCCCTGGCAGGTGATGATGATTTCGCACTCTTTCAGCGCGTCGACCGCAGCAGCATCCTGCAGCGGCAGCGAGGGTTCCTTGTCGCCAAACGCCGGCGCCCTGCCACCGGCAGCGGACGTCGAGAAATAAATCGGATCGATGTAGACGAAATCGCCCTCTTCGACCATGCGCTGCATCAGCACGGAACCGACCATGCCACGCCAGCCGACCAGACCAACCTTCTTCATGACTCTCTCTCCGAATGAATCCTTACTTAACGTGCGAACCCGTCGTTCGGTTTACCTCAGCGCCGCCAGCACGGCGTCGCCCATTTCCTTCGTCCCGACCTTGTTGGTGCCGCGCTCGTAGATGTCGCCGGTGCGGAACCCTTGTGCCAGGACCTTTTTGACCGCATTTTCGACGCGCAGTGCCTGCTCTTCCAGCCCGAAGGTGTAGCGCAGCATCATCGCCGCCGACAGGATGGTGGCCAGCGGGTTGGCGATGCCCATGCCGGCGATGTCCGGGGCCGAGCCGTGCGACGGCTCGTAGAGACCCTTGTTCCTGTCGTCCAGCGACGCCGACGGCAGCATGCCGATCGAACCGGTCAGCATCGAGGCCTCGTCGGACAGGATGTCGCCGAACATGTTGCCGGTCACCAACACGTCGAACTGCTTGGGCGCCTTGACCAGTTGCATCGCGGCGTTGTCGACCAGCATGTGGCTCAGTTCGACATCCGGGTAGTCGTGTGCCACTTCGGTCATCACGTCGCGCCAGAGCTGGGTGCATTCGAGGACATTCATCTTGTCGACCGAGCAAAGCTTCCTGTTGCGCTTCTGCGCGGCCTGGAAGGCGACATGGCCGATGCGGCGGATTTCCGATTCGCTGTAGACCATGGTGTTGAAGCCGACGCGCTCCCCGTTTTCCTCGCGCACGCCGCGCGGCTGGCCGAAGTAGATGTCGCCCGTCAGTTCGCGCACGATCAGGATGTCGAGGCCAGCGACGACCTCCGGCTTCAGCGTCGACGCGTTGGCCAGTTCCGGGTAGAGGATGGCCGGGCGCAGGTTGGCGAACAGGTTGAGATCCTTGCGGATTCCGAGCAGGCCGCGCTCCGGGCGCTGCTCGCGCGGCAGGTTGTCCCACTGCGGGCCGCCGACGGCGCCGAGCAGCACGGCGTCGGCTTCGCGGGCGAGCTTGCGGGTCGCCTCGGGATACGGCTCGCCAGTCGCGTCGACCGCGCAACCGCCGAGCAGCGCTTCTTCCATCGCGAAATCCAGGCCCAGCGCCCTGAGGACGCGCAGCGCCTCGGCGGTGATTTCGGGACCGATGCCGTCACCCGGCAATACACAGATTTTCATAGTCATTTCCTCGTCAGGAGAACTGCCAGGGCCGCTCGATGCGACACCTGGTTTCGAATTCACGAATCTTGTCGGCGTGGCGCGGGGTCAGGCCGATGTCGTCCCACCCGTCCACCAGGCACTCCTTGCGAAAGGCGTCGATCGCGAACGGAATGCCATGGCCGTCCGGGCGGATCACCGCCCGGGCCGGCAGATCGACGACCAGTCCTTCCAGACGAGCAACTCCTTCCATCATTCGACTTTCTTCTGCACGGCTTCGCCGCTCTTCTTGAGGGCGCCCCCAACCGCGTCACCCGTCCTGTTCAACGCGTTGCCGACCGCCTCGCCGCTCCTTTGCAGCGCTTCGCCGGTCTTCTCGACGCCGATCGCAACGTCCTTCTTGACCCCCTCTGCCGTGTTGCAGCCGGCAAACACGACTGCCGCCAGAGCGATCAGCCACCAACGCACGGCGACCATCGTGCCGCTCGCCTCCTGATGAACGACATGGTCTTCCGAAAGTTTTTCGTAGAGTGTCTTCGCCATGTAACGCCGCAGTTGAACCGTAAGGCGTTGGATTATGGCACAGGATCGGCAGCTTTTGCCCCGCTGGGGGCGTCGACCGCGACATCCCCGCGCACCCAGCGCCAGACCAGCGCCAAGCCGCCAACGGCGAAGGCCGACGCCAGCGTGTAGGTCCAGCCGGGGCCGATGCCATCCCAGGTCCAGCCGCTGATCAGCCCGCCGAGCAGGCCACCGGCGCCGAACGAGATGCTCGAATAGAGCGCCTGCCCGCGCCCCTGCGCGCGACCGGGAAACCACAGGTTGATCGCGGCAATTGACGCAGCGTGGTAGGCGCCGAAGGTCAGGCCGTGCATCAACTGCGCCACAACCATGATCGCCAGCGACTCGACAGCCCAGCCGATCAGCAGGAAACGCAACACCGCCGCGGCGAAGCTGGCCAGCAACAGGGCGCGCAGCGAATGGCGCCGCGTCAGCCGTGCCATCAGCATGAAGACGGCGATCTCGGCCAGCACCCCGAGCGACCACAAGGCGCCGACCTCGGCCTTGCTGTAGCCGTGATCAGCCAGATGGATCGAATAGAAGACATAGAGCGCGCCATGTGCCGCCGACATTGCGAAACAGGCGGCGAGTAGCGCCCGTACCCGCGGCTGGCGAAGGATGGCGCCGACCGCCAGACTGTCGCGGGAATGCGCCACGACGGGAGCATCCGGCAAGGCCGCCGCCAGCAACAGGATGCCAACCAGAATTCCCCAGCACACCCAGAGCACGCCATTGAGCGGCAGCACGTCGAGGACGGCGCCGGTACCCAGCACGGCGACGATGAAGCCAACCGAACCCCACAGCCGGATACGGCTGTAACGTCCGCGCTCCTCGCGCAGGTGATCGAAGGTCAGCGTCTCGACCAGGGGCAACGCGGCGCTCCAGAAGAAGGCGAGAACCGCCATCGCGACCAGCATTCCGCCCAGCCGGTCGACCCAGAAGAAGGCGGTGAATCCGGCCAGCCCAGCCACTGCCGCGAGACGGATGATTGCGATGCGCCGCCCGAAGCGATCGGCCAGCCAGCCCCAGAGATTGGGGCCGAACAGGCGCATGAGCTGCATCTGGGACATCAGCAATCCGATGTCCCAGGCGGAAAAATTCAAGGATTGAAGATAAAGCCCGAAATAGGGCGAAAACGCGCCAATGAAGGCAAAGTAGAAAAAGTAATAGCCCGAGAGGCGCCAGTAAGGCAGAGCATGCATCCGGCAATCTTACCGGATGCACCCGCGCGCGGATGCCCTATGAGGCTCTGACCGACTCCTGGCCCGCGCGGAAAGCCAGCAGCAGGTGGTACAACTCGTCCTTGAGCCTGACCCGCTGCTTTTTCATGTCCTCGATCGTGAAATCCGCGACCGGCATGTCATGCTCTTCGAGTTCCTCGACCTTGCCGGTGAGGCGATTGTAGCTATGGTACAGCATGGCGAAATGCGCATTGCGTGCCTTCAGCGCATCGATCGCATCGTTCATGTCAGGAAATTCGTGGTGAAGGTCGTGGTGTTCGACTTGCATGTTGGTCTCCCTTTGCGGCTTTTCCGCGTTGAACAGCGGCAAATTTTTTTGAATTTTACGCGATTTTTCCCGGAATGCGCGGCGTGCTGGCCACGACGTCGGCACACTGCGCCCGATGGCGCAGGGCCTGGTCGATCAGCACGAGCGCCAGCATGGCTTCGGCAATCGGCGTGGCGCGGATGCCAACACAGGGATCGTGCCGACCCTCGGTGGCTACCTCGATTGCCTGGCCGCGAACGTCGATAGAGCGCCGAGGCTGGGCAATCGACGAGGTCGGCTTGATCGCCATGTTGACGACGATATCCTGACCGGTCGATATGCCGCCGAGGATCCCACCCGCGTGGTTGCTGACGAAGCCCTGCGGCGTCATTTCGTCGCCATGCTCGCTGCCGCGCTGCGCGACCGAAGCGAAGCCGGCACCGATCTCGACGCCCTTGACCGCGTTGATGCCCATCATCGCATGGGCGATCCCGGCATCCAGACGGTCGTAGACCGGCTCGCCCCAGCCCGGCGGAACACCGGTCGCCGTGACGGTGATCCTGGCGCCGACCGAATCCAGCGACTTGCGCAAGCCGTCCATGTAGGCTTCGAGTTGCGGCACCAGCGCCGCGTTGGGCGCGAAGAAGGCATTGGTGTCGATGTCGTCCGCAGAGGCGAAGGGAATCTCGATCGGCCCGAGTGCGCTCATCCAGCCACGAATCGTCACCCCGTAACGCTCGCGCAGCCATTTGCGGGCAATCGCCCCTGCCGCCACGCGAACCGCAGTCTCGCGAGCCGAGGAGCGGCCGCCACCGCGATAGTCGCGGAAACCGTATTTCTGCGTGTAGGTGTAGTCGGCGTGGCCTGGCCGGAAAGTGTCGGCGATATTGCCGTAATCCTTGCTGCGCTGGTCCTGGTTGCGGATCAGCAACGCAATGGGCGTGCCGGTCGTCCTCCCCGCGAAGACGCCGGAGAGAATCTCGACGGCATCCGGCTCGCGGCGCTGCGTGACATGCCGGGAAGTGCCCGGCCTGCGGCGATCCAGTTCGCCCTGGATGTCGGCGGCGCACAGGTCCAGTCCGGGCGGACAGCCATCGACGACGCAGCCGATCGCCGGGCCGTGCGACTCGCCGAAGGAAGTGACAGCGAACAGGAGACCGAATGTGTTGCCGGACATGGGGAGTGCGGATCAGGAATAAAATGCCGAGTCTACCATGACCAGCAAAAAGACCTCCTCCAGGGCGTCGACCGCAACCAATCCGCCGCCCGGGCCCACGGTACGCGTAAAGAAGATGGCTATGTCACCGTTAGTTGTTGATCGGCACGACCCATCTCAAGGCAGCCTTCATTACGTCGCGGGGAGCGGGTCGGTTGTGGTTGCGCTCGATC
>ERZ761607.5332-NODE-5332-length-10613-cov-5.159121_pt1 | contig 10613 bp, 10 predicted proteins | sample MGYA00511164_ERZ761607 | MGnify/ENA primary metagenome ERZ761607 (study PRJEB28899, sample SAMN02445080) | bioreactor sludge metagenome | biome: EBPR sludge | place: Australia: Brisbane, Thorneside Wastewater Treatment Plant | collected 2011-06-22 ...
GTCATTCTGAACGAAGTGAAGAATCCCGCAAGGTTCCCATGACAAGAACCTCACCCAAACCAAAGCTTCGTTGATTCTAAAGCGGGCGGGATGCTTCGGAGGACCTCAGCATGACAACTTTATCACCTGTGATAATTTTTAAATCACAAAGACGCTGCCCGCCTCCAGGTTGGACTGAACGCTTAACAAAGTAGCTAAAAATCTGTGTCATCTGTGAGATCGGCGGTTTCTTCAAAAATAAAAACACCTTCCTGGAAGATAAGGAAGGTGTCTGAGTTCAGAACCATCGTCTTATCTTTCAGGCGCAGAAGCTGCTTCTGCACTGACGGAATTAGCACCATTTCGCCAGCCGGGGCTGTCGCGGTTGCTGAGGTTTCATTGGGCCGGTCCCTCAACCTCTCTGGATAAGATAGGCAAACGTATTTGATTTTTTACAGCGGTCGCCATCTTAACAGAACAGGTAGGGAGCGTCAACGTAAGATTGGTCCAATCTTGAAGATTGGACCAATCTATTTGCGGCTACCGCCACAGCTTGTCGCTCAGATATTTAAAGCCATTGTCTGGCAAGATGGTCACCACCACGCCTTCGTCCAGCGTTTTGGCCACGTTCAGGCTGGCCACCACGGAAGCGGCCGCCGAGATACCCACAAAAAGCCCTTCGTTTCGCGCTAAAAAGTGGGCCATCGCGTGGGCCTCTTCGGTACGCACCGTCACCTGGGCGTCGGGCAGCTCCTCGTCGTAGATGCCGGGCTTGAGGGCCGAGGGCATATGCTTGAGCCCTTCGAGGCCGTGGAACGGACTGTCTGGCTGCATGGCAATGGCCTGGATGTTCGGGTTGAACTGCTTCAGGCGGCGCGTGGTGCCGGTGAAGGTGCCGCTGGTGCCTAAACCCGCCACAAAGTGGGTGATTTGCCCCTGCGTCTGCTGCCAGATTTCCGGCGCGGTACTTTTGGTGTGCGCCTGCCAGTTGGCCGAATTGTTGTACTGATTGGCGTAATACAGGCTCGGATCAGCCGCAGCCAGCTCGCGGGCGACCACAATCGCCCCATCGGAACCTTCCAGCGGGTCCGTGAGGATGAGTTCCGCGCCGTACGCTTTGAGGATGGTGATGCGCTCTGGGCTGGCGTTGCTGGGCAGGGTGAGCTTGACGTGGTAACCACGAGCGGCCCCCAACATGGCATAGGCGATGCCCATGTTGCCGGAGGTGGAGTCCAGCAAGGTCATGCCGGGTTGGAGCTGGCCATTGGCCTCGGCGGTGCGGATGATGTTGAGGGCGGCGCGATCTTTGACGGAGCCGCTGGGGTTGAACCATTCCGCCTTGGCGTAGATGGCGACGGTGTCGGGGATGTGGTGGGCAACGGCCGTATTCCTTAACCGGATCAGCGGCGTGTTCCCAACCTGGGCTTCTAAACTGTTGGCAGGGGCTGTGGCCAATGAGTGAAGACGTGTGTTTTCGATTGTTGACAACATAATTGTAGGTGTTTCCTGAGATTGTTTTCTAGACACGGGCAGCGTTGACGCGCTACCCAACAAAAAACGGTCGCAGCATTTCGCTGGCGAGACAACAAGGAGAGCCAACCAGGCTCGCTGTTGCTTCGCGAGAGCAGCCACCACCGTTCTTGCGTCCTCAAGTGAACGCTTTTTAGAAAACCGTCTCAGGTTTCTGAACGATGGTTACCACCCTCGCTCAATACACCTGCAATATTGTCCAATCATTTTGATCACACTTTTTTTAGAGACCTGATTTTGAGACCTGACAGGTTTTATGAAAACACACAATGGTTCCATTTTAGGAAAACCTGTCAGGTCTGCGTAGGCTTTGGGTTTGTTGTTGAATCAAGAGCGAGTATAGCAAAGTGAAAACGGCCGTCAAGTTAGAAAATGATAAACGGACTCGCGTCAACTTTTCCCGCACGGTTATTTGATGCGATGAAAATGGGAGTTCTTACATTTGCGTGACAAGAAAACAAGGCTCTTTGGGATTTCCTGGGGTCTGCAACGAATTACCACGAAAATTAGCGTTAATTCGGGCTAATTCGCTGCAAAATCAAGTTGACCGCGCCAAATCCTAAAGACCCGAAAACAAAAAGTCCGTCATCACGGACTTTGATCGTTTGATCTGCCTAATCGGCTGCTTTCTCTTCTCCATTTTTGGGCGTGAGAGAGATGAGCATGTCGTCGGGCGGGGTTTGCCATTTGCGGACCACAGCTTCCACCAGGGGCAGCGTGCGCAGTTCCTGCTCGTAGGTGACCCGGGCAATTAGCTGGGCCAGGGACTGGCCGTTAAGCCAGGGAAACAACCCTTTTTGGCTGAGCTGCTTTTCCGTAAACTCTTCCAGCCACTCCTCCAATTGCATACGCACCTGGGGCAGGTCGTCAAAAATGCGGTCGAGGTCACGGCCCTGGTTTTCTTCGTAGCGCAGACGGCCGTATTCCTCCCGATTGTCCAGCGCCGCCAACAGCCGCGCCGGTTTTTTGCCCTGGGCAACCTGCATCAGCCCCGTCACCAGCTCCGACTCCCAGGCCGTTTGCTGCACCAGCAAATCGGCCACCGACCAACTGCCGATGGTGTTGGGGGCCAGCAGCGCGTCATCTGGCAGCTCATCAACTGCCACCAGTAGCCTTTCCCGAACGCTGTCTAATTCATCTAAAAGTTTTTCAACCGTTTCGGTCATTTACGTTTTTCTCCAAATCTCGAAAATCTACCCCGGCATTTTAACACGGCGTGCGCCATCGGGGCAGGTGTTCTAAGGCAACGGGTACGGGAAAAGGTGGGGTGGAGGAAACGGCCGTGTCATCTACCCGCCCGTGACATCTATCACTTTATATCCGTGATTTAACACTATCATAAACCAGAGAGACATCCGGTACACTAAAGTAGAGATTGACAATCAGGCCAAGAGTGACTAGCATCTCTATAAGAATTCCCGATGTAGATCGCTGTTTAGATGCAGAAAAATCCGACAGAACACCCAAAAAGCGCAAACCGCTGTTTACCAAATCGAACGTCCTGTCCCGTCAGTCCTGTTAGCAGTATAATAAAAAATAAGTAAACATCGGTTCCGAAAATAGTTTTTGCAAAATTAAGATAAAATTTGTCCATGTCTGATTTTGAATCAACTGCTTTGCCGTTACCTTCCCAGGAGAATAGTGGATCGCCAAATGGCAGCCAGGAAGTGCGCTGGAAAGTGGTGGCGCAGGCCCCGGGCATTACCCCCGCCACGATCATCGCTGGCCGGTTGCAGGCTGAGGGTGTGCCGGTGCGCGTCTGGCAAGAAGCGGCCGGGCAGGCGCTGGGCCTGACGGTTGGCCTGTTGGGTACCGGTTACGTGCTGGTGCCTGAAGAGTACGTGGAGCAAGCACTGGAAATATTGGCCTATGAAGCCGATCCACTCGAAGCGGCTGAGGCATTTGAAGATTTCGACGGCTTAGCATGGGACGACAAAATCTGAGGCAGTTAAACCGATAAAATAAGGAGCAACGAGTTATGGCAGATACAACCTGGACCACCACTGGTGAAGAGGCTCTTTTCCCCGCCAAGAACAATCGGCTGAAATTTGCCGTCGGTGGTGTCTTGCTTTTGGCCGCCATTGTGTACCTCATCGTGAACGCCATGAGCGGCAATACCCAGCTGTATAAAACGGTGGGTGAGTTTTACGCCGAACAGGATCGGCTGATTGGGCGCGATTTGCGCGTGGCTGGTTTTGTGGTGGGTGATTCGATTGAGTTTGTGCAAATTGATGCTACCACCTCTCGCCTGGAGTTCGACATTGTAGATGACATCAACAATCCTTCGCAGCGCCTGCACATTGTGGCCATGAACGAGCCCAAACCCGATTTGCTGCAGCACGAGGCGCAGGCACTGGTTGAAGGCAGCGCCAACGAAAACGGCGAGTTCATCTCTAACCCCGGTGGTTTGCTGTTGAAATGCCCCACTCGTTACGAGGAATTGGATCCGGCTGGTCATCCCGATGGGATTGATATGCAGACGGGTAACACAAATTAGTTCATTCATTTGTGTTTAGCGGCCAGCGGCTGGTGAAAACTGCCGCTGGCTGATTTTGTTCGTAGGAAGAGAGATATGATCCCCGAATTAGGTTACATTGCCTTAATTTTGGCGTTGGCAGCGGCCGTATTTGCGGCGGGGGCGGCTTATTACGGCCGTCACACCAATCAACCCCGCTGGATCGAAAGCGCCCGCAACGCTACCATCGCCACCTTCCCCCTGATTACCATTTCCTGCCTGTTGATGATCTATTCGCTGGTGCAGGGCGACTTTTCTGTGGAGTACGTCTGGCGCGTCAGCAGCCGAGATATGCCCACCTACCTGAAGGTGACGGCGTTGTGGGGTGGCCAGGCTGGTTCGCTGCTGTTCTGGAACTTCTTGCTTTCCGTTTTTACGGCCGCAGCCATGGCCCGGAACTGGCGCAAACAAAAAGAGCTGATGCCGTATGCCATCATGGTGGCCAGCTTTACCCAAATCTTTTTCCTAAGCATTTCCGTGTTTGTGGAGCATCCATTTGCCCGGCTTCCTGCCGTGCCTGTCGATGGCAATGGACTGAACCCCTTGCTGCGCCACCCTGGTATGATTATCCACCCGCCCATGCTTTACCTGGGTTTTGTGGGCTTTACAATTCCCTACTCCTTTGCGATGTCGGCGCTTATTTCTGGCAAGCTGGATGATGTATGGATCAAAATTACGCGCCGCTGGACCCTGGTGGCTTGGTTGTTTTTAAGCCTGGGGCTGGTGTTAGGCGGCCGTTGGGCTTACGACGTGTTGGGTTGGGGTGGTTATTGGGCCTGGGATCCGGTAGAAAATGCTTCCTTCATGCCCTGGCTGGCCGGTACCGCATTTCTGCACTCGGTGATGATCCAGGAAAAGCGCAACATGTTTAAGATGTGGAACATCTTTCTCATTTTATTGACCTATTGTTTGGTCATCTACGGCACGTTTATTGTGCGCAGCGGCGTCATTTCTTCGGTGCATTCCTTTGCCCAATCGGCCATTGGGCCGCTGTTTTTCGCCTTTATCGCCGTGATGTTTGTTTTTTCGGCGTACTGGATGCTGAAGCGGCGGGTAGACCTGCATTCAGAGAATCGTTTGAATTCGCTGTTGTCCCGTGAAGCGGCTTTTCTGTACAACAATTTCCTGATCCTGGCGATTTTGCTGGTGGTCTTTTTATTTACCAACTATCCCATCTTTTCGGAGCTCATTACCGGGGAGAAGGGTTTTGTTGGTCCGCCGGTCTATGAGCAGGCATTGGCACCGCTGTTTGTGCTGCTGCTGCTGCTCATGGGGGTGGCCCCGCTGACAATGTGGTACCGCTCCAGCGCGGAGCGCATTGGCATGTCGCTGCGCTGGCCTGCCCTGGCGGCCCTGGTTTTTATTGGCGTGCTGTTTGCCCTGGGCATTCGTGGCTGGGGGGCGCTGTTGGGCTTCTGGGTTGTGTCTTTTTCGTTGATTTTGACCCTGCTTGAGTTCTGGAAGGGCACGCGAGCGCGCATGAAGAAGGGGGAAAACGTCTTTGTGGCGTATTCTAACCTGATGGCGCGCAATCGGCGGCGGTACGGCGGATACTGGATTCACCTGGGCGTGATTGTGATGGCGTTTGGCATCATTGGTGTGGAGATTTTCCAGGAGCAAACCCAAATCCGATTGGGGGTGGGAGAGAAGGTTTCGCTGGGCCGATATGAAATGCAGTTCCTGAGCGCAACACGTTATGCCGGGCCAGATGATTTGATCATTACGGAAGCGACGGTGGATGTGTATGACAACGGCCGTTACGTCGGCCAGCTTCATCCCCGTTCTGAATTGTACACCCGTACCAATCAGCCGATGACCATTCCCAATGCCCGTTCCACGATCACCGAGGATTTTTACGTGCTCATGATCAACTGGGAACCGGCTACGGCCGATCAGGCTACTTTCCGCATCTACCTGAATCCGCTGATCAACTGGGTATGGGCGGGCGGTGTGATCTTTGTTATTGGCACGCTGGTGGCGGCCTGGCCAGACCCGGCCGTAGAGCGGTCGCTTTCACGGCGGCGGCGTCCGGCAGCCGCGCCCACTGATTAAGTAAGGCTATGAGGTTTATTGTGCCTGAATTAAGATCTAAACAGATTCGTGTTCGGCGGTTGGCTGCGGCCCTCTTCGTTTTGCTGGGCTTTTTGCTGCTGGCACTGCCCGCTCTGGCCCAAGATGTGCCGGTGACGGATGATGAAGTAAACGCCGTCGCTAAGGATTTGTTCTGCCCGGTGTGTGAGAGTACGCCGCTAGACGTGTGCCCCACGCAGGCGTGTGCCGACTGGCGTGAGCTGATCCGGCAGCAGCTTTCTGAAGGCAGTACGCCGGAAGAGGTGCAGGCCTATTTTGCCCGGCAGTACGGCGACGGGGTGCTGGCCAATCCGCCCAAAAGCGGCTTTACCCTGATTTTGTGGGCGCTGCCGGTGGTGGCGGTGATAGTGGGCGGGGTGTTTTTTACCCGCTACGTGCGTACGCTGCGCACTTCGGCGGCTGAAGTGGATGAAGAATTTGAGGAAGATGTGGTAGAAACGGCCGTGCCTATCCCCGCCAAACTCATCGCCCCAGATGATTACAAATCGAGACTCGAAGAAGAGTTACGCAACAGGTAAAACCATGAGTGATATTGCTAACCGACTTGAACAACCCCAAAAATCATCACGCAGCTATCTCAGCATTGCCGTTTGGGTCATTGTGCTGGGCCTGCTAGCCGTGCTGGGCTGGGGCCTGGTGAACAGCACCGCCCCCCGCCCTGAGGTGGGCGAAATGGCCCCCAAATTTAACCTGGAGTTTTTTGACGGGTATGAATGGGAGGGCAAAACGGCCGCTTCCCTGGAGGATATGAAAGGTCAGATAGTGGTGATGAACTTTTGGGCCTCCTGGTGTGTAGAATGCCGCGTCGAGACGGATGAATTGGAAGCTGCCTGGCAAAAATACCAGGACCAGGGCGTCGTTTTTGTCGGTGTTGCGTACTCCGACGTTGAACCAAACTCGATTGCGTACATGGAAGAGTTCGACGTGACCTTCCCTCATGCGCCAGACCTGGGCACCCGCATCTCCCACGATTACGAAATTACCGGCGTGCCGGAAACATTTATCATCGATCAAACGGGGGAAATTGCCTACGTGCAAATTGGCCCCATCAGCGGCAGCACGCTGGACCAGATAATCGGCCAGCTTCTGGCAGACGGAGGATGAGCAGGCGAGGGGCGTTTGGAGTAATAAGTTAAAAGTAAAAAGTTAAAAGTGAAAAGTGGAAAGTCTACTTTTTACTAATCACTTTTCACTTTCCACTGGTCCCCTCTCTCCGCTTCATTGAAACAAAACTATGGCGATTGGATCAATTTTAGTAGGTGTGGCGCTATTGGCGTTGGTGGGAATCTTCATTGCCCGCCCCTTTTTGCGGCCGCAGGAGCGGCCAGCAGCATTAACCGAGCAGGAACATCTGCTGCTAGAAAAAGAAACGCTGCTGGATCAAATTCAGGCGTTGGATTTTGACCACGAAACGGGCAAGCTGCCCACCGAAGTGCATGCTTTGCAGCGGGAAAAGTTGGTGGAGCAGGCTACGGCCGTTCTGCAAGCACTTGATGCGGCGGGTGGCGATCCTGGCTATGTCCCTGACGAAGTGGCCGAAGAACGGCCGTCGGCTGCTGCGGACATTGAGATTGAGGTCGCTATTGCTCGCCTGCGGCAGCAGCGCAGCCAGGCTCCGGCCCCCGCTGCCGCCGTGCCCTTGAGCAACGGGCATACGCGCTTTTGCCCCCAGTGCGGCACACCCACCGACCCCGGTGACAAATTTTGTGCCCACTGCGGCCACAATCTAACCCTGACGACTTCAACAAAAACTGCGTGAGTAACGATGAAAAATAACCGACATTTTGCCCCGGCCAACGTGCGTTTGCTGGTTGTTTTGGCTGCCTTTGCGGCAGCCCTGATGGGTCTGCTGTGGCAACCTGCCACGCGCCTGGCAGCGCAAGACACCGTGGTTCCCGAAACGCCCCCCAACGCCGAAAACGGCCTGCTGATTTATTATGAGCGCTGCGTCGTCTGCCACGGTGAATTGGGTGATGGCCAGGGAACTCAAGCGATTGAGGCCGGACTGGAACCGGCGACATTGGCTGACCCGGCGTTTAAATTGACGGCCGTTCCCTCCGTCATGTTCGACATCATCAGCAATGGCAATCTGGCCGCAGGCATGCCGCCTTTTGGCACAGCCAGCAGCAACCCGCTGAGCGAGGCGGAAATTTGGGACACCATTGCCCTGGCCTACAGCTTTAGCACCCGTCCCGATGAGATTGCTGCCGGTGAAGCGCTGGCCACCGAGCTGGGTGCCGATATTGCCAGCTGGCCGGGTTTGGACTACTGGTTCAGCCGCAGCAACGAACAGATTCTGGCCGAGCTGGACAGTGAAGCTATTTTGGGCATCGATGTCAGCAGTTTGAGCGAAGCGGAAAAGCTGTCGTTGCTTGATTACGGCCGTTCCCTGCACTACACCTACACCGACCCTCTCGCCGCCTTTGCCCCGATTGAACAGGCCACCATCGGCGGGCAGGTGATCAACGGTTCCACCAACGAAACTGTCACCGAGGGTGAGGTGCGGCTGCGCGCCTTTACCGCCCAGCTGGAGGAAATGTACTCAGAAACGACGATGGTTGGAGAAGACGGCCGTTTTGAATTCCAAATTGAAGATGTGCCTGCCGACTGGGTATTCCTGGCCGACGTGACCTATGGCGACCTTACCTTCAACAGCGATGCCGTGCAGGTTTCTAACCTTGAACCGACGGTAGACGTGCCCATGTTTGTCTTCGATACCACCACGGACCCGTCGGTAGTGGTCATTGACCGGCTGCACCTGATTATTACCTTTAGCGAGGAGCGCGTGACGGTTTCTGAGCTGTATGTTTTTACCAACACGGCGGCGGCCGTTTTTGTGGGTGAAAGCGGCGATTTTGCCGAAGGCACCGTCAAGATTGGGCTGCCCACCGGTGCCGACAACATCAGCTTTCAGCGCGGTTTTGGCACAACGCTGGATACCTTCATCCCCGCGACCAACTTTGTGCAAACCGACACCGGTTGGGTAGATACCACGCCCCTGCGCCCCGGCGCGAGCAGCCTGAATTTGCTGGTCAACTACGATCTACCCTACGATGATAGCCTGCTGCTGGCCCATCCCCTGGATTACACCGTCGTTGGTGGGGCGAGTGTCATCATGGCCGATGCGGGCGTAAACATCACCGACAGCGCGTGGGTGTCCCAGGGGGCGCAGGCGACGGCCAGCGGTTCCTTTGTCAGTTACATCAATTCCAGCCTGGCGGAAGCAGATGCCGTAAGCCTGACGCTGGACGGCCGTCCCACCCAAATTTTGGACGCGCAGGGCAATGCTTTGGCGGTGCGCAGCGAAACGAATGAGCTGATTATTGGTGGCGTGGCCCTGGCGGCGATGCTGGCCGTGGGTTTTTTCCTGGTACAGCGCTGGCGCACCTACCCGGAAACAGAGATGGAAACGGCCGTTGGACCCCGTGTCACAACAACCGCACCACCGCAAACGGCCGTACGTCGCCGCAATGACAAAAGCACCCTGCTGCAAGCCATCGCCGACCTGGACGATGCTTACGAGGCGGGTGAGCTGGACGAAGCCGCATACCAGCAGCAGCGTCAGGCGTTAAAAGAGCGGTTAACGGCCGTGTGGAATTAACCGCCATGTATAAATTTGTCACCCTCTACCGCCGCGTGCATGATGAAGACGCGCTGGAAGCGTTTTTTAGCCAGACGCACCTACCGCTGGCTGAACAGCTGCCGGGTCTGGCTCGCCGTGAGGTGAGCCGTATCTCCCACAAACCGGGCGGCGGCGAATCCCGCTTCCACCTCATGTTTGAGCTGTACTTCGATTCGCGTATCAGCTTCGAGGCGGCGATGGTTACGCCCATCGGCGTGCAGCTGATTGCGGCCCTCACCCCCTGGGCCGAGGCCAAAATCATTACCTGGTTTTTTGCCGATTCCTTTTTGGAAGATATGGCGGAGGGGAGTTGATTCTGAGCCACAGCGGGGCACAGAGAATGCTAAGAGAAATACGCATTTTTTATTGTCATTCTCATGTGCAAGATGGATACCCACCTACTCGGGTATGACACCATAAACATCGGCAAAGAGAGCCGATTGGCTACCGATTGCCGCCCTCAACCGGGGCGATGGGAATGTAGGTCTGGTAGGCCAGAGGCTGGTAGATGAACGTGGTGTCCGTCACCACTTCACCCCGTTTCCCCCCCACGGCATAAATTCGAATCTCGACATTGGCAATGCCCAGGCTGGCCCAATTTGGCTCATCGCTCAACGGTGGCGTGTTGACCACAGACCATTGATCGGTGTCCGGGTTGTACGACTCGCTGTAGGTGATTGGCTCTTCAGAAAAAGCGCCGCCGCCAAAGACGTACAGCTTGTTGAGCAGGCCAGAAGCCCCTGCCCCGGCGCGCGGCAGCAGCAGCGGAGCGCAGCTGTGCCACTGGCCCTCGTTGTCCAGGCTGTCGCCCGCCCCGGCCGGGTCAAAATAGGCGCACTCGTTTGACGGCCGTTCCCCATCATACCCCCCCACGAC
>ERZ761607.5333-NODE-5333-length-10611-cov-8.330997_pt1 | contig 10611 bp, 10 predicted proteins | sample MGYA00511164_ERZ761607 | MGnify/ENA primary metagenome ERZ761607 (study PRJEB28899, sample SAMN02445080) | bioreactor sludge metagenome | biome: EBPR sludge | place: Australia: Brisbane, Thorneside Wastewater Treatment Plant | collected 2011-06-22 ...
ATACTATCATTTTCAAAAAACGTTAATTAATCAATAAAATCAAGCACTTTATTTGGTAATAGATTAAAATTTATTCAATGTTTCATAGGAATTTTATAAGTGACCTCTTTTGCTCAAATTAATAAAAAAATGAGTATTTTATTGTAAAATTTGAAGAAGTAGGTTATCAATTGAGTATAAGAAAAAATTAGATTCTATTTTGTATATCTAAATCGGACTAAAATGGTCGTATTTTGATTTAAAAAAATTGATTATATTTGTATATGAAATATTTATTGGGAAATCCTGACATAGGAAAAATTTACAGAATTGAATACAATAACCAACAGGTTTATGATGCTGAAGTGCTTGAACATGAAGGCGGATGTTGGGCAAAAATAAAAGTTGTAAATGTATTGCCATCTCAAATGGAAAAACATTATTCACAAGGTCAGGTTTTTGATATTAAACTTGGAATGTATAATCTGATTGAAATCTGATTTTTCCTGCATATGAATCTTGAAATTAAAAGTAACTCAATCCTTGAGAGAAATGTGATTTCACTTGATGAGATTAAAATCAAGATGGTGAAAAATGGTTGGGGAAATGATGTAATTCAAAATACAACTACTGAAGTATTTTATTATTCGAATGAAGGTTATAAAATCAAAGGATATATTTCATATCCAAACGATCTTTCCAAAAAATATCCTTTAATAATATGGAACAGAGGCGGAAACAGAGAATCCGGGAAAATTGATGAGTTTCTCGCAACAGGTATGTTTGGAGAAATTGCGAATTGGGGTTATATAGTGATGGCATCAATGTATAGAGATAATGATGAATTCGGTGGCAGTGAAGTTAATGATATTCTTAAACTAATAGAAATATCTGATACAATAGGAAATTGTGATTCTTCTAAAATAGGTATGGAAGGTTGGAGTAGAGGCGGACTTATGACATTTCATATTCTGACCAAAACAGACAGAATTTCCACAGCGGTAATTATTTCCGGTTTAACAGATATTACAAATCACTCAAAAATGGATAAGGTTTACCGTGAAATTTTTGGAACAGGAACTGAAGAAGAATTTTTACTTGAAAAGAAAAAAAGATCCCCAGTTTATTTTGCTGACAAAATATATAAAAATATAAATTTGCTTTTGATTCACGGCACAGGAGATGAACAAGTGCCACATTCAAATTCAGAAATGATTTACGAAAAACTGAAAAATCGTGTTAAAGAAATTGATTTGGTATTGCTTGAAGACGGAGATCATTACCTTAAAAAATTCAGAAAAGAAACTTCGGAATTAAGAAAGAACTGGTTTAATAAATTTTTAAAATAAAAAATGTTTAACATAATAAATAATAATAACTCAAAAAATACAAGGAGCAATGGAATGTACGATCCAATAATGGTTCAGCCGATGCGGGATGAAGCCGTAAGAATCGGTTTCAAAGAATTATACACACCGCAAGAAGTAAAAGAAGAATTTAATAAAGAAGGATTCACATTTGTTTTTATAAATTCAGTCTGCGGATGTGCGGCAGGTAAAGCAAGACCCGGCTTGGGCTTAGCAATGCAATGGGCAAAAGATAATAATGTTTTACCCGAAAGACTTGTGACAATTTTCGCAGGAATGGAAAAGGATGCTGTGAATGAAGCAAGAACATATTTTGAAAACTATCCACCTTCTTCACCACAAATGGCATTATTAAAAGACGGAAAACTTGTAGCTATGATTCAGCGTCTTGAGATTGAAAATAACGACGCTTATGCAGTTGCAGATAAAATAAAAGATATTTTATCTTCAAATATTAAAAAAAGTGAAGCAGTTTAAGTAAAAAAACTGTTTTAAAGATATATCATAAATTTTGCCCGGAAATATTCGGGCATTTTTTTAAAAAGATATAAAAAAATTAAACACTTTATAAAGTTTAAAATTTTAAATAAATTAAGTTAAATAAATAGTAATTATATGGACAGTAATTTCTCAAACAGAGTTCAGGATGTAATAAGGCTCAGCAGGGAAGAAGCAATAAGATTAGGTCATGACTATATTGGAACCGAGCATTTATTACTTGGAATAATCCGTGAAGGCGAAGGTATCGCGGTAAAAATATTCAAAAATCTTGGTGTTGACTCAGCAAAAATTAAAAAACAGGTGGAAGAAACCGTAAGACAAACAGGCGGAACTCTCACTGTAGGAAATATACCTTTAACAAAACAAGCGGAAAAAGTTTTAAAGATAACTTATCTAGAAGCAAAGTTATTCAAATCTGAAGTTATAGGTACGGAACATTTACTACTCTCGATTTTAAGAGAAGATGATAATCTTGCAGCACAGATATTACATCAGTTTAATATCAACTATGATACAGTAAAAAATGAACTGATGAATATATTAAGCGGGAAACCATCAACTTCAAATCAACCCGGAAACACAGGAAAACAAACTTCAGAGAAAAAACCTGAAAGAACAAAAACTCCTGTACTCGATAATTTTGGAAGGGATTTAACAAAACTTGCATCTGAAAATAAACTCGATCCGATTGTCGGCAGGGAAAAAGAAATAGAAAGAGTTGCACAGGTTTTAAGCAGAAGAAAAAAGAACAATCCTGTATTAATCGGAGAGCCTGGCGTTGGTAAAACTGCAATTGCTGAAGGTCTCGCTTTAAGGATTGTGAACAAACAGGTTTCTCGGGTTCTGCATAACAAAAGAGTAGTAACATTAGATTTGGCTGCATTGGTTGCCGGAACTAAATACAGAGGACAGTTTGAAGAACGAATGAAAGCGGTAATGAATGAACTGGAAAAAGCAAAAGATGTTATTCTTTTTATTGATGAGTTGCATACAATCGTAGGTGCCGGTGGAGCAAGTGGTTCTTTGGATGCGTCAAATATTTTCAAACCTGCTCTTGCAAGAGGTGATTTACAATGCATCGGTGCGACAACATTGAACGAATACAGACAATATATAGAAAAAGACGGAGCATTGGAAAGAAGATTTCAGAAAATTATGGTGGAACCTCCGACAGTTGATGAAACAATTCAGATTCTTAACAACATAAAATCTAAATATGAAGAACATCATAATGTTCAATATACGGAAAAAGCAATTGTAGAAGCAGTAAAACTAAGTGACCGGTATATAACGGACAGATTTTTACCTGATAAAGCGATTGATGTGATGGATGAAGCAGGTGCAAGAGTTCATTTGGCTAATATAGTAGTGCCGGATGATATACTTAAACTTGAGGCGGAAATTGAAAAAGTCAGAATTGAAAAAAATCAGGTTGTAAAAAATCAAAATTACGAAGAAGCAGCAAAACTTAGAGATAAAGAGAAAAAATTACTACAGGATCTTGAATCTCTGAAACTTGATATGGAAATTAAGGCACAGAATAAATTCTTTGAAGTGAATGATGAGCATATTGCTGATGTTGTCGGAATGATGACAGGAGTACCAGTTAATAAGATTGCACAAAGTGAATCCACAAGACTTGTCAAAATGGAAGATTACCTTAAAAAATCCATTATAGGACAAGATGATGCGATTATAAAAATTTCAAAAGCAATCAGAAGAGCAAGAGCAGGAATTAAAGATCCAAAAAGACCAATAGGTTCATTTGTATTTTTAGGACCAACGGGTGTTGGTAAAACTGAACTCGCGAAACAACTTGCAAAATTTTTATTTGACTCTGAAGATTCATTAATAAGAATTGATATGAGTGAATATATGGAAAAGTTTAATGTTTCCAGACTTGTAGGTGCACCTCCGGGATATGTGGGATATGAAGAAGGCGGGCAATTAACCGAGAAGGTTAGAAGGAAACCTTATTCAGTTGTTTTACTTGATGAAATAGAAAAGGCACATCCTGATACATTTAATATTTTATTACAGGTTCTTGATGATGGTATATTAACAGATGGTTTAGGTCGCAGAGTTGATTTTAAAAATACAATTCTGATAATGACATCAAATGTCGGAACAAGGGATATAAAACTTGATAAAGTTTTTGGATTTGGTGATCAGAAAGATGTTGCTAAATATGATAAAATGAAAACATCAATTGACGAAGCAGTCAAACGAGTTTTCTCACCTGAATTCCTTAACAGGATTGATGACCTTGTTACATTCAGACAACTTGATAAAGAAGACATTATTCAAATTGTTGATGTAGAAGCGGAAAAACTTTTGAGACGCTTGAGAGAACAGAATATTGAAGTTGAAATTACTCCTGAAGCAAAAGAATTTCTTGCTGATAAAGGATATGATGTAAATTACGGAGCAAGACCACTGAGAAGAGCAGTTCAGAAATATCTTGAAGATCCTCTGAGTGAAGAAATTTTAAGAGGGCTAATAAAAGATGGAAGTAAAGTAAAAGTTAAATACACTCAGGGTATGACGGAACTTGTTTTTGTTGATGAGGCAGATCACATTATCGAAATTAAAGATGAAATTATTCCTGACGTAACAAATGAAGAAATTAAACAAGATAACGAAAGTAACTAATTTTAATGTCCGTTAAAACAAAACTAAACGCGAGAATTTCTGCAGTAGGTCATTATGTTCCTGATAATGTAATAGATAATAAATATTTTGAAAAATATCTCGAAACATCCGACTCATGGATTAAAGAGAGAACTGGTATTTATGAAAGACGTTGGCTTGATAAAGATAAACCAACGTCTTTTATGGCTATTAAGGCAATAGAAGATTGTCTGAAAAATACAAATACCAAACCTGAAGATATAGATTTACTTATTGTAACGACTGTTACTCCTGATATGATGTATCCTTCCACTGCTTGTGTAATCCAGAATAAAATGGGAATGAAAAATGCTTGGGGATTTGATCTCTCCGCTGCATGTTCAGGATTTTTATTCGGATTGAATACGGGTGCTCAGTTTATAAGAAGTGGTGTTCATAAAAAAGTAATTGTAGTCGGTGCCGATAAAATGTCAGCAATTATCAATCCCGATGACAGAAATACTGTTATATTATTCGGAGATGGTGCGGGGGCTGTATTACTTGAGCCAACTGAAGATACTTCAACAGGAATTTTAGATGCGATATTACATATTGACGGCTCCGGTGAACAATATTTAAATCAAAAAGCGGGAGGCAGTTTATTTCCTGCGACTTTAGAGACTGTAGAAAACAAAATGCATTTTGTTCATCAGGAAGGTAAAGCAGTTTTTAAAGTTGCTGTTATCGGTATGGCTGAGGTTTCCTATGAAATTATGGAAAAAAATAATTTGAAAAGTGAAGATATTGCATGGTTAGTTCCTCATCAGGCAAATCTCAGAATTATTTCTGCATGTGCTGATAGAATGGGATTAAGTATGGATAAAGTGATGGTAAATATAAATAAATATGGAAACACAACTTCCGGAACAATACCGATTTGTCTCTCTGAATGGCATAAAGAAGGTAAACTGAAAAAAGGTGATAACATTGTGCTTGCAAGTTTCGGTGCCGGATATACTTGGGGTGCGATTCTCGTTAAATGGGATATCTGATAAATAATTTTTAATGGAATTTACAGAATTAAAATCACCTTCAAAAATTAATGTCGGTTTAAAAATTATTAATAAAAGAACTGATGGTTTTCATAACTTAGAAACCATTTTTTACCCTGTCAATCTATTTGATATAATCCGTATAAAAATTGAACCTACAGAACATCCTTATAATTCAGTTATAATAAATCCTGATAAACATTTCGTTCCACACGATAAAAAAAATTTCTGTTATAAAGTTGTAGAAGCATTTTTTGTAGAGTATAAAATAACGAATCATTATGTTATATATATCAACATTGAAAAACATATACCTGTTGGAGGCGGTTTAGGAGGGGGAAGTTCAAATGCCGGGACTGTTTTAAGATATTTAATTAATTACTTCAATATTGATTTCAATACTGATAAAGATAAAATCATCCGCATTGCACTTGCCGCCGGCAGTGATGTTCCTTTTTTTGTTTATAACAAACCGTGTTTTGCCGAAAGCAGAGGAGAGAAAATAAGGATTCTTGAAAAATTTGTTTTAGATTATGATATAATACTAATTTGTCCTGATATACACGTATCAACCAAATGGGCTTTTGAAACACTCGGTTATAATGTAAATGAATTACATGATTCAATAATTTCCAAAATTGAAAAATTTCAGCCTCAATATCCTGAATATTATGAAAATGTTTTTGAAAATATTGTATTTAAAAGGTATCCTGAAATTAAAAAAATAAAAGATGAACTGTTGTCACAGGGGGCTGTTTTTTCGAGTATGAGTGGGACAGGGGCTACGGTATATGGCTTGTTTGACCGTAGCCGCAATATCCAAATTGGTGAGTTTAATTCCTTTTATAAAAAAGGATATAAAATTTTTAAAACGTAACGGATAAATTTCCGAATGGGATTAACATTCTTTTTCCGTTTTTGATAGAATATAAATTTTTTGTTTCAATACTGCTTTTCATTCTGATTTCATTGTTAAACATCGAGACACTCCACGCCGCATCAGCCGCACTTAATAAGTGATTCAAAATAACACCTGTAATTGATAAAGATGCTTTATCATAATAATCATTTGCATCCTGACGGACAATCATATAGTTATCAACTTGTTCAGGTCTGTAATTAAAATAATTATTTCTTGTTACAACATTCAAATCTGACCAACTCCATCCCGCTATAAAACTCTGATATTTCCCAATTACTTCATAATATTGCTGAGCACCGAAATTAGGAAGGGAGTGAGAAAAATTCTGTTGCTCAACAACATTTACCTGTCTTCTTAAAGTTTCTTTATCCGCAGTCAAATCAAGATTACTTGCACCTGAAAAATTTTCTCTTTGAAGCCAACCCGCATATTTATAAATATCCCAGTTTTGATCTGCAATTTTCTGATATTCAGTAGTTTTATCATCACCTTTTTTATCATTCATAAATTTAAAAGTCCAAAGTCCGACTTCAACAGCAAAAAAAGCAGCGGCTTTAATATAAGACTCAGCATAAAATTCACCTGCACCGGGAACCAATCCAGATAAGACAGCACCTAAAACAGGGGATTTTTCTTTTTTCGCTGAAAATAATTTTATAGATTCATTATTTTTAGAGATGGTCAATTCAGTTGAATTGATTTCAGAAGAAATAACCGAATTATTCAAATCCAGTTTTTCATTTTGTGAAAAACTTTGATTTGAATTGATTGTGAAAATGAATGCGAAAGAAAAGAATAAGATTAATGTTTTCATTTTAATAATGGATTTTGCTTAAAAATAAACCGTTAGATGGTAAATAAGTTGTCTTTATTTTTTCTCCCGAAATAAATTTATCTTTAAATTCCTGAGGTTGAATTTTGTTCCGTCCAATATCGAGCAAAGCCCCTCCGACGGCTCTCACCATTGAGTGTAAAAATCTGCTTGCTGATATTCTAAAGTATAATTCACCTTTTGATTTATTTTCTTTAAAATTAATTTTGAACACATCGCATTTAAAGTCATATTTATCTGATGTATTTCTGCATAACGATTTAAAACTTTTATAACCGATAAGTATTGGAATAACTGAATTGATTAAATTTAAGTCAGGTGAAAAATAAATTCTGTGAAAATATTTAGAATAAATTGCTTTTTTCACGGTGGTTATCTGATATATGTAATCACGTCTTATGGCATCGTGTCTGGCGTTAAAATCAAATTTAACTTTATTTATTTTTTTAACGGTAATATCTCTCGGTAACATTCCATTGAGAGAATATAAAAAATTAACTGAATTTAATTCTGAATTAGTTTTGAAATTTGCAACCTGGTTTAATGCGTGCACTCCACTGTCGGTGCGTCCGGATCCGGTCAAAGTAATTTTTTCTTTTACTAATGTGCTTATAGAATCTTCTAAAATTCCCTGAATTGTCTTTGAATCATCTTTTTGCCTTTGCCATCCGTTATATCCGGAACCGTCATATTCAATTACAATTTTGTAATTGTTCAAGTATTTAAAACCCTTTTGTGAAAGTAAGACTCATACCGTCAATTTTATTATTGGCACCTTTTAGGAATTCAGTTTGAATTTTTGAATTTCTTAAAATGGTTGAATTAGAATTTGCCAGTAATAAAGCACTCAAGGCACTTGTAAGTCTGTTAACTATTAAGCCGGTAGTGAAAATAATTCTTGCATTGAAAATTCTTTCACTCTTTTTTCTTTGCGTTTCAAATGTACCCTGTTCATCCGCTGAATTCCAATACCAGTAAAATTTTTCTACATCGTAAACTTTATCAAACTCTCCTCTGGCAAGTTTATCATTATTATAATCAAATATATTTCTGTAGAATCCGATGTTTGTGTAATATTCGTCATCTGTAATGGTTGAATTTGCTCCGGAGTATTGCACAGCGAATTGTCTCGCATCATCTTTAACCGCATCGCCATAAATATTAAGCCCGACAAATCCAAGCCATGAAGCCGCTTCACCTGCCACAAAATATTTACCAACATCCATCCTGTTAAGGTAATAATGACCCGCACCCGGAACGACAAGAGACAGAAGCATAGCAAGACCACCTGATTTACCGGAGGATTTGATTTGTGTTTTTGGTAGAGTGTCTGAAACGGGGGATTGATTCAGAATATTATATGTGAGTTCGAGTTCACGGTTTTGTTTATCCTGCTGTGAGTTTGCAGAATTTGAAATAAGCATTAATAAACTTAATGTTAAAAAAAGAAATTTCATTTATTTGTTTTCCCTTTCAATTGCAGAGTCCATTCGTTTTTTGAACTCCTCAGGTTTTAAAAATCCGGTAACTCTCAAATCTCTATACTCTTCTCCTTTTGAATTCATAAAGATTACAACAGGTAATCCGAGTATTCCATATTTAGATGAAATCTCCTGATTCTCTTGTGTTAAGTCAATTTTAATATTATTAAAGTTTGAAGACAAGTCTATAATTTCTTTATCAGTATATGTGAACTCATCTAACTCTTTGCATTGAGCACACCAGTCAGCCCAAAAGTCAATAATCACAGGTTTCTTTTCTGCATTAACAGATGTTTCTATTGATTGAACTGAATTGTGATAAACCCATTTATATTGTTCAGATGCATCTGAAGGTTTTAAATTCCATGTACCCCAGAAGACTGCAACTATTGCAATTATATATTTTATTTTTGTATATACTTTTGAACTTAATCCGTTTTTATCAATAAGAATTAAATAAGCACCTGAGGCGATTATATAAACAGGGAATAAAATTTTATAAATTTCTTTAGGAATTACAGGGGAGAGAGTATTTATAGCCATTCCGAATAGTATCAAACCGAAAATAATTTTTACACCAATCATCCATTCACCTGATCTCGGTAATTTATTCAAAGCACTTGATGAAGCGGCTAAGAAAATATATGGGAAACCTAATCCCATTGCGAGAACAAAGAACATTAAAAATCCTGTAACGGCACTTCCTATTTGACCGACATATAATAGAAGACTTAAAACAAACGGACCAATACATGGAGCAGCAATAAATCCGACTAATAAACCCATCAAAAAAGAACCAAATAGACCTGACCTGTTTTTATTTCCTGCTAAAGCGAGTTTCTGTGGAATTTTAATTTCAAATAATCCGAACATTGATGTTCCGAGAGTTATTAGAATTAATGCAACTCCAATAATTACAATTGGATTTTGAAGTGCAGTGCCGAGAAGACTTCCCGTAAGTGCTGCAAATAGTCCAAGTGCTGAATATGTTACGGACATTCCGAGAGCGTAAGAAACACCCATTAAAATACTTTGACCTTTACTGCCGCTAGATTGAGCACCGAAATAACTTATAGTAATAGGAATCAAAGGATAGACGCATGGAGTTAGGTTTAGAGCCAATCCGCCTAAGAAAATAAAAATTAAAGCAACGAACATTCCTTTTTCTTCGACGAACTGGGCAACTTGATTTTCTTCCGGAGGTGCTTCAGTTCTTACATTTTCAGTAAGTTTAGTTCCTGAAGTTTCTGAATTTGTATTTTGATTTTGAGAAACTGCTAATGGATTATTAAAAACTACTTTTGATATTTCAGAATTGTTAACAGAATTACCCGCTGAAGATGAATTAATAGTAACAGGAACGTCGAACGTAATTGTTTTCGGAGGGTAACAAACTTTGTCATCACATGCCTGATAATAAATTTTTATAGGAATGTTATAATTTCCGTCTGCAAGACCTTGTTTAATTTTAAATTTTAAACCTGCATAGGCATCGCCTTCATAAACTTTAACTTTGGTATCACTGAATTCAAATTTGTATTCTTTGTCATTAGGGAAATAAACTGTTTCTAGTAAAAAATCCTGCGAACCGGAAGTGATAGAAGTTTTAATTAAAGATGGATCTGAAACATTAATGGAATTGATATGAAATTTTTCCTTAATGGATAATTTTAGAGCAATGAATACAGAATCTGAGGATGAATAAGAAGATTTATTTAAAAATGCTTCAGCGTTTACATATTGTGAAGTCTGGGAAAATGATATTAAAGGGATAAGTAAAAATAAAAGAACAAAATTAAATTTTTTTAACATAAAATCAATTTATTGGAATGTAAAAAATGAATTGTAAAAAATTAAAGTATAATAT
>ERZ761607.5342-NODE-5342-length-10591-cov-4.757878_pt1 | contig 10591 bp, 8 predicted proteins | sample MGYA00511164_ERZ761607 | MGnify/ENA primary metagenome ERZ761607 (study PRJEB28899, sample SAMN02445080) | bioreactor sludge metagenome | biome: EBPR sludge | place: Australia: Brisbane, Thorneside Wastewater Treatment Plant | collected 2011-06-22 ...
GAGGTCACTCACTATTTAGGCCTGTTCGCTGATATTTCGATTCTGAAGGAAAGTCAACAGCGCTTAGAACACATGGCCTATTACGATCCACTGACCGGGTTGCCCAACCGGGCGCTATTAGCCGATCGATTACGGCTAGCGTTGGCTAAGGCGCAGCGGGATCATCGAATCCTGGCTATCTGCTATTTGGACCTGGATGGTTTCAAACCGATTAACGACCGCTGGGGTCATGCTGCTGGCGATGAATTACTCATCCAGGTTGCGCACCGTTTTCAGCAAAGCGTCCGCGGCGACGATACTGTGGCACGTCTGGGCGGCGACGAGTTCGTTGTGCTACTCAACAATCTGGAAAATATTGAGGAAGGCGAACAAGTTATAAAACGATTTTTACAAGTGTTAGCCTCTCCCTTTGCGTTGAATGCGTTGCCGACGACTGTTTCGGCAAGTATCGGAGTAACGTTTTTTCCCAACGACGGTTCCGACCCCGATACTTTGATCCGCCATGCGGATCAAGCCATGTACCGGGCCAAGCAGAGCGGACGCAATTGCTATCACCTGTTCGATCCAGAGCAGGATCGGCGAGCGCAGGCTCATCGGGAACTGCTAGAACGCATTCGCCGAGGCTGGGCGAATGAGGAATTCCGTCTTTATTACCAACCCAAGGTCGACATGCGCCAAGGACGAGTCATCGGCGTCGAAGCCCTGGCGCGCTGGCATCATCCTGAACAGGGTACCCTGTCACCTGCAGCATTCATCGGCGCAGTGGAGAATTCCGATTTCTCACCCGCTTTTAGCCGGTGGGTACTGAAAACCGCCATCCGGCAGATAGAGATCTGGCATCGTGCTGGCCTGGCCTTACCGGTCAGTGTGAATCTATCAGCACGCCACTTGCAACAACCGGATTTTGCCACCCAGATACAATCCCTGCTGGCTCAGCATCCCCATGTTCGCCCAGACTGGCTGGAAATCGAGGTGTTGGAGACCACAGCATTGGATGAAACCCAGCGAGTCTTCCAAATCATCTCAGAGTGCCGGCAGTTGGGTATCCGATTCGCTATCGATGACTTTGGCACTGGCTACTCCTCGCTCACTTACTTGAAGCATCTGCCAGCCCAAATTTTGAAGATCGACCAGAGTTTCATTCGCGATATGCTATTCGATCCAGGCGATTTGGCGATTGTGCGCGGCATCATTGGCTTAACCACGGCGTTTAAGCTGGAGGTGATCGCCGAAGGGGTGGAGAGCGTAGAGCATGGAACACTCTTATTGCAGCTTGGTTGTGATCACGCCCAGGGTTACGCAATTGCCCGGCCCATGCCTTCTGAAGAAGTTCTAGGCTGGGTGGGCGGCTGGCGCAAACCCGATGCATGGAATGCTGCTGTTGAGCTAGGTTTGTAAAGGGTTGCTAATACCCTGCCGCCAAGCCACCGGGCCGCCGAGTATCGGAAAAGCCGTACCAGCCTCCTGGCCCACGGACGATGCTTTGCGTGCTGCCCATCGCATCCTTGATTACCACCGTATGCCCCATCTCTTCCAGCACGCGTATGGTATCCGGACTCAATCCTTCCTCAATCCGCAATTCGTCTGGCAGCCACTGGTGATGAACCCGCGGCGCAACCGTGGCTTCGGCAATGTTCATCTGGTGATCGATCACGTTCAGCAGGATCTGCAGCACGGTGGTAATAATGCGGCTACCCCCGGGACTGCCGGTGACCAGTACCGGTTGCCCGTCTTTGAACACCAGAGTTGGAGTCATTGAACTCAGCGGGCGCTTGCCGGGACCAACCGCATTGGCGTCACCGCCGATCAGCCCATAGGCGTTAGGAACCCCCGGCTTGGCGGCAAAATCGTCCATCTCATTGTTCAGCAGGATACCGGTTCCCGCCGCGACGATCCCGGAGCCATAGCCAAAATTCAGGGTATAGGTTACAGCGGCAGCGTTGCCTTGGCGATCCACAACTGAGTAATGGGTGGTTTGTTCACTTTCGTAACGTTGCGGCTGGCCCGGCTTGATCGCGGTAGCAGGCTGCGTCTGCTCCAGGTCGATCTGTGCCGCTAATTCTCTGGCATAGGCTTTTGCCGTCAAGCCAGCGATTGGCACATTCACAAAATCAGGATCGCCCAAATATTCGCTGCGGTCAGCGTAAGCCCGTTTCATCGCCTCAGCCAAGCGGTGAATCGTTGCAGCGCTCTGCGAGCCAAGCTCGGCCAGTGGCCAGGCTTCGAGAATATTCAAGATCTGGATCAGATGAACGCCACCGGAGCTTGGCGGCGGCATTGATACAATTTCGTAACCCCGATAGCGGCCCCGCACCGGTTCACGCACCACAGCCCGGTAATTTTTCAGGTCGTCTCGAGTGATTAGACCCTTATGCGCTTGCATATCGGCAACCAGTTTCCGAGCGATCTCACCTTCGTAAAACGCTTTTGATCCCTGGATAGCAATCCGCCGGAGGGAAGTCGCCAAATCCTTCTGCACCAACGTATCACCTGGTTGGTAAGCTGCTCCATCAGCTTTGAAAAATACCTGCAAACTGGCCGGCCAGTATTCCATGCGCGGACGCGCTTCTCGTAACGACTGCGCCAGCTCAGTGCTAACGGGAAAGCCTTGATCAGCCAAACGGATGGCTGGCTCAAGCAAGTGCCGCCACGGCAACCGGCCATGCCGCTGATGGGCCAAAGCCAACCCGGCTACGGTACCAGGCACGCCTGCTGCCTGGTGGCTGTAGCGAATCCGTTGTTCATCCACAGCGCCCTGTTGATTGAGATAATGATCCCGGTTCGCTGCTGCGGGTGCGGTTTCCCGAAAATCCAACGCCTCACTGGTGCGGCGCATGGTGTCGTAGACCACCATAAACCCGCCGCCGCCCAGATTGCCGGCCTGCGGCAGGGTCACCGCCAGCGCAAAACCCACCGCCACCGCAGCATCCACAGCATTGCCACCCTGCTTAAGAATGCTTAGCCCAACCTCGCTGGCCAGGGCTTCTTGGCTGACCACCAGGCCATTGCGGGCGAAGATCGGATGAATGCGGTCGCGAGCGTTGTAAACAGCCGGCCCGGCGGATGCAAAAGAAATGGGTTGAACCAAGAATAAGCTGCACCCTATAGCCAGGAACAGCCCTATAAAAATGCACGGGAATAAGCGAGACAGGGTAAATTTCATGATTTTTACTTTTAAAACAATAGCATACCAAACTAGGTTTGGCTATTTTAAAAGTACCCTCGCCCTTTACGGGAGAGGGTTGAAGGAGGGTTAAACAGTTAAAACCACTTAAGAATAGCCCCGACAATCGCAGCGCCTGAAACTAGAATAGCGATAATACCCACGATCAACGCAACAGTAGCACGCGACTCGGCAGGTCCACCGCCTTGGGATAAATTAGCTGTAGCCTGCTGGATAGAGCGTTCGGAGGTTTCCCGGGCAATGGTTTCGATCACCGGTTGAATCCCGGAGCGGACCATCTGCACCAATTGTTGTTTGAATTCCGGGGAACCAGTGGCCATAACCAGTGCTTCCTGGCTTTGGCGGCTGACCTGATTTTCGATCTCCTTGAGCAAGTCATCCCGGTTCAATTCGAGACCCCGAGCAATATGCGTTGTGAAACACCTTCACTGACTTCGCGAGCCGCTTGCTCAGCTACCGAGCGGGCGCTCTCCTGAGCCGTGCTGCGCGCGGTACGTTCGGCAGTACCCCGGGCAATTTCAGTAGCAACTTGCTTGGCGGCTTCCTGAGCAGCGCGAACGGCCGCGTGTGCCGCACGCCGGCCCAAATCTTCCGAAACATTGCGCGCCGCCTGAACAGCTGCTTCGCGCGCCAAATTGGGTACCAGCTCCTGAACGATGTCGCGAGCAACTTTTTCTGCCGACGCCCAAGCAGCACGTTCGGCAATCTGCTCGATATCGGCCACCGAAAGTGCTGCACCTGCCTCGATTTCGACTCGCAGCGGTGGAAGCGGAGCTTCGGCTGTTGCTGGAGGCACTGCCAGAGCTTCGGCCATTGCTGGGATAGGCGCCGCGATGGTTGGCGGCCGTTTTTCGACCACTGCTGGAACAGGTGCAGGCGGCGCGACCGGTTCCTCAAGAGAAATCGCCGCCGTACCCTCGCTCACGGTCTTTAAAATACTACTGAGCTGATCGGGAGTATAAGGCTTGGAAAGAAAGCTGACAGCCCCGCTTTGCTGAGCATCCCGCTTGTCTTCGTCTGTAGCGTTAGCGGAACACATGATGATCGGTGCTGAATCATGAGGGTGCTGACTGGTGATAGTTCGGCTGGTCTCAAAACCATCCATGCCGGGCATCATCACATCCATGAAGATGATATCGGGTTTTTTGCCTTCCAGATATTTGATGCAGTCCTCACCCGACCCAACCCAGTCAACCTCGATACCGTGTTCTAGTAGTAGCTTACGCAAAGTCAGATGGGCGACTTTGGAGTCATCCACCACCAGCGCTTTTTTGATATCCATGCAAGCCTCCTACGGCATGAGAACCTTTTGATGCCTTATCAAGTTCAGCAAAAATATTGTGCGAGAAATCCGGCTTTTTTCATTTTGGTCAGGGCCGTTCATCTGCGGTTTCTTTAGCCCGTGGCAACAAATCCTCGCGGCTAATTCCCAGGTACAGGGCGCTGGCGCTGGCGATATAGATGGACGAGTAAGTGCCTACCAGAATGCCGACGATCATCGCAACCGAGAATCCACGCATTACCGCACCACCCAGAAAATATAGCACGATGACGGACAACAGGGTGGCGAGACTGGTCATGATCGTGCGTGACAAGGTCTCATTAATCGAGCGGTTCATGATCTCCAGGATGGAACCCTTGCGCCGCTTGCGGAAATTTTCGCGAATGCGGTCCAGCACCACTACTGTATCGTTGACGGAATAACCAATGACCGCCAGTACTGCCGCCAGCACTGTCAGATCAAACTCAATATGAAACAGTGAGAACCAGCCCACGGTAAAGATAACATCATGGACGGTAGCAGCAATGGTGCCAACCGCCAGCCGCCATTCAAAGCGGAACATGACATAAATCAGGATACCGATCAACGCACCCAGCGCTGCCAGCGCACCCTGCTCCACCAATTCCGCGCCAACCTGCGGGCCAACAAACTCGGCGCGCGCCATAGTCACACCTGCCCCACCTTCGGCACCTTGCAAGGCATGCAATACATCATTGCTCAGAGTTGCAGCGTTAGCCTCATCCCGGGGCGGAATGCGAATCAGCACATCACGGGAAGTGCCAAAATGCTGGGTCTGAGCGTCGCCAAAGCCTGCCTGCCTCAAGGTATTGCGGACCTTAGGGATATCGACTGGTTCTGGGTATTGCACCTCAATCACCGTCCCGCCCGTAAAGTCTAGCCCCAGGTTCATCCCTTGAAACACCAGGGAGGCGATGGCAATCAGCAGGACCAAAATCGACCAACCGATCGCCAGTTTACCCCAGCGTAAAAAATCAATATTCGTATTATAAAAGTCGAATCGCCACATGGCGGTTTTCCTTGCCCGGTTCAGACTGACAGTGTTTGCAGCTTGCGGCCGCCGTAGAAGAAGTTGACCAATGCCCGCGAGCCGGTGACTGCAGTGAACATCGATGTCAAGATGCCAATACTTAGCGTGACCGCGAAACCCTTGATAGGACCCGTGCCAAAGCCAAACAGCATAATGGCGGCAATCAGTGTGGTCAGGTTGGAGTCGATAATCGTATCGAAGGCCCGGTCAAAGCCAGCGTGAATGGCTGCCTGCGGCGTGTTACCATTCCGCAATTCCTCACGGACACGCTCATAGATCAGCACGTTGGCATCGACCGCCATCCCCATGGTCAACACGATGCCGGCAATGCCCGGCAGGGTCAAGGTGGCCTGCAACATCGACAATGCGGCGACGATCAATACCACATTGGCGGCTAGAGCCGCAGTGGCGATGCCGCCGAACCATTTGTAGCGTCCGATCATGAAAGCGGCAATGACCACTAGGGCAATCATCGCAGCACGGAAGCCCTGGGCGATGTTTTCCTTTCCAGCACTAGGACCAACGGTACGTTCTTCGATAATCTCAATCGGACTGGCCAATGCCCCAGCCCTCAGCAGCAAAGCCAGGTCGCGCGCTTCGCGGGTGCTGTCCAGTCCAGTAATTTGGAAACGCCGGCTGAGCCGGTCGCGGATGGTAGCGACATTGATGACTTCTTCAACGGTGTAGGCCGTTTTCTTCAGTTCACCATCGACTCGTTTGGTCTCGGTCTTGTTCTCGATGAACACTACGCCCATGCGCTTGCCAACATTATCCTTAGTAGCATCTTCGAAGCGTTTAGCGCCTTTCCCGTCCAACGTAACAAATACTGCCGGGCTACCGCTCTGCTGGTCCAGGCCAGAGGCCGCATCGATGATGGAATCTCCCGTCAGCATTACGCGCTTTTGCAGTAGTACTGGGCGACCCTCACGGTCCTTGTACAACCGCGAACTGAGAGGGATGCGATTGGTGGATGCAGCCTGGTACCAGTCATTTTCTTCATCGGCCAGCCGGAATTCCAGAGTTGCCGTTGCGCCAAGGATTTCCTTAGCACGGGCAGTGTCTTGCACTCCTGGCAGTTGCACGACAATGCGTTCGCTGCCCTGTTGCTGAATGATCGGTTCGGCCACGCCCAGCTCATTGACCCGGTTGCGCAGAGTGGTGATGTTTTGTTGCAGGGCGAAGTCACGTTTTTCGCGGATCTCCGGCTCATCCAAGGTCAGCTTCAAACTCAGCGGACTGGATTTATCCTGTTGCAGGTTCCGCAGGTTTTTACGCAACACCTCGACGGCTTTGTCGCGTTCGGCAGTATTCTTGAATTCCACGAGAATCCCGCCACTGGCAGCGCGGCCAACGGAACTGTAGAGGATTTTTTCACTGCGCAACTGAGTGCGGATTTCCTCAACATAGCTTTCTTCAACTTGCTTGACGGTAGCATCCATATCCACCTGCATCAGGAAGTGCACGCCACCGCGCAGATCAAGACCGAGATACATGGGACTCAACCTTAGCGCCCGCAGGAATCCCGGTTCAGAAGACGCCAGATTGAGCGCGACAATGTAATCGCGACCCAGCCGATCTTTCAGGATATCGGCGGCTTTAAGCTGTTCCTCAGGATCCGTAAAGCGGATCAATAACCGGCCATCTTCCAGTTCCAACTGCTTGTGCGGCAGATTCTCGGCGCTGAGTAGACCGGCAACCCGGTCTTGCAGCGAGGCATCGATAGCAATATGTTCCCGGGCACCGGAAATCTGTACTGCTGGATCTTCACCAAACAGATTCGGCAAGGCAAAGATGAATCCCCAGAGCATAACCAAGCCGATCAGCAGGTATTTCCACCAGGGGTACTGATTTAAAGTATACGTAGACATGGAACGGCGGTTCCCATGAGGCGCCTGAGCGCGCGGTGACGGATCTACAGATTGCCCTTGTAGGTGCCCTTGGGCATCAGTGAGCTGATCGCCTGCTTCTGGATCTTGATCTGGATATTATCGGCGAGCTCTACTTGCACAAAATTTTCGCCGACTTCGATGATCCGGCCCAACATGCCGCCGCCACTGACAATCTCGTCACCCTTCTTAAGAGCATCAACCATCAGTTTATGTTCTTTGGCGCGTTTAGTTTGCGGACGAATCAAGAGGAAGTAAAAGGCGCCGATTAGAATGATGGGGAACAATATATTCAGCAGACCCATCTCCCCGCCGGGAGCGCCGGTGGCCTGGGCTGAAGCCGTGGGGATCAGGAGGTTCAGAATGCTTTCCATGGGGATTCCTCGTTGATTACTTTGCAACCTCCGCTCCGCATTCACGGTTAAGGGGATTGGTGAGTCCACCTTGGCGTGAGTAACGGGGGCGAAGATCGTCGCTCGGGACAGTTTTAAGGCGCGCCATTATACACGGGCGAGGATGTTTAGCCGTATTTTTGGTCAACCGGATATGTCATATTTGCAGCAGTGGCAGTGCAGCAGATTCCACGGCTCGTCCACAATATTGGGTTTGTCGCCGCTGAACAGAAGCTGAACAGAATATGTTTCACCATGGGCATTTTTTATCATCAGCACAACCGGAAACCGGATGTAGAAAATTGTACCCTGACCGGGTGCGCTATCGCACTGCAAGACGCCTTGATGCTTGTCCACTACGATAGGCTGGGCTTTTGTCCAGTCCCCGGCTTGGCGGTGAAGAATGGATCATGCACCCGCTCACGAATCGCGTCCGAAATGCCGCCTCCGGTGCCGGTTACAGCGATTTCCACCCAGCCGCCATCCAACCGGATATTCACGGTGACCCGGCCCTGCTGGCATCGGCGGCAGCGGCAGCTTCGCCGCTGGCGTCCTCGAACAAGCCCTCCATCCTATGTTGAAACGGTTTGGAAGGATCGGCGATGAGCGCTTTCATGGAATAGCATCTCATAGCGGTAAGCAAGGCAACGCTGTCCCCTGTCTAGCGCCTCTATCCAAGCGATGCTATAGTTTTCAATATTATTTTGACCCAATCCTCGCCATGACCCGCAAACTGTATATTCAGACTCACGGTTGCCAGATGAACGAATACGATTCCGCCCGGATGGCGGACGTGTTACGCGCCGCCTTTAGTCTCGAACGCACTGATCAGCCCGATCAAGCCGACGTGCTGCTGCTCAACACCTGCTCGATCCGCGAAAAGGCCCAGGAAAAAGTGTTTTCGCTGCTAGGAACCTGGAAGACGCTGAAAACCCAGCGGCCTGATGTGGTGATTGGCGTCGGTGGATGCGTGGCCAGCCAGGAAGGTGAAGCGCTGCGCGAACGCGCACCCCAGGTCGATATCGTGTTCGGCCCGCAAACCCTGCACCGGCTGCCGGAGATGCTGACCCGTGTCTGGGCCGACCGGCAACCTCGGATCGACGTGTCCTTCCCCGAAATTGAAAAGTTCGACTGTCTACCGGAACCGCGCGCCACAGGCCCGACTGCCTTCGTGTCAATCATGGAAGGGTGCAGTAAATATTGCACCTTCTGCGTGGTACCCTACACCCGGGGCGAAGAAGTCAGCCGGCCCTTCGACGATGTGCTGACCGAGATTGCAGCGCTGGCTCATCAAGGCGTGCGCGAGGTCAACCTGCTTGGGCAAAATGTCAATGCCTACCGGGGGTTCATGAGCGATGGCGACGTAGCCGACCTGGCCTTGCTGATTGAACACGTTGCTGCCATCCGCGGCATCGAGCGCATCCGCTACACTACCTCGCATCCCGTCGAATTCTCCGACCGGCTGATCGATGCCTATGCCCGTGTTCCACAGCTGGTCAGTCACCTGCACCTGCCGGTGCAAAGCGGCTCTGATCGTATCCTGGCAATGATGAAGCGTGGCCATACCGCTCTGGAATACCAGGCTAAGGTTCGCAAGTTGCGCGCCGTGCGTCCCGATCTCAGCCTATCCTCGGATTTTATCATCGGCTTTCCGGGTGAGACCGGCCAGGATTTTGCCGCAACCATGGCGTTGATTGAGGAACTGGCCTTTGACCATAGTTTCAGCTTTATCTACAGTCCACGGCCCGGTACACCGGCTGCCAACTTGCCTGATCCCACACCGATGACGGTCAAAAAGGAACGGTTAGCGCAACTCCAAGCCCGGCTGGAAGCGGGCGCTCACACCATCAGCCAGCGCATGGTCGGCACCGTGCAGCGTGTGCTAGTGGACCGGTTCTCGCGCAAGGACCGCCGGCAACTATCAGGTCGCACCGAGAATAACCGGGTGGTCAACTTCGATGGACCAGCCCATTTGATCGGCGGCTTTGCCGAGGTCGCTATCACTGAAGCATTGCCTAACTCATTGCGTGGCCGGCGGGTCACCTGCCCGGAGCAACCCGCGCTGAACACGCCTGCTGACCCGCTCTCGCGTTGCCCTGCCCATTGAATACCCCAACCCATTTTCAGGACTTGGTGCTTGAACCGGCTGATAACACCCGTCTAGCTAATCTGTGCGGGCATCTGGACGAGCATCTACGCCAAATCGAACGCCGGCTCGGTGTGGAAATCAACAATCGCGGCCATGAATTCCGGGTTATCGGCGACCCTGCTATCGTGGTTATCGCGGTGGCGGTGTTAGAAGCCCTGTATCGTAGCACGGGTGAGGAAACCCTGACTCCGGCCCAAGTTCACTTATTCCTGCAGGAAGCGGGTGCGGATGCGCTGGCTGAAGTTCAGGAACCAGACACCGATGAAGTAGTGATCCGCACCCGGCGCGGCCTGATTCGCGGGCGAGGCCCCAACCAGCAGCGTTATTTGTGGAACATTCAACATAACGACCTAAATTTTGGCGTTGGCCCGGCAGGTACTGGCAAGACTTACCTCGCCGTCGCCTGTGCTGTGGATGCGCTGGAAAGCAACGCCACGCGCCGGCTGGTATTGGTGCGTCCGGCGGTAGAAGCGGGTGAACGGCTTGGGTTCCTGCCCGGCGATATGGTGCAGAAGATCGACCCCTACCTGCGTCCGCTCTACGACGCCTTATATGAAATGCTGGGTTTTGAGCGAGTCGCCAAGCTGATTGAACGCAATATTATCGAAGTCGCGCCGCTGGCATTTATGCGGGGACGTTCGTTGAACGAT
>ERZ761607.5343-NODE-5343-length-10591-cov-3.601936_pt1 | contig 10591 bp, 11 predicted proteins | sample MGYA00511164_ERZ761607 | MGnify/ENA primary metagenome ERZ761607 (study PRJEB28899, sample SAMN02445080) | bioreactor sludge metagenome | biome: EBPR sludge | place: Australia: Brisbane, Thorneside Wastewater Treatment Plant | collected 2011-06-22 ...
CCATACAAGTGCCAATATTCAAGGATTCCCAGCGCTTGCAACACCAAGATGATCATTGTGGCAATGCCTGCGCCAACGTCGCTGACCATCATCATCAGCTTGCGGTTGTAGCGGTCCACCATCGCGCCGGCGATGGGCGAGAGCACCAGGAAAGGCGTGATGAAGAAGACCTGCTGCAGGCCCAGGGCGGTGGCGCTGCCGGTCTTTTCGAAGATCCAGATCGTCAGCGCGAAATGGGTCATGTTGGTGGCCAGCACCGACACGATCTGGCCCAGCCAGACCAGGGTGAAGCCGGCCATCCCGGCGACGCCGCGCGGAGACTCGTTGGCTTGCATAGGGCAGGAACCTTTCTGAACGACCGGCCGGATCAGGCGGCCGCGGGGTTACGGTGTGGCCGGGGCGAGCGCCTCAGCCCGGTGATCCTCCAGGTGCCGGATATCGCGCAGCACGAAGGCCAGCGCGCCCAGCCCCAGGCAGCCCAGGCCGCCGACGACATACCAGACCTGCACGCCGACCGCGTCTGACACCGGCCCGGCGATCAGCAGGCCAACGGGTGAAAGCGCGGTGGCGACGCTGCCGATCAGGCTGAAGACGCGGCCCTGCATCTCCGGCGCGACCACGGCCTGCACGATGGCCAGCAAGGGGCCGTTGACCAGGACCGTCGTCAACGAGGCCGCGAACGCCAGGACCACCGCCAGCCAGAAGGCATTCCCGGGCACCAGCCCCAGCGCCCCAAAGGACAACCCCAGCAGGAGCAGGCCGAAGAGCGAGGTGTAGATGCGGCGCTTAAAGCCGCCCCACGCGCCCAAGGCGATCCCGCCCACCAACAGGCCGAGGCTGAAGGCCGAGTTGATCAGCGCCAACTCACCCTGCGCCCCGCCGAAGTGCTGAGTGACCAGGATGGGCAGGAGCGCGCCGGCCGGGTTGAGCAGGAAGTTCAGGGCCACAGACATGAGCGCCACCAGGAACAGACCGCGCCAGGCCACCAGGTAGCGGAAACCCGCCTGCAGCTCGCCCACGAAGGAGGGCCGCGGCCCGGCGGCTTGCGCCGGCGGCTGCGGCACGGCGATGAAGAAGAGCGGCGCGATGCCCAGCAGCGCCGTGGCCACATCGATCATCAGCACGCCTGGCAGCGGCAGCACGCCGAGCAGCAGGGCGCCGGCCGGCGGCGCCACGATGCCCATCACACCCTGCAGCATCTGGTTGAAGCCCTGCACGCGCTGCAGCTGCTCGGCCGGCACCATGAGGGACGTGGAGGCCTGCATGGCCGGATACTGGAACACGCCGGCCGCGGCCCGGATGAACATGGCCAGGTAGACGTGCCCGGGCTGGGCGACCCCGCTCCAGAACAGGTAGGCCAGCGCCAGGGTGGTGAGCGCCACCAGGCTGTCCGAGACCATCATGATCAGGCGCCGGTTGAAGCGGTCCACCACCACGCCCGCGAACGGCGCGATGACGACCCCCGGCAGCATGGCCATGAGGGTAGCCACAGCCAGCACCGTGGCCGAGCGGGTGGTATCCGTCAGCCACCAGACCAGCGCGAACTGGACCAGCGCGCTGCCGAAGAGCGAGACGGCCTGACCGGTCCAGAGCGCAAAAAACGGCCGTTGCCAGCGGGCGGAGGCCGGCTGGCTCATTCGACGAAAATCTCCACGTGCTCGCCGCTCTCTTCGTCGGTGACGTCGATGATCTTGCCGGTGGCGCCGGACTTGAGAGCCTCGGCCAGGGCCTCCATCTGCTCGGTCTCCAGGTTGGGCGCAAAGCGCGCGCCCATCTTGATGCCGACGTTGACCAGCCCCATCGGGATGTTGACGTTGACCTTGGCTTTGCCGGTGGCCAGATCGGTGACGCGCACCCGGAACCAGCGCGCCTCGCCGACGGCCGTGCCCAGCGTGATGCTGGGCGTCTTGCGGCTCTCGGACAACGCGGCCAGGAGCTTGGCGCCCTCCTCGGCGCTGATCTTGCCCTCCTCGATCATCTTCAATACGCGCATGCGCTCTTCGACAGTGGCCATAGGCTCTCCTAAGCCAAGGGGACGGCGCCGCGTCCGGCGCCCTCCGCCTCAGCCGATATAGACCTGCACATGCTCGCCGTTGCGGCCCTCTTCGACCTCAACGTAGAGCGGGTTTTGCGGCGTGGTGGTCTCCCCCAGCGCCAGGATTAACTCATCGACACCGGTCTTGCGTAAGTTCGGGATCCGGTCCCCGAACGTCCGCAGGAACCAGGCCGTCGGCCGGATGGGCAGCGGGAACGACAGCGCGATGCGGCGCGGCCGCTCACCGGAACCGGTGTCGACGCGGATGTGGATCCACTTGGCGCTGCGGCTGGCCGCCCCCAGCGCCATCACCAGCACGCCGGCCGAGAACGGGCAGAGCGCCAGCCCAAACCAGCCGGTGAGCCGGAACTGCGCGGCCGCCAGCGCCCAATACAGCAGGCCGCCGCCCAGCACCGTGACGGCCACGCCCAGCCAGAACGGGATCTGCCACCAGTTGCGCCAACGCGCCAGGTCGGCGGGCGGGGCGGGCTGCGCCTTGGCTGCGGGCTCCGGGCCGCCCGGCCACGCCGCGGCGGGTGTGTCCGGCAGGGCGCCCAGCCGGCGGATGCCCTCCTCGGCCGAGATCTGGCCAGTCTCGATCATCTCCAGGATGCGCAGACGTTCGACTTCGTGTGACATAGTGTCCCCAGGCCCGGCCGGCGGCTCGCGAAGGCGCACGGCCGGGCGGCGATGTCAGTACTCGGACAGCGTCCCCTTGCGGCGGGCCACGTCTTCCTCGCGCCGGTACAGCCAGTAGCCCAGGATCGGCATGACCAGCCCGAACACGGTCACGACGGCCAACTCCATTTCGATCGGCGCCAGCTCCGGGAAACCGGCCGGGAAGCCCATCAGCGTCGAGCGGAAGGCGTCCACGCCGTAGGCCAGCGGGATGGCGCGCGCCACCCACTGCATGAACTCCGGCAGCGCCGCGAACGGGAAGAACGGCGCGCAGACCACCATGAACGCGAACTGGAACAGGTTAGCCACCGTCTGGGCCGTCTCCTTCAGGCGCAGCGTCAGCGCCGCGAAGGCGAAGCCCACGCCGAACGTCCCGGACAGCGCCATGACCAGGACAAACAAGCCCAGCGCGAGGTTGTGGAGCGGCAGCGCCCCGAGCATGCCGCTCATGACGAACGCGGCCATCACGCACATCAGGCCCGTCCACACCAGCGTCACCACGATGCGCGAGACCAGGTTGGCGAATTTGGAGGCCGGGCTGAGGTAGAGCACCTCCAACGTGCCCTGCTTCTGGTCGCGGTGGACGTTGTAGCCGATGGTCCAGAGTGTGTCGCTCAGGAACATGAACAAGATGAAGCCGTAGACCACCAGGCCCGTGGTCTCGGTGCTGCCGCCGCCGCCCACACCATCCGGCGAGAACATCAGCCCGGCCAGGGTCAGCACCACCACGATCAGGAAGACCTGCCCGAAGGAGGCCACGAACTCCACCGGGTAGCGCAGCATGATCATGATTTCTTTCTGCGCCATGGCCGCGAGCGTGCTCAGGAAAGCGGCCGGGCCGGTCAGCAAGCGTTGGGGAAGGGTCTGAGAGGTCATGAGGTGTTGTGCTGGCTAGAGACTGGCGCTTAGTCTTTAATCTCCGGTCTTTAGAACTGCCCGACGCCCTCGTTGCGCTGGATACCCTGCTCGGTGCGGCGGAAGACCCACCAGCCCAGCAGCGGCGCCAGGAACATGAACACCCACAGGACGGCCAGGTCCAGGTACCAGGCGCCGAAGAAATAGCCCACGCCCAGCAGGGCCGACCGCACGCCATTCGTCATCCAGGTGGGCGGGAACAGCCAGGCCACGAACTGCAGCAGCGGCGGCATGACGGCCACCGGGAAGAAGATGCCCATCAGGAAGCTGACCACCCACTGCATCAGGTTGAGCAGGGCGTTGGCCTCCTTGACGCGCAGGACCACGGCGCCGAACAGCATCGACATGCCGGCCAGCGGGATCAGCCCGGCGGCGATGAAGACCAGGGCCAGGGCCAGGTTGCCGTCCAGCGGGTTCAGGCCGAAGACCAGGCAGCCGACGACGTAGGCGATCAGCGCCGGCAGCAGGCTGCGCACGGTGCTGTACAGGACCACGCCGCCGAGCAGCGTGGCGCTGGAGGTCGGCGTCAGGTAGACGGCCTCGAGCGTGCCGGTCTCCTGTTCAAAGCGCAGCCAGTTGGCCACCAGGAAGAACGTGCTGGACACGAACTGGAACACGCACGAGCCGATGAGCAGATAGCCGACGAAATTGCCCGAGCCGGTGTTGGCGGCGAAATTGGCCTCGGCCGAGGCCCCGCCGGTGGCGCGGCCGAGCAGGATCGGCATAGCCGCGAACACGATCGGAATGACGATGTTGGTGAGCAGCTGGCCGGGGTAGCGGCTGATGTTGGTGAAGCGCAGCTGCGCCTCGGCTAAAGCCGCCGAAAGGTTCTGGCTGAGGGTGGGTCGGCCCGGGAGCGTGGTCGTCATGCGTAATTCCAGGTATCCGGAGTCGGCGGCCGCTCAGGCGGCGGCTTCCGCGGCCGCGCGCTCAACCCGATCGCGCGTTTTGACGATGAAGCGCTTGTAGGTCTCCGGTCCGCGCAGGCGCAGCCAGACCGGGCCGCGCTGGGCCTCGGCCGTCAACTCCACGGCGCAGACCGGGAAGTGGGTGCGCGAGAGATGGACGTACTCCACCACGCGCCCGGCCCAGTCCTGGCTCCACTCGAACTCCAGCGCGTAGCCGTCGGCCAGCTCTTCGGTCCGGCGCTGCTCGCGCCAGAACCCGGTCAACAGGTCGTGCATGCGAAAGACGTAGGCGTCGTCGTGGCCGGAGACCTGCCGCAGAAAAGGGAAGTCCTCCGGCGTCACGGCCAGGCGGGCCAGCGGCCGGACCGGCACGCGGCTCGTCCACTCCGGCGACAACAGGCCGTTGGCGTAGCGCTCCTGCTCAAAGGTGGCGCGCGGCAGCAGGTAAAGTGTGCCGGGGCCCCAGATGGGCTTGTCTAGCTGCTCGGCATTGAGCGAGAACTCGTACACCTTATACGCGTCCGGCTGCGGCGCGGTCGGGCTGAAGTCCACCTCTTGCCCGGCGACGTTCCAGGCCACGCCGTTGCGCATCGAGCCGCGATACGTCCGCTTGTTCAGCACGGCGAAGAAGAGCGGCCAGATCCCGTCGGCGGCGGCATAAATCCCCAGCACGTTGCCCTGCGGGTTGGCGTCCACGCCCTCGCGGCGCGGCACAAACTCGGCGATGTCCGGGTCGTTGGAGCCGTGCAGGACCACGGGCTTGCGCTCGGCCACATAACCCAGGAACTCGTACTTGGGATAGGGCAGCGTGTAAGCCAGCGGCCCGCCCGCCGCGGCCAGGGCCTGGGCGTACAGGGCTTCAAAGGCCTGGACGCGGGCGGCGTCGTAGACGATGACCGGGGCGGGCAGTTCAGCGCTCATGGTTACTTGACCCGCGTATCGTCGGCCAGGGTGCGGCCGGTGCGCGCGATGAAGACGTCTTCGAGCGTCGGCTCTTCCGGCGCGATCTTCTGGATGACGGCCTGGTGCGCCGTCAGCGTCTCGATCAGGCGCGGCAGGAGCGCGGCGTGGGTCTCCTGGGAGACCACCGTCAGCGTCGTGTGGCCGTTGAGCGTGGTGGCCACGTTGGACACACCCGGCAGCTGTTCGACGGCGTGGGTGGCCTTGGTGGAGATGACGCCCTCGACCTTCACCACCGCCTCGCGGCGCAGCGAGGCCTTGAGCTCCGGCACCGTGCCCAGGGCCAGCACCTCGCCGTGGTCGACGATGGCCACGCGGTCACACAGCGTCTCGGCCTCGGCCATGATGTGCGTGGTGTAGATGACGGTCTTGCCCTGCTGGTTGAGGTCGCGCACCACGGCGCGCAGCTCGCGCGCCGACGGCACGTCCAGCGTGTTGGTGGGCTCGTCCAGGATCAGCAGCGGCGCGTCGTTGATCAGGGCCTTGGCAAAGGCCAGCTTCATGCGCTGGCCGGACGAGTAGCTCTCCACGGCCCGGTCGGCGATCTCGCCCAGGCCGAGCTGCTCAATCAGCTCATCGGCGCGGCGGCGGCGGGCGGCCGGGTCCAGGTGGTAAAGCGCGCCAAAGAAGACCAGGTTCTCGCGCGCGGTGAGCTTCCAGTACAGGCCGCGCTCGCCCATCAGCATGCAGCCGGTGGTGGCGCGGATGGCGTTGTCGGCCTGGGTGAGTTCGTGGCCGTTGATCCAGGCCCGCCCGCCGGTGGGCAGCAGCAGCGTGGTCAGGCACTTGATCAGCGTCGTCTTGCCGGCGCCGTTGGGGCCGAGCAGGCCGAACAGCTCGCCGGGCCTGATCTCCAGCGAGACGCCGCGCAAAGCCGGGACGGCCTTCTCGGTGGATTTAAACAGCCCTTGGCGCTGGCGGGTGAGGTAGGTTTTGGTCAGGGCTTCGACAGTGACTTGACCGAGCATAACACTCCTCGCAGTCTGAACCAGCGGCACCGTGGGGACGCGGCCCTACCGCAGGCCGCGCCGCAACCAGCGCAGTGTGCGCGTCACCGTGAAGCCGAGCGCCGCCAGGGTTTCGGCGGCGACGACGTCGTGGGTGGGATGTTCCAGGCGCACGTGGCCCAGACGCGCGCCCAGCCGGCGCAGGCCGCGCACCAGCAGCGGCCGCTCCACCTGGCCGTGAAAGGCCGGGTGCGCCAGCAGGATCAGCCGGTCACCGTCCGGCTGCCCGGTGGCGATCGACAAGGCCCCGGCGATCCGGTCGCCCGGCGCAACCGCCACCCAGTGTTCCTCGCCCTGGCCGTTCAGGAACTGCTCCAGCCGGCGCCGCAGCGCCGGGCGGAAATCCATCGGGTGCAGCGGGCGGTTCCAGGTGAGGCCCTCCGGGCGCACCAGCTCGGCCAAGTTGAGCTCGGCCAGCCACTCGCGCCCGGCGCGCAGGCGGATATCGAAGGCCGACGGCACGAAGGCCGGCAGCGCCGCCCGCCCCGAGCGCGTCCAGGTGGCGTGCGTGGCTACATGGGCGAAACCCAGGCGCTGGTACAGCGCCAGCGCGCCGGCGTTGTCGCCGTCCACCTGCAGGCTGACCTCTTGGGCGCCGCGCTGGCGCACATAGTCCAGCGTAGCCTGCATCAACTGGAACGCGATCCCGCGCCGGCGGTGCTCCGGGTGCACGGCCACGTTGGCAATCAGCCAGGTGGTGGACTGCGGCCCGGCCATCTGCGTGCTGACGCTGCCGATCACGCGGCCGCGCTCCACCCACACCAAGCCCTGGGTCCAGATATCGCGGCTCAGGCCCAGCGCCACCAGCGGCGGCAGCCACGGCCCCAGCTGGCTCAGAAAGCGCAGCTCCCGGATGAAGCCGCGTCCGCCTTCGTCCAGCTCATGGGCGAAGCAGGTCTCGATCAGGTCGGCGACGCCGCCCAGGTGGCGCGCGAGATCCAACGGCTGCGGGCCGTCCGGCGGGCTCGTCGGGACCAGGAGGCGGGCGGTCATACGCGGTTCAGGCCTTGCCTTCCAGGGCTGCCAGCAGCTTCTCGGCGTCGGCGGCCGAAATCTTGCCCTGCTCCAACATCCGCAGGACGGCCAGGCGCTCGTCGTTGCTCACCGGATCGACCGGCGGCTTGGGCGGCGTCGGCGGGCGCGGCGGAGTGGGCACAGTGAAATTGACGCCCCAGGTGCGGCGCCGCCCGGCGTGCTCGGCGTGGCGCGCGGCCCGCTCCACCTTGCGCTGGGCGGCCTCCAGCTTGCGCTGCACGGCCTCCTGGCGGCGGCGCGCGGTCTCGGCGGCGCGGCGGGGGCCGCTCAAGTTGAGGTTGAGCTCGCCGAACTGGGCATTGAGCTCGCGCTCGATCTCGGCCATCTTGGCGGCCACCTGGGCCTCGATCTGCTCGGACAGCCGGTCGCCGTAGTCGTCGCCGCTTTCCGCCACGCCCGAGCTCCCGGTGGTGACGTCCGAGATCGACACGTCGCTGTTGGCCTGCAGCTCCACCGTGGCCGCGCCGGCGCCCAGCGTCACCAGGTGTTGGCCGTTCTCGCGCTGCATTTGCGCGTCCGGCACATCCACGTTCAGGTCGCCATGGCAGCGCACCAACAGGCGCGCCGAGGCGGCCGGCGGCACGCGGCAGATAATGTCGCCGTTGGCGCTGAAGACGTAGGTCTGGCCGGGCGCAAAGTCCAGGTTGAGGATGACGTCGCCGCCGGCCTGGCCGCGCGAGCCGCCGTCCACATCGCGCAGGTACAGATCCCCGCCGACGGTGCCGCTGGCGAAGGGGCCGGCCACGCTGCGGGCGGAGACATCGCCGCCGGCGCTGGCCAGCGTCAGCGGCCCCGCGATCTTCTTGGCGCTGACGTCGCCGCCCACGTGGCCGACCGTGACCGGGCCGGTCTGGCGCAGCACCAAGTCGCCGCCGACGTCGCCCATGGCCAGGGCCTGGACCAGGTCCTTGATGGGGCGCGCGTCGCCGCTGACGTGGTGGATGGTCACCCGGGCCCGGCGCGGGACGCGCACCGTGCAATTGTCGGCGCAGGCCAGCTTCACCTGCGCGCCTGCCGGATCGGCGGTCAGTTCCAGCGTGTCGTCGGCCTCCGCGAAGACCTCATTCAGGTCGCTGCCGGTCAGGCTCAAATCGCCGTTGACGTCGACAAAGATTTCCGGCTCGGCCGTCGTCGCCACCGCTCGCTGTTGCATAGCTCTACTCCACCGTGATCTCGACGCGCTCGTCGTCGTCCAGGTTTTCCACTTCCACCAGCCGGCCGTCGGCGCCGCTGTTGATCAGTTCGGTCACTTCAGCCCAATCCACCCCGGCGATGCGGTGCTCGAAGCGGGCGCCGATGTGCATGCCGATCGCCACCCAGGTGAGCGGCAGGTTGATGGTGGCGCGGGCGGCACCCGTGCTCAGGCGCGTCACGCGGATGTGCAGCCAGCGGCCCTTCAGGCGCTCCAACTGGTCCGGGGACGGGCCGGCGGCCGGCCGGCTGAGCGCGTGCGCGGCCTCTTCGGCCGTCATCTGGCCGGCGGCGACCCGGTTGAGGATGGTGGCGCGATCGGAAAGCATGAGTCTTACTCCTTGAGGGACCAGATGGGTTCTAACCAGCGCCTTGCAGAGCGCGGACGGCGGCCTCCGACGTCAGCCGCCCGGCGGCCAGGTCATCCAGGATGCGCCGGCGCTCCTCTTCGGTCACGCCGACAGGCTCTTCCTGACCAACTTCATAGCCCATGGCGCGGATTAACTCGTTGAGACGGGCGCGCAGAGTGGGGTAAGATAGGCTGAGTTCCTTCTCCATGCGGTTGAGCTTGCCCTCACAGCGGATGAACGTCTCGGCGAAGGCGAGCTGCTCGGCACTCAGACGGTCGAAGGCGCCTACCATAAAGCGGCCTTCTATCGTGGTGTCGCAATTGCGGCAGTGGAGCCGTGTCACGGCCAGCGCTTCACCACAGACGGGGCAGGTTCCTAAAATTGGGTGCATGGTCCGGAAAACTCAAGAAGGTCTGGTCTGTTCTTCAGAAAATCAATCTCGACTTCCTGATTTCTGAAGTCAGTATAGGGTTGTTATTCAACTTGTCAAGAGTTATCTTGATTTTTTTGCGTCCTAGTTTTAGTTTTCTGAAGATCAGGGACAATATTCTTCTGGAGAATACATAATGGAGATAGTTTTCGCGGCGATTGCGGCTGGCGGCCTGGTGGGGGCCTCAGACCAGTATGCGTGTCTGCTCGTTCTGTCTATTGCCGCGCGCCTGGGCGTGGTTGAGCTGACCGGGCCGATGGCGTTCATGAGCAGCTATTGGTTCATGGGCCTGGCCGGCTTCCTGTGGCTGGTGACCACGGCCCCGTCCTTCTCCACCCACCTGGCGCCGGGCGTGATGCACGTCGTCAACGCCATCGTGCGCTTCCTGAGCAGCTTCGTGGTGCCGCTGTCGTCGGCGCTGATGGGGCTGGCCGCGGCCGGCGTCATCGTCAACCTCTCGCCCGAATTGCGCGCCGCCTTCGAGACGCTGCAGCTCTTTAACGGCGAGGGCGGCGGCCTCACCGGCACTGGCGTGGCTGTGGCCGGCGGCAGCGCCGCGGCCGCGGTCACCCTCACCGGCCTGAAGGCGCTGGCCAAGCCCATGATTGGGGCCGGCACCGGAACCACGGGCACGGCCGCCACGCCGGCCTTCGCGCTGGCCGAGAACGTGGCCGCCGTCACGCTGATGACGCTGGCGTATGTGCTCAGCCGCATCGACCCGTGGCTGCTGGTGGCTTTGCTGGGCGTGGTGCTGGTGCTGACGCTGGGGTTGTTCGCCTTCGGGCTGTATCAACTCTGGCGGCTCAAGAAGGGGTTGGGCCGCGTGCTCCACCTGCTGCAGGTCCACCCGCGCGCCGGGCTGGCCATCTGCGTCGAGTTCTTCGTCTGGGGGCTGGGCTGGCTGGTGTGGAAGAACCTGGGGCGCGGCGCGGTCTCGCTGCTGGCCTGGCTGGTCTGGCTGACGGTGTTCCTGGCGCTGCAGCCGCTGGTGGCCGGGCTGTTGGCGCTGGTGCCGCCGCTGATCCCGCTGGCGCTGCTGGCCGCCAACTTCGTCATGCTGGCGCTGTTCGTGGGCTGTGGGC
>ERZ761607.5344-NODE-5344-length-10590-cov-4.227337_pt1 | contig 10590 bp, 8 predicted proteins | sample MGYA00511164_ERZ761607 | MGnify/ENA primary metagenome ERZ761607 (study PRJEB28899, sample SAMN02445080) | bioreactor sludge metagenome | biome: EBPR sludge | place: Australia: Brisbane, Thorneside Wastewater Treatment Plant | collected 2011-06-22 ...
CTCGTGCCGGGCGTACAGCTCGGCAAGCCGCTGGCGCGTCACCTCGGCAGCCGGCAGGTCGAAGAACAGGAGCCCGTCGCGCAAGCCGACGATGCGCGGGAAATGCGCCAGCGCGGCGTCGACCTGGTGCAGCGTCGCCACCAGCGTGGCCTGCCGCTGGCGCGCCGCCTCGACCAGCGCCGCGATCGCCTGGCCGGCACGTGCCGGGTCGAGGGCCGACAGGGGTTCGTCGATCAGCCACAGCGAGGCGGGCGACAGCAGCGCGCGGGCCAGCCCGACGCGCTGTCGCTCGCCGCCGGACAGCCGGTCGACGCGGTCGAACAGCTTGTCGCCGAGGTCGAAGCGCTCCAGGGCGCGCCATGCGCCCTCGATGTCGTCGGGATAGACCAGCGAGCGCAGGCTGCGCCACAGGCCGATGGCCGGCAGCCGTGCGGCGAGCACCGCCGTGACCACACGCTGGCGCGGCGGCAAGGGCGGTGTCTGCGGAGCCAGGAACAGCTGGCCGCGCAGCCGGCGCAGCTCCCGCGGCGGCAGCTCCCACGGCGAGCGGTCATCGAGCGTCACCACGCCCGCCGACGGCGGCAGCGCCGCGGCCGCCACGTGCATCAACGTGGTCTTGCCGGCGCCCGACGGGCCGATGACTGCCACGTGCTCGCCGCGTCCGAGTTCCAGCGTCAGCGAGCGCAGCGCATCGGGCGTTCCCGCCCGGGCTGCCGGGTGGCGGGCGCTCAGCGCCTGCAGCGCGAGCTTCACCTGGGCCGTCCGTCAGAGCAGGCCGGCGCTGCGCGCCGCGGCCTCCAGGCCCTTGTAGTTCTCCGGGCGCGTCGGGATGTAGCGCGTCGCGCGGTTGAGCTGCAGGATCTCCTTGCCCTCGGCGGTGTCCGGGCTCAGGTCGAGCAATGCCTTGGTGACGCGCTCGCGCAGCGCGGCCGGCATGTCGGCGTGCACGGTCCAGTTGTAGTTGAAGTAGGGCGGCGTCGTGTAGAAGACGTCCACCGCCTTCGTGTCGACCTTGCCTTCGCCGACGAACTTGCGCCAGACGGTGATGTCCAGCGCGGCGGCGTCGACCTTGCCGGAGACCACCGAGGCGATCGTCGCGTCGTGGGCACCGGAGTAGGCGATGCGGCGGAAGTCCTTCTCGGGATTCAGCCCGGCCTGCAGCAGGAAGCTGCGCGGCATCAGGTGTCCCGAGGTGCTGCTCTGCGAGCCGAACGAGACCTGGCGTCCCTTCATGTCCGCCAGCGTGCGGATGCCGGAGTCGGTCTTCGCGATGAAGACCGACTGGAAGCGCGTGTCCTCCTCGCGCTGGGCGATCGGCACGACCTTGCCGCCGGAGCGCAGCGACGCCTGCACGTGCGTGAAGCCGCCGAACCACACCAGGTCGACCTTCTTGCCGACCAGGGCCTCGACGGCGGCCGGGTAGTCGCTCACCGGCGTGAATTCCACCGGCATCCCCAACCGCTTCTCCAGGTACTTGGCCAGGGGCGTGAACTTGCGCACCTGCTCGGTGGCGGCTTCCTCGGGGATCGTGGTCACGCGGAAGACGGTCTGCGCGTGCGATATCGCGCCGAAGGCGATCAGTGCGCAGCTCAGCAGGGCCTTCAGCGTGCGGGAGGGGGACAGGTCGATCATCGCAAGCTCCTGGAGAAGCGGTTGGGAGGGCCCGCATTAGAGCGCAGTCGGGCCTCCCGCGCTGACGTGCTGTTACAGTGCCTCGATGGCGTCCGACCTGCCGCGCGTGGCGCGCAGCCCCCGCTTCCTGCAGCTGCACCGCCACGACGACGCGGCGCTGCAGCGCGAACTCGAGGACGGGCTGCTGGCCGCCGCCGCCAGCATCGCGCCGAAGTTCCTCTACGACCCGCTCGGCTCGCGCCTCTTCGACGCGATCACCGAGCTGCCCGAGTACTACCCGACGCGCACCGAGGCGGCGATCTTCCTGCGCCACGCGCGCGAGATGGCCTGCGCCGTGCATCGGGGCGCGACGCTGGTCGACCTCGGGGCGGGCAACTGCTGCAAGGCCGGGCGGCTCTTCGGCGTGCTCGAGCCCCGCCGCTACGTCGCCGTCGACATCTCGGTGGAGTTCCTGCACAACGCGCTGCAGGCGCTGCAGCGAGAGCACCCGCAGGTCGAGATGCTGGGCATCGGGATGGACTTCTCGGCTCGCCTGTCGCTGCCCGACGAATGCGGCGACGGCCCGCGCGTCGTCTTCTACCCCGGCTCGAGCATCGGCAACTTCTCGCCCGACCAGGCGCTGCGCTTCCTGCGCGAGGCGCGCGAGGCGGCCCGTGACGGTGACCTGCTGATCGGCGTGGACCTGCTCAAGTCGCGCGAGCAGCTCGTGCGCGCCTACGACGACGAGCTCGGCGTTACCGCGGCCTTCAACCTGAATCTCCTGAACCACGTGAACACCCTGCTGGGCGCCGACTTCCGCGTGCGCGACTGGCGTCACGTCGCGGAGTTCGAAGCGGCCGCGTCGCGCATCGAGATGCACCTGGAGGCCCGCCGGGCGCTCGTCGTGCGCTGGCCCGGCGGCGAGCGCCGCTTCGAGGCCGGCGAGCGAATCCACACCGAGAACTCGTACAAGTACGAGCCGCAGCGCTTCGCCGGCCTGCTCGGCGAGGCCGGCTTCGGCGGGATCCGGGCGTGGACCGATCCACGCGGCTGGTTCGCCGTCTTCTCGGCGAGCGCCTGAGCAGGCGCACGGCCCGTGCCGCGCTGCGGACGCGGGACGTCCGCAGCCCTTCGGCAGGCACTCGCCCGTCCTCAAGGGACGGCTTCGGGTCCGGCCTCCGGCCGGCAGCTGCGGAAGCCGGCGAAGATGTCGGTTCGGTCGCCCGTGAAGTAGTTGCGGTAGCGGGAGTGGCGCATGGCCGGCCAGGTCGCGAACGATGCCCCGCGCAACACGGGCCGGCCATCGAAGAAGGGCTGCGAGTAGTCGCGGTACGGGTGGGCGACGAAGCCCGGGTAGGGCGCGAAGGGGCTGGCGGTCCACTCCCAGACCTCGCCCCAGCGGAAGGCATCGCCGCAGGTCGTCGCGGCGCACTCCCATTCGGCTTCGGTCGGCAGGCGCCGTCCTGCCCAGCGGCACCACGCGGCAGCCTCGTGCACGCTCAGGTGGATCGCCGGCTCGTCGGGGTCGAGCGCGGCCCACTGGCCGAAGAGCGCGCGTTGCCAGGCCTCGCCCTCGCGCACGACGTGCCGCGGCCTGCCGGCCGACTGACGCTGGCGCCACGCCCATCCCTCGCTCGTCCACCAGCGAGCCTCGTCGTAGCCGCCGGCCTCGACGAAAGGCAGGAAGCGGCCCCAGGTCACCGGCGCGCTGTCGATCGCGAAGCCCTCGAGCGCGACCTCGTGGGCACCGAGTTCGTTGTCGAACGCGAAGCCGCCGCCCGCCGACCCGAGCAAGAAGGCCTGCCGCGCCACCTCGATCTCGCCGGCCGGCGCCGCGCGGCTCGGTTGCAGCGCGATGCCGCTGCCGCGCAGGTCGATCGCCAGGGTCTGCGCCATGTAGATCCAGGCCTCGAGGTGCATCGCCTCGTGCGCGAAGGCCAGCCGGAACATGTACAGCCCGTCGTCGCCGTCGCCGCAGGTCCGCAGCAGCGCCAGCGTGCGCTCGCGCACGCGCTGCACGTCGCGCCACGTGGCCCCGGCGTCGGGCAGGTCCAGGTGCCAGCGGCGCGTGTGGGCCACCTGCGCCGAGTGGTACAGCGCCTCGGCGTCGCGCACCGGCGACGCCGCACGCGGCGAGTCGGGGTTCGCGCGGGGCCCGAGCAGACGTTGCGGGTTGCGGCCGATCCAGAAGTCCTCGAACCAGCCGATGTGGCCCAGTTCCCAGCGCGGCGGGTTCAGCTCCGGCGCGTATCGCACGTCCATCGAGGGCGGCAGCGCGGCGCGGTACGCCTGCCAGACGCGTCCGAGCGCGTCCCGCAGGCCGCCCAGCAGGCCGGCAAGCGCCTCGGGTCCGGCGCGGCGGAAGTCGGTGGGCGTCTCAGGGTGGCCGGCCGCCAGGGTCGGCTCGGGATGGGGGCTCATCAGGCGCTATAACCGCAAGGGTGAAGCCGACGATCTGCCTCGTGACACCCGCCCTGGCATCGGCCAACAACGGCAACTGGCAGACCGCGTCGCGCTGGGCGCGCATGCTGTCGACGCATTATCGGGTGCGCCTGAGCGCGCGCTGGGACGGGCAGGACGCCGCGGCGATGATCGCGCTGCACGCACGCCGATCGGCCGACTCGATCGCCGCCTGGGCCGCCCGGCCGCGGCGCGGGCCGCTCGTCGTCGTGCTGACCGGCACCGACCTGTACCGCGACATCGCGAACGACGACGCGGCGCGCCGCTCGCTGGAAGTGGCCGACCGGCTCGTCGTGCTGAACGAGGCGGGCATCGACGGGCTGCCGGCCGAACATCGCGCCAAGGCCAGGGTGTGCCTGCAGTCCTGCCCGGCGCGACGGCGGCTGCGCAAGCCCGTGCGCTGGCTGCGCGCCGTGATGGTCGGTCACCTGCGCCCCGAGAAGGATCCGCGCACCTTCTTCGCCGCTGCGCGGCTGCTGGCGGCCCGGGCGGACATCCGCCTGGAGCACATCGGGGGCGCGCTGGATCCGGTGCTGGCCGAGGAGGCCCGGTCGCTGGCCGCCGAGCAGCCCCGCTACCGCTGGCTCGGGGCGCTGCCGCACGCCCGTGCGCGCGACCACATCCAGCGGGCACACGTGCTCGTCCACCCCAGTGTGCTGGAAGGCGGCGCGCATGTCGTGATCGAGGCCCTGCGCAGCGGCACGCCGGTGATCGCCTCGCGCATCCCGGGCAACGCCGGCCTGCTCGGGGCCGACTACCCCGCGACCTTCGAGCCGGGCGACGCGGCCGGGCTTGCCGCCTGGCTGCGGCGCGTCCGCGACGACGGCGCTATGCTCGCGGCCCTGCAGGCACGCTGCGACGCGCGTGCGCCGCTGTTCGATCCCGCGCGCGAGCGGAGTTCGCTGCTCGAGCTGATGGACGGCGTGATGAAGGCCGACGATGAACCTCCCCGAGAAACCTCCTGAACCGCGACTGACGTCGCTCAGCCACGGCGGTGGCTGCGGCTGCAAGATCGCGCCCGGTGTGCTGGCGCAGATCCTGAAGGGCACGGCAAACCTGCCGGTGCCGCCGCAGCTGCTCGTCGGCATCGAGACGGCCGACGACGCGGCGGTGTACCAGCTCAACGACGAGCAGGCGCTGATCGCGACGACCGACTTCTTCATGCCGATCGTCGACGACCCCTTCGACTTCGGCCGCATCGCGGCGACCAACGCGATCAGCGACGTCTACGCGATGGGTGGCCGGCCGATCATGGCACTGGCCCTCGTCGGCATGCCCTTCGGCGTGCTGTCGGCGCAGACCATCGGCCGCATCCTCGAGGGCGGCAACGCGGTGTGCCGCGAGATCGGCATCCCGATTGCCGGCGGGCACACGATCGACTCGGTCGAGCCGATCTACGGGTTGGTGGCCCTCGGGCTGGTGCACCCGAAGCGGGTGCGCCGCAATGCCGATGCGCGTGCGGGCGACCACCTGGTCCTCGGCAAGCCGCTGGGTGTGGGCGTGATGTCCGCGGCGTTGAAGAAGGGTGAACTCGGCGAGGCGGGCTATGCGCGCATGATCGCCTCGACGACGAAGCTGAATACGCCCGGGGCCGACCTGGCCGAGTTGCCGGGCGTGCACGCGATGACCGATGTCACCGGCTTCGGCCTGGCGGGCCACGTGCTGGAGGTCGCACGCGGAGCCGGGGCGACGGCCGTCGTCGATTGGGCGCGCGTGCCCTTGCTGCCCGGGGTGCGCGAGCTGGCCGCCCGCGGCCTGGTCACCGGCGCCTCCGCTCGCAACTGGGCCGCCTACGGTGCCGATGTCAGCTTGCCGGCCGCGTTCGCGGCCGAGGACCGCGCGTTGCTCACGGACCCGCAGACCAGCGGCGGTCTCGTCGTGTCGTGCGACGCGGCCTGCGTCGAGCAGGTGATGGCCGTCTTCCGCGAGCGGGGCTTCGGCGAAGTCGCGGAGATCGGCCGCGTGGAGGCCGGCCCGGCGCGGCTCGAGGTGTGCTGAGGCCCGGCGGCCGGCTCAGCGCTTGCCGCACCGCGGTCGGGGCCGCGCGGGGCGCCCATCCGGGCGCCTGAGCGCCGGCGAGTTGGCGGCCGTTCAGGCCGCGGCCTCGAGGCCGCTCTCGAAGTGCTGCCGCATCAGACGGCGCGCGCCGTCACCGTCGCGCCGATCGATCGCCGCCATCAGGGCGCGGTGCTCCGCCAGCGAATCGGCGAGGCGCCCGGCCTTGAACAACGAATGGTGCCGGTTGAGCTTCATGACCTTGCGCAGGTCGGTCACCACCTGCGTCGCCCATCGGTTGCCGGCGGCCTGGAGCAGCGCCATGTGGAACTGCTCGTTGGTCGCGAAGAAGGCGGCGGGGTGGCCCGCCTGGCGCTCGAGGCGATCGTGCAGGCGCCCGAGCTCGGCGCGTTGCGCCTCGCTGGCGTGCTCGGCCACCTGCGCGGCCGCGTCGCTCTCGAGCAGCGCGAGCACGTGATAGACCTGGCGCACGTCGTCGCGCGACATCTCGGTGACATAAGCACCGCGGCGCGGCTTCATGGTCACCAGGCCTTCGACGGCGAGCACCTTGAGCGCCTCGCGCATCGGGGTGCGGCTGATGCCGTAGGCGGCGGCCAGCTTGAGCTCGTCCACCCAGCTGCCGGGCTCGAGTTCGCGGCGAAAGATCTGCTGGCGCAGCCGCTCGGCGACCTCCTCGTACAGCGGGCGGGGCGCGAGCGGGCGGGCAGCGGTGTCGGCGGCGTCCATGGCAGCGGTGCGGCGCGAGGAGGACGTCAGGACGGGGGCGTCAGCATCGCGTTGGGCTGGAGGCCATAATTATGCATAATGACCGGCGGTCGGCAAGATCCCGTCGCCGATCGGAGCCCTCCGGAGCCATGTCCATGAGCAGCACCCCCGAGTTCAGCCCCGTCTCCCTCGAGCAATGGTCCCGCGCCGCTGCCAAGTCGGCGCCCGGGGGCGACCTGTCGGCGCTGGACTGGGTGACCCCCGAGGGCATCACGGTCAAGCCGTTGTACACGGCCGCCGACGTGGCCGGCCTGCCGCATGCCGACACCCTGCCCGGCTTCGCACCATTCGTCCGCGGGCCGCAGGCCACGATGTACGCCGTGCGGCCGTGGACGATCCGCCAGTACGCCGGGTTCTCGACCGCGGAGGAGTCCAACGCCTTCTACCGCAAGGCCCTGGCCGCCGGCGGCCAGGGCGTCAGCGTCGCATTCGACCTGGCCACCCACCGGGGCTACGACAGCGACCACCCGCGGGTGACCGGCGACGTCGGCAAGGCCGGCGTGGCGATCGACAGCGTCGAGGACATGAAGATCCTCTTCGACGGCATTCCGCTGGACAAGGTCAGCGTGTCGATGACGATGAACGGGGCCGTGCTGCCCGTGCTGGCGGGCTACGTCGTCGCCGCCGAAGAGCAGGGCGTGCGGCAGGACCAGCTGTCCGGGACCATCCAGAACGACATCCTCAAGGAGTTCATGGTCCGCAACACGTACATCTACCCGCCCGAGCCGAGCATGCGGATTATCGGCGACATCATCGCCTACACCGCGAAGCACATGCCGCGCTTCAATTCGATCTCGATCAGCGGCTACCACATGCAGGAAGCCGGCGCGAACCAGGCGCTGGAGCTGGCCTTCACGCTGGCCGACGGCAAGGAGTACGTGAAGACCGCGCTGGCCAAGGGCCTGGACGTCGACGACTTCGCCGGGCGCCTGAGCTTCTTCTGGGCGATCGGGATGAACTTCTATCTCGAGATCGCCAAGATGCGCGCCGCGCGGCTGCTGTGGTGCCGGATCATGCAAGGCTTCGGCGCCAAGAACCCGAAGAGCCTGATGCTGCGCACGCACTGCCAGACCAGCGGCTGGAGCCTGACCGAGCAGGACCCGTACAACAACATCGTGCGCACGACGATCGAGGCGATGGCCGCGGTGTTCGGCGGCACGCAGTCGCTGCACACCAACTCGTTCGACGAAGCCATCGCGCTGCCCACCGAGTTCAGCGCGCGCATCGCGCGCAACACGCAGCTGATCATCCAGGAGGAGACGCACATCACCAGCGTGATCGACCCCTGGGCCGGCAGCTACCTGATGGAGCGCCTGACGCAGGAGATGGCCGACAAGGCCTGGGCGATCATCGAGGAGGTCGAGGCCATGGGCGGCATGACGCGTGCCGTCGACTCGGGCTGGGCCAAGCTGAAGATCGAGGCCAGTGCCGCCGAGAAGCAGGCGCGCATCGACTCGGGCCGGGACGTCATCGTCGGCGTCAACAAGTACCGGCTGGCCGCGCAGGACCCGGTGGACATCCTCGAGGTCGACAACCTCAGGGTCCGCGAGGGCCAGATCGCCCGCCTGGGCAGGGTCAAGGCGCAGCGCGACGCCGCCGCCGTGCAGCAGGCGCTGGATCGACTCGCGGACGGCGCCCGCACGGGCCAGGGCAACCTGCTCGCGCTGAGCATCGAGGCGATCCGCCAGCGCGCCACGGTAGGAGAAGTCAGCGATGCCCTCGAGAAGGTCTTCGGCCGCCACCGGGCCGACATCCAGAAGGTGACCGGCGTGTATGCCGCCGCCTACGACAGCGCCGAGGGCTGGGACCGGCTCAAGGCAGAGATCGCGGCCTTCGCCGAGCAGCACGGCCGGCGCCCGCGGGTGATGATCGCCAAGCTCGGCCAGGACGGGCACGACCGGGGAGCCAAGGTCGTCGCGACGGCCTTCGCCGACCTCGGCTTCGACGTCGACATCGGGCCGCTGTTCCAGACACCCGAGGAGTGTGCACGCCAGGCGATCGAGAACGACGTGCACGCCGTGGGCGTCAGCACCCTGGCCGCAGGCCACAAGACGCTGGTGCCGGCGATCATCGACGAGCTGCGGCGGCAGGGTGCCGACGACATCATCGTCTTCGTCGGCGGCGTGATCCCGCAGCAGGACTACGACATGCTCTACCAGGCCGGCGTGAAGGGCATCTACGGCCCGGGCACGGCGATCCCGGCGAGCGCCAAGGACGTGCTCGAGCACATCCGCGCGGCGCTCGGCTGACCGGCCGGCGCACGCGATCCGGCCGGCCCAGCGGAACCGACTTCCGGCGCCCGATGACGATGCTGCCCGTGCTGACGACGGCCGACGAGGCCCTGCGCGCCGCGATCACCGGCGCCGAGGGCAGCCCCCGTCGGCGGGCCGTCGCGAAGGCCATCACGCTGCTGGAGTCGACGCGTGCCGACCATCGGTCGCGGGCCGACGACCTGCTCAACGCGCTGCTGCCGGCCACGGGCCGGTCGTTTCGTCTGGGCATCAGCGGCGTGCCCGGGGTGGGCAAGAGCACCTTCATCGAGTCGCTCGGGCTGTACCTGACCGGACGCGGCCACCGCGTGGCGGTTCTCGCGGTCGACCCGTCGTCGCACGTCTCCGGAGGCTCGATCCTCGGCGACAAGACGCGCATGGAGCGGCTGAGCGCCGACGAACGCGCCTACATCCGTCCGAGCCCGAGCGGCGGCACGCTGGGCGGCGTTGCCGAACGGACCCGCGAGGCGATGCTGGTCTGCGAGGCCGCCGGCCACGACATCGTGATCGTCGAGACCGTCGGCGTCGGCCAGAGCGAGACCGCGGTGGCCGGCATGACCGACCTGTTCGTGCTGCTGCAGCTGCCCAACGCAGGTGACGACCTGCAGGCGATCAAGCGGGGCGTGATGGAGCTCGCCGACCTGGTCGTGATCAACAAGGCCGACCTGGACGAGGCGGCCGCGACGCGGGCGCGCGCGCAGATCACCAGCGCGCTGCGGCTGCTCGGGCTGCACGGCCGAGCCGAGACGGCGCACCCCGACGTGAACGTGTGGCGCCCGCGCGTCCTGCAGCTCAGCGCGCTGAAGGCCTCGGGCCTGGCGGGGTTCTGGCAGGCCGTCGAGGAGTTCCGGGCGCTGCAGACCGCCAGCGGCCGGCTGGCGCAGCGGCGCCGCGAGCAGGACCAGGCCTGGATGTGGGAACGCATCGAGGCGGGGCTCGGCCAGCGCTTCCGCGCGCACCCTGCGGTCAGGGCCGCGCTGCCGGGCATCGCCGACGACGTGCGCCAACAGCGCCTGGCGGCCTCGGTCGCCGCCCGCCGCCTGCTCGACCTGTTCGCCCACGACTGACCGAAGCCCAGATCCCGAACGAGGAGAACCCTCCATGCACGACATCATCGAACAACTGGAACGCAAGCGCGCCGCGGCCCGCCTCGGCGGCGGCCACCGGCGCATCGACGCCCAGCACGCCAAGGGCAAGTTGACGGCCCGCGAGCGCCTCGAGCTGCTGTTCGACGAAGGGACCTTCGAGGAATGGGACATGTTCGTCGAGCACCGCTGCATCGACTTCGGCATGGCCGAGCAGAAGATCCCCGGCGACGGCGTCGTCACCGGCTACGGAATGATCAGCGGGCGGCTCGCGTTCGCGTTCAGCCAGGACTTCACCGTCTTCGGCGGGGCGCTGTCGGAGGCGCATGCCGAGAAGATCTGCAAGGTGATGGATCAGGCGATGAAGGTCGGCGCGCCGGTGA
>ERZ761607.5345-NODE-5345-length-10588-cov-8.125890_pt1 | contig 10588 bp, 10 predicted proteins | sample MGYA00511164_ERZ761607 | MGnify/ENA primary metagenome ERZ761607 (study PRJEB28899, sample SAMN02445080) | bioreactor sludge metagenome | biome: EBPR sludge | place: Australia: Brisbane, Thorneside Wastewater Treatment Plant | collected 2011-06-22 ...
GAATCAGATGAAAATAAAAAATATAATGAAATTGATAATGCGGAATTCGGTTTGGATGAACTAAAACAAATCGAAGCAAAGAAGGCAGAAACTTTTGATGATAAAATTAAAAAAACAGTTTCAAATTCACTGAATGAATCAAAAACAAATGCTGAGAAAGAATTAAAAAAAGAGGAAGAGAAAATAATTCAATTTAATAATATTAACAAAAAATCCGGAAATGAAAATTCTTCTCTTACGAAATCTGAATTACAAGAGATAAAGAAAAGTGAAAAGAACATTGAACAGAAAAGAGTAATAAATGAAACAATAAAGCCAAGAAAACCTGAAAGTATTTCAGAACAAATAAATTTTGTAAATAACGACATCAAAAAAATTATTTCAGTTGCAGGATTAGTAACAGGGGACAATATAAAAGGAGCGGAAACACCGAATGAATATACGTTACATCAAAACTATCCAAATCCATTTAACCCGATTACAAAAATTACTTTTTCGCTTCCAATGGATGTGAAAGTAACTCTTGTGATTTATGATATACTCGGAAGAGAAATAACAAAACTTGTGAACAACGAATTAAAACCTGCCGGAAGTCATACGTTCGATTTCAATGCATCAAAACTTGCAAGCGGAATTTATTTTTATTCATTGATGACTGATGATTTTAAACAAACAAAAAAAATGCTAATGATAAAATGACACCTGTCATTTTATTATTAATTCCCATGCCTTTTATCGGGAGTGTTGATAGAATAGCGTCAGCTGGCATAACCACAAGTATTTCTTATCGCAGGAGTCTCCTGCAAAGGACTCCTGCGGGTATCTCATCTGTCATTCTGAACCCGATGCTTTTTATCGGGTGAAGAATCTCTTACTAAGATCATTTTTTTAAGAGAATCTTTTCTTAAATTTGAGATCCTTCATCACTGCGTTCCTCAGGATGACATGGTTTGTTTTCTCTATTGAATGGTTTCTCCCATGAGATTCTTCGTTCTATACACTTCCTCGGAATGACAATGTATTTTTCACAAGATTTTCTCCTGCAGGAGTCTACTGAAAGGGACTCCTGCGAATTCTGATTAAGTCTCCTTTTGGAGGAGCTTGTCCCGACGTGTCGGGAGGTTTTAAGGGGAGGATTTCCTTTCCTGCAAGGGACTCCTGGGAGAATTATTAGAATGCGGGTCAAGCCCGCAATGACAGATAAATTAGGGATTCTTCAGTCGTTTCACTCCTTCAGAATGACAGAGAGTTTATCACGAGATTCATTTCCGATATGTTCCCGATAATTCGAGACAATTTGGTCGTTTCACTCCCGCTGAATGACATTCCATTTCATCCACATCATAAAATGTATTTTTGTTTATAATTTGTTTTAATATTTAACTAAATTGCAAAAACAATAAAATTTGAATTTTCTCAGAAAACATTGGTTTGATCTCGGAACATTATTTGGCTGTTTAATTCTTATCTATCTTCTGCTATTCAAACCTGAACTTGACGATTTCAGATTCCTCTTAACAATTAATCTCATTACTTTATTTTTTCATCAGTTCGAAGAATACCGTTATCCCGGATATTTTCCGGGTATGGTAAATTACGCAATGTATAGAAGCACTTTACCTGACAGATATCCGCTCAATACTCAAACATCTTTAATAATAAATACAACCGGATGGTTTTTATACGCAATTGCAATTTTTGTTGGTCAAAATGCAATTTGGTTTTGTACCGCAGTCATTTTGATTTCAGTCGGTAATTTCATCGTTCATACTTTTGTCTTTAATATAAAAGGAAAAACTTTTTATAATCCGGGTATGATTACTTCAATAATCTTTTTTTTACCTCTATCAGTTTATTACTTTTATTTTATCATAACCAAATTCAACACTTCACCCACTGAAATTATTGCAGGTATATTAACAGGTATATTCTTTAATATTTTTGGAATTATAAAACCAATCCAATGGTTAAAAAATAAAAACACAAAATATATTTTCGAAAGAAGACAATTACGTCCTCAAGACAGATAAAAACAACTCCTAATACAAAAATTTAACCCAGCTGTCCAAAACTAATTTTATTTTTTTGTCGAGTTATATTCGTAACTGAATTTTCAGTTATTATTTGTGTAATTCGCCTTATTCGTGGTAACCTGTCCCGCTCAGCGGGATTCGTGGTGAAGTTTTTATTCGTTTTGGACGGATGTAAAATTTAACCGCATTTATAAATTGAAACACTCAATTATTAAAAGTATTTTACACAAATCCAATTAAATTTCACAATAAACAATTATGAAGTATAACATTGAAAATCCTGAATTAAAGGAAACAAGACAAGGTTTTGCAGATGCATTGGTTGAACTCGGAAAAGAAAATCCAAACGTTGTTGTCTTAGGTGGTGACGTTACAGGTTCCGTAAAAACAAATTTTTTCAGAGATGCTTATCCCGACAGATTTTTTTCAGTCGGTATAGCCGAGCAGGATATGATGGGCGTGGCTGCAGGTTTAGCACTTGTTGGCAAAATTCCGTTCGCATCTACTTACGGTGAATTTGCTACCGGAAGACCTTTTGATCAAATCAGACAATCCATCGCATATTCAGAAATGAATGTAAAAATCTGTGCTTCACACTGTGGAATTTCTGTTGGGCCTGACGGAGCAACTCACCAGTCACTTGAAGATGTCGGTATTATGCGAATTCTTCCGCATATGACTGTAGTAACTCCTTGCGATTATGATCAGACTTATAAAGCAGTGAAAAAATGTGTGGAGTATGAAAAACCTTTCTACATAAGATTTTACAGAGACAAAACTCCTAACTTCACAGGAATGGATGCGAAGTTTGAATTTGGAAAAGCAGATTTATTAATTGACGGAACTGATGTAACTTTAATTGCAAACGGTTTGCTCGTTTGGGAAGCAATTATCGCTACTGAAAATCTTAAAAAAGATGGTATCTCTGCGAGAGTAGTAAATATGCATACAATTAAACCAATAGATGTTGATATGATTGTCAAATGTGCTAAAGATACAGGATTAGTTATCACTTGCGAAGATCACCAGAAACAAAGCGGTTTATACGGTGCCGTAGCAGAAGTGCTCTCTCTTCACTATCCGACTCAGATGGATTACGTTGCTGTTGAAGATACTTTTGGGGAATCAGGAACAATGCAGCAACTTATGAGCAAATATAAAATTGACCACGTTGAAATTGAAAGAAAAGTAAAAGCAAGATTAAAATCCAAATAGAAACAAATTAAAAATATTTAGCGTAACTATTTATATACACAGATAAAATTTAAAACTTTAAAGCATTATGGAATTGAGCGTAACACATAAATCATCTAACAAATCTAAAATAATTATTGGTATTATAGCCGCATTGACTTTAGCTTCCGGAGTATTAATAGGGAAATATTATTTTGGTAACAATCCACAGATAAACAATTTCACTACAATTGCTGACAAACAGGAATCTCAACAGCAAATTTCAAACGACAGACAAACTGCTATTACAAGAGCAATCGGAAAAGTTGAAAATGCAATTGTCGGTATTAACGTAGAAGAAGTAAGAGAAGTCAGAAATCCATTTTTTGATGATCCTTTTTTCAGACAATTTTTTGGAAATCAAGGAAATCAAAAACAGGTTGTTCGCGGATTAGGTTCCGGATTTATTATTTCTCCCGACGGATATATTATAACCAATGATCACGTTGCAGGTAATGCAACTAAAATTTCCGTTACTTTGACCACAGGTGAAACCGTTCAGGCGAAACTTATAGGTAATGACCCAACAACTGATATTGCATTATTAAAAATAGACAAAGAAAATCTTCCTTTTATTCCTTTCGGAAATTCAGATAATATTCTAATTGGTGAATGGGTAATTGCATTGGGAAATCCTTTCGGTTTATTTGAAATCAACGATAAACCAACTGTAACAGTGGGTGTTGTAAGTGCTACAGATATGAAAGTTCAGGCGGATGGAAACCGTGTTTATAAAAATATGATTCAAACAGATGCATCTATTAATTCCGGAAATTCAGGAGGTCCTTTGATTGATACTGATGGAAATGTAATTGGAATGAACACGATTATTTATACAGGCGGACAGTTCAGCAGCGGAAGCATCGGTGTTGGATTTTCAATTGCAATAAACAGAGTTAAAAAAATTGTTGATGAACTAAAATCCAAAGGTAAAATAGAAAGAAATTTTAATGTAGGTTTTAATATACAAGGTATCGATGATAACATCGCAAAATATTTAGGACTGAAAGATAATAACGGTGTAGTTGTTACACAGGTATTGAGAGGAAGTATTTCAGATAAAGCAGGTTTAAAAGTTGAAGATGTTATAACTGAAGTTAACGGAATAAAAATTCGAAATCAGCAGGATATAGTTTATGAAATTAATGATATGAGAGTCGGTGAAAAAGTAATTATGAAAATTTTAAGAAATAATTCAGAAGAAAAAATTGAGATGATACTGGAGCCGGCTAACTGATATGGCTTATACGAAAGTAACTCCGGAAATTTTATCTTCACTTAAAAAAATCACAGGTGATGAATTCGTTATTAATGACGAATATAATTTAGAAATATATTCAAAAGATTATACTGAAGATTTCAGGTTTCCTCCTGAAGTTATTGTTAAACCTGAAACTCCTGAACATATAAGTGAAATTATCAAACTCGCAAATCAATTTAAAATTCCTGTATATCCGAGAGGTGGTGGCACAGGGCTTTCAGGCGGTGCTTTACCAGTTTTAGGCGGCATATGTCTTTCAATGGAAAGGTTCAATAAAATTCTTGAACTTGATGAATTGAATTTTCAGGCAATAGTTCAGCCGGGAGTTATCACTGAAGTTTTTCAAATGGAATGCGAGAAAAAAAATATGTATTATCCTCCTGACCCTGCAAGCAGAGGGAGTTGTACACTCGGAGGAAATCTTGCTGAATGTGCCGGCGGTCCCAGAGCAGTGAAATATGGAGTAACAAAAGATTATATTTTAGGAATAGAATTTGTTTCTCCAACAGGTGAAATTATAAATACCGGTGCGAGAACAATAAAAAATGTAACGGGATATAATTTAACTCAGTTAATAATAGGAAGTGAAGGCACACTTGGTGTAATTACAAAAATAATTTTTAAACTCCTCCCAAAACCAAAACACAAAAAAGTTTTGCTTGCGGCTTATGATTCTATTCAGGATTGCACAGCATCAGTAGCGGCAATTTTCCAATCAGGAATTATCCCATCCGCTCTTGAGTTTATGGAAAAATCCGCTATTAAAGCAGCAGAAGATCAGCTAAGTAAAGTTTTTCCGAATAATCAGGCAGCGGCTCAGTTATTAATTGAAGTTGATGGAAATTATGAAGATCAGTTAAATAATGATATTGAAACAATAGCCGGCGTTCTCGAAAAATTTAATGTAATTGACATTGTACTTGCTGAAGATAATCAGAGAATGGCTGAGATATGGGCTTTGAGAAGATGTATAGGTGAAGCAGTTAAATCCATTTCAGCATATAAAGAAGAAGATACCGTAGTTCCAAGAGCAAAAATTCCCGAGTTAGTTGCAGGAGTTAAAGAAATTTGTGAAAGATACGGAATCACTTCAATCTGTTACGGACATGCAGGAGACGGTAATGTTCACGTTAATATCCTTAAAGGAAATGCATCTGAAGAAGTTTGGAAAAATGAACTTGAGCCGGCGATTGAAGAAATTTTTAAATTAACAGTTTCATTAGGCGGAACTATATCAGGTGAACATGGAATCGGATATTCACAAAAAAATTATCTACCGATAGCGATGAAAGAAAATGAACTTAATCTGATGAAACAAATAAAATCAACTTTTGATCCGGAAAATATTCTCAATCCCGAAAAAATTTTTATCTGACACTTTCCAATTAAACTTATGATTTCCTCAGAAACACAAATCAGGGTTTTATATGCTCATACCGATACTATGGGTGTGGTAAGTAATGTCAGGTATCTTGAATATTTCGAAGCCGGAAGAAACGAACTTTTAAGAAAAATTGGATTTCCATATCCGGAGATGGAAAAAGAAAATATCGCTTTGCCCGTAATCGAGGCAAATATAAAATATATTTCAACCGCAAAATATGATGACATCATAACTATCAAATCAGAAATAAAAGATAAACCAACAGTTAAGATAAAAATTTTTTATGAACTTTCGGTTGATAAAAAAATCATAACAACAGGATATACAATTCATTCGTTTATAAATCTTTCAACATTTAAACCTTCCAGACCTCCTCAAAGATTATTGAATTTAATTAATGATAAAACCTGATAATACATTGACGGATAAAATTCAATATATTGAAATTGATAAACTGATTTTGATGGCTTTGCAAGAAGACATTAAAAACGGAGATATTACATCCGAAAATTTAATTTCAAAAAATCATAAATCGAATGCAATTCTTTTGCTAAAAGAAGATGCCGTCATTTCAGGATTGGAAATTTTCAAAAGGGTTTTTTATTTACTTGATAAAAAAATAAAAATAAAATTTGAAGCAAAAGACGGAAGATTTTATAAAAAAGGTAAAATACTTGCTAAGATTTCAGGAAACACGATTAATATTTTAAAAGGTGAGAGAACGTCACTTAACATAATTCAAAGAATGAGCGGGATTGCAACGAATGTTTATAATTCAGTAAATAAATTGAATAACAAATCTATAAAGATATTAGACACGAGAAAAACAACTCCAAACTTCAGAATTTTTGAAAAACTTGCAGTTAAACAAGGTGGAGGAGAAAATCACCGATTTGGACTTTATGATATGATGCTTATAAAAGATAACCATATTGAAGCAGCAGGGGGTATCTTAAACGTATTAGATAAATTAAAAAAAATCAGAAAAAATTTGAAATGCGAAACTGAACTTGAAGTTAAGAATTTAAATGAATTAAAAATTGCAATAGAAAACGGAAAGGGAATTATTAACAGGATTATGTTGGATAATTTTAAAATTGAGGATATAAAAAAAGCAGTTATATTAATTAACAAAAGATTTAAAATAGAAATATCAGGCGGTATAAATATTTCTAACATATCAAAATATTCAAAAATCAAAGGAATTGATTACATTTCCTCAGGATCTCTTACACATTCAAGTAAATCAACTGATATTGCATTAGATTTTATATCTTGAATAAAAACGACTTTTGAAGTAAATTTATATACTTTTTAAAAACTAAAATAAAAATCTATGCCGGGTGTAAACAACAAATTTGCATTTCTAATCGCATTAGTCATTTCTGTTGGAGTTATCTTAGCATGTAACAAATCTAAAGATACATCTTCCTCAGATGATACTAAAAAAGAAACAACATCAGAGAATAAATCTACTGATACAAAATCATCAGATACTAAGTCATCAGATGATACAAAAAGTTCTGATACAAAATCCAGTGGTAATACCGGTGGTGTAAGCGGAAAATTATATTTCTGCGAAGACTATAAAGGTAAAGAAATCGGGGTTAGCGACAGATTCACACCCGGTTGGCTTACTGTAATGGTAAAAACTGACGAACCTCTTGGAGTCGGAAAAGTTGAACTCAGATTAACAAAAGTTAAAGATGCTGACGGAAACAAAATAAGTGAAAAAATTATGGACACTGTTCCTTTTGACATCCAACCTGACTGGGATTATACTTATTTCCAGGATAAAGACAGATTAAGATTTTCTTCACCCGGCACATATAAAGTAACTTTACAGAAAACTGATGGAACTCCAATGCTAACTGGTGAAGTAGAAGTAGTATCTAAATAATTCTGAATTATTGAGATAAAAATTTTTTTAACTAATTAAAAACAAGGAGAATTAATGAACAAATTCAAATTCCTTTTCGTTCTTGCAATTTTTGCAACTTTATTTACACTCGGTAATACCGAAGTTAAAGCACAAAGCAGTCCTGTATTATACTTCTGTGAAGAGTATAGTTCAACACTTGGTGAAATCGGTATTAGTGACAGATTCACAACAGGATTTTTAACAGTAATGGTAAAAGCATCAAATCCATTAGGATTATCAGATGTTTCTATTCAGTTTGATAAATATAACTGCAGAACCAATACTTTTGAATATTATAAAAAATTCCCATATACTGTATCTCCTTCAATGGATTACGTGTATTTTGCTGGTGATGATTTAAGTTTTGACACTCCGGGAATTTACAGAGTATTTTTACTTGATGCTTCCAACAGAACAGTTGCAAGTTCACTTATAGAGATTATCTCTAAATAAGAAAAAATGACAAAAGGCAGGAATTTTCCTGCCTTTTAACTTTATACTAAATTATGAGAAAAAATTTACTCAATTTTAAAATTTTAGTATTTCTGTTTATTGTCATTTCCTCATTTACTTCAAACCAAACTTACTCTCAAACTCTATATTTCTGCGAAGGTGTTGATAAAGACGGATACGCAATTGAATCCGCGTCACTTTTCACAATTTCAAAAAGCGGCGGCTATTTATATTTTTTGTGCCGTATCCCGTGGGAGATAAGCACAAGAACTGTCTCTTACACAATTTACAAAGTTGATGATTACGGATATGAAACTTTTGTGGAAACATTATATCAGGATACAGAAAGAAACTGGACATGGTTTTGGAAAAAATATACTTTCTATAATTCAGGCACTTATAATGTTTATGTTTATGACGGTTCAAATAATCTACTGACATCCGGTACGGTTAATATAAGAATAAAAAACTGATTAAAATTATTTCAAAAAGATTTTATAAAAGTTATTCCGGTTTTACGGGATAACTTTTTTTATTTTATACAAAACAGATAAATGATTAGCAAAATAAAAAGTCTCTCTAAAGATACTTTGATTTACGGAACGGGAACGATGGTTGCCCGTTTCTTAAATTTTTTGCTTGTCCCATTTTATACTAATTTTATTCCACCTGCCGAATACGGGGTAATATCAAATATTTTTGCTTACATAGCAATACTAAATGTCTTTTTTTCATTAGGGCTTGAGTCGGGATTTTTCAGATTTTCAGCATTTCTTGAAGTTGGCGATAAAAAAGAAAATTTTTCAATTCCATTTTTTACAGTTGCGATTAATTCACTTTTACTTTCATCGCTTATCTTTTTCGTTCCGGGATTGTTCGCACCGATTTTTTCTGTCACTGAAGCAAATTATGATTTAATTAAATATACTGCATTAATATTATTTTTTGATGCAATTGTTCTCGTTCCGTTTGCAAATTTAAGGTTAAACAAAAAACCTGTAAAATTTTCTGTTATAAAAATCATTAATATTGTTGTTAATGTTTTGATGAATATTTTATTAATCGTAGTTTTTAAATTCGGAATTGAAGCGATATTGATAAGTAATCTTGTTGCGTCGGTAATTACATTCATTGTTTTACTTCCTGACATCATTCCGAATATTAAACTTAAATTCAACCGCAAACTTTTTGATGAATTAATAAAATTTTCGTTACCGTATATTCCCGCAGGTATTAGTGCTAATATAATTCAGGTAATCAACAGACCATTGATGTTATATCTCACTGATGAATCAACAACAGGTATATTTACTGCGAATTATAAACTTGGAATTATAATGATGATTTTTGTTACAATGTTTGATTTTGCATGGCGACCGTTTTTCCTGAATAACGCAAAAGATCCCGAAGCAAAAAAATTATTTTCAAAAGTGACGACAATATTTGTTGTAACGGGAAGTTTAATTTGTCTTGTTACATCAGTATTTTTAAACGATATAATTTTAATTTTCGGATCAAGTTATCGGACAGGACAATATATTGTTCCGGTTATACTTCTCGCTTATCTTTTTAATGGAATATATGTCAACTTGATGCCGGGAATTTATTTTAAAAAGAAAACTAAATATCTTCCTTATATCACAGGAGTCGCGGCTATTGCAAATGTAATTTGTAATTTATTACTGATTCCTCATTTTAATATGATGGGTGCCGCGATATCAACTTTGATAAGTTATATTATAATGGCTGTTTGTCTTTATTTTGTATCGCAGAAATATTATAAAATTGATTACGAAATAGGGAAGATTTTATTTTTAATTTTCTTTGTTTCGATATTAATTTCCGGATTTTATTATCTGGATATACATAATTTGTTTTTTAAATTACTGATAATCGTTATATTTGTCAGTTCGGTATTTATAGTTAAAATACTTAAATTTGATTCTTTGAAACAAATCTTTGTTCTTTCAAAAAAATGAATAAGTTGATGGTTATAACCGGACCGACCGGTTCGGGAAAAACAAAACTTTCACTGGAAATTGCCGAAAGAATAAATAACAGTGTTATTATTTCTGCTGATTCCCGTCAAATTTACAAATACATTCAGTTAGCGACTTGTTCCCCAAAAGAAGCAGACCTGAAAAAAATCAAACATTATTTTGTGAATGAATTAAACCCTGAAGAGGAATTCAACGCAGGTGAATTTGGAAAGCACGGAAGAGATTTAATTCAAAAATTATTTGATGACGGAAAATTTCCTGTCGTCTGTGGCGGAAGCGGGCTATATATTAAATCTTTAATTG
>ERZ761607.5346-NODE-5346-length-10579-cov-5.483086_pt1 | contig 10579 bp, 7 predicted proteins | sample MGYA00511164_ERZ761607 | MGnify/ENA primary metagenome ERZ761607 (study PRJEB28899, sample SAMN02445080) | bioreactor sludge metagenome | biome: EBPR sludge | place: Australia: Brisbane, Thorneside Wastewater Treatment Plant | collected 2011-06-22 ...
GCGACGGCATCATTCCCGCGCCGCACAGCCAGCCCTTTTTCTGGCACGATCGCGCCCTTCCGGCAGGCACGGCCACGGCAGGCAGCAGCTGGCGCGCCATGCTGTGGGCCATACCGTTTGAAACCATCCAGCCCACCCAGCAAGCCGTGGTCATGAACCGGGTGATGGGCTGGCTGAGCGATCTGGGCGACTCCAGCTTCACCGTCGATGAGCGGGTGGGCAAACTGGGCCAGCCGCGCACCTACACCATCACCGTGCAGCAGGTACCGGGGGTCAGCAACTCCGTCTGGCTGACCAACACACTTTCCCCCTGGCTGGTGCCAGATCTAAGTTCCGTGACCGGCGGCGCACTGTACAATCCGGCCACAAGGCAGCTAACCTGGGCGGGCACGCTGCCCGGCGGTGGCAGCCACACCATCACTTACCGGGCCACGCCCACCGGCGTTTTGCCATACGGCTTCAAAATAGAAAATGCCCTGGTGCTGCATGACGGGAACCACACGCTCACCTTTGACCGTCTGGCCAACATGTGGGTGGAAGCGCCGGACGTGGTGGCCCGGATAACGGCCGTACCCAATCAGCCCCTCGCCGCCACCGTTTTTACCTATTCCGTGACCCTGGAAAACAGGGGAACAACGACCGCTCCGAACGTAGCAACCATGATCAGCCTGCCCAACACGTTTTATGTGGTCACCGACACACTGGCCACCAGCGATGGCGTGCCTTACTTCTGGGATGGACGTCTGTATTGGTGGAGTGAGTTGGACGTGGCAGAAGCAATTACCTTGACCCTGGTGCTGACGCGAGAGGCAACGGCCGTAGCCCAATGGGTCGCCGCCACTGCCCTGGTTGATGACGACCTCACCAGCCCCACCTTCTTTGCCCAATGGGAGTACCTGCCGGTTTACAGCCGCTACTTCCCGATTGTGTTTCACCAGGCACCACCTTGAACATCTGATAAATTTGCCCAACATTCACTCGCAAAATTGGCCGAATCGGTTATGATCGGCGGCAGTTGCTTGCCAAAAGGTAACAGGCCTGTGAGGACAAGATGTTGAATAACACACTGCAAGAAACAGTTAAAATTGCCTACGTCGAAGATGAGCCGAGTATTGCCCAGCTGCTGGTTAGCGGGTTGGGTTTGTTTGGCATTGAGGTACGGCCGGTTTTTATGAGCGCCGAGGAGCTGCTGAAACAAACCGGAAGCGAGGCCCTGGCCGAAGTAGATCTCTTCTTTTTCGATATTCGTCTGCCCAAAATGACGGGGTTAGATCTGGCGGGAAAACTGCGCGAACTGGGGGAGAAACGGCCGTTTGTCCTCGTTAGCGCCTGGCCCGCACCCTCAGCCGAACAGCTCAGCAAAATTGATGCGGTTTTTCTCCCCAAACCGTTCGACTTCCCGGACGTCATCCAGACCATTCAGCGGCTGGCCAGTCGGGATGGGAAGGAACAGTAAGACAGTAAGCAGTGAAAAGTAAAAAGTGAAAAGTTGCAGAGTCCACTTTACACTTTTTACTTATCACTTTTCACTCCAAATCCTCTACCTCAGACTCAACCGAAGACAAATCCGCTAGCCGCGCGCCAGTGAGCTTACGCAACTCCTTGGGCGACAGCTTAATCTGGGTACCCCGCTCCCCCGCGCTGACAAAAATGCGCGGCTGAGCTTCCGCCAGTTCATCCAGGTAGATGGCAAACCCCTTGTTGATGAGCGCCAGCGGCGAAATGCCGCCGACCTGCAAACCGGTCATCGCTTCCGCTTCCTGATGGGTGGCCATTTTCAGCTTTTTAGCACCAACCAGCCTGGCCAGCTTTTTCAAATCCAGCTGACGGTTGGCCGGGATAATGGCGAGCATGGGTTTGGAGGGGGAACGGCCGTCCTTCGGCGCAGCCACCACCAACGTCTTAAACACCTGCTCAGGCGGTACCCCCAGCTGGATGGCTATCTTTTCCGCGTCGCGTTCGCCGGCATCATAGGTAATCGCCTCATAAGCCACCTTTTTGCCCTCCAGCAAGCGCATTGCCAGCGTCTTATTCACCGCCATGCCCACCTCACTCTCCTGACAGATAACCCAATGAGCGCATGGCGGTGCGCAGCGGACCATCATCCCGCATAATCATCGCCCCTACGCGCCACTGGCCATGCCCGCCAAAAAACAAATACCGCTTGTCGGCATGTGTGCCATCCAGCGGAATGAGCAGTTGGTCGACGCCATCCATGCGCACCCGCGTATTAAAAGAGATGTCCGTGCCATAATAAGACTCGATAACCAACTCCTGCTCCGCGTAGCGCAGCAAGGTTTCATCCGACAGGCCAATCGAAACAAGGGACGTGTTTTCAAAACCATTGCTAAACGTTTCCGTCAGCGCCTGAGCCAGTTCGGAAAAACCGGGCGAACCGGGCTGCAAATCGATCGTTTCGCCATAGTTCCGGATGACAATACGCGTCGGCTGAAAGGTTGGCTGAACCGGCAAGAACCAAAAAACATTGCCGGTGTTTAAGGCATTGATGGTCCAATAAATGCCTAGAAAAATCAAAACGAGAATGATAAACGGCTCACGCAGTTTAAACTTGGGTGCTGGTTCCATAACAAAGAATCTTCCTTTACAATCACATGTCCAATGATCTGGTGTTAAGTGTAGCAAATCTTGTAAAAGCGCATATGCTGATCTTTTGGGCATTGAATCGGATCTGCCAGATCCGCGATCCGGCTCTCAAAACAGCTTTTCCTTATCCAAAACTAGGGTTAATCAGCAAAATGGTGGTGTTAAATTGGTACTCTTTCCTTAAAATAGAGTGTCTAACGACATCAAAAATTTTCTATAATATTGTCAGGAGAGAGGCTACATGAGCAATGCAACCCCTGATTGGGTTAAGGACGCTGTATTTTACCAGATATTCCCGGACCGTTTTGCCAAAAGCGGCCGTTTCGGCAAAAATGGCTACCTGCCCAAACCCACCAACTTACAACCCTGGGGGGCCACGCCCACCTTTCACGGTTTCCAGGGCGGCGATCTGCTGGGCATCATTGAAAGACTGCCCTACCTGGAAAGCCTGGGCATCAACGCCATCTACCTGAATCCGGTTTTTGCCTCGGCGTCCAACCACCGCTACCACACCCACGATTATTACAACGTAGACCCCATTTTGGGGGGTAACCAGGCGCTGGCGGAACTGTTAACGGCCGCGCACCAACGCAACATCCGCATTATTTTGGACGGTGTCTTTAACCACGCCAGTCGGGGCTTCTTCCAGTTCAACCACCTCATGGAATGCGGCCACGAATCGCCCTACACCGACTGGTTCAGGGTGCACGGCTGGCCCGTCAACGCCTTTAACGAGGGCCAAACACCCAATTTTGAAGCGTGGTGGGGCATTCCCTCCCTGCCCAAGTTCAACACCCACACCCCCGCTGTGCGCGAATTTTTGTGGCAGGTTGGCACCTATTGGCTCAAGCAGGGAGTTGATGGCTGGCGTCTGGATGTGCCCAACGAAATTGATGACGACGAATTCTGGCGCGAGTTTCGCCGCCGCTGCAAGTCGGTGAACCCCGACGCCTACATCGTGGGCGAGCTGTGGGGTGAAGCGCAGCGCTGGCTGCAAGGCGACCAGTTTGACGGGCAGATGAACTACCTGTTTACCCGGGCGACGCTGGGCTTTTTCTCCGGGCACAATATGGACCAGACAGACACAGTGCGCATGGGCTACGGCTACATTCAACCCTTGAATGCCATGCAGTTTGCCACCGAGATGGACCGCGTCTTCAACCAGCTATATGAGCCAGAAGTTGTGCTCTCGCAGATGAACATGCTGGGCAGCCACGACACGCCGCGCACGCTCACCGTGGCCCGACACGACAAAACAGCCCTGCGCCTGATGTATTTATGCCAGATGACCTCTCCGGGAGCGCCCAATATTTACTACGGCGATGAGATTGGCATGTCTGGCGGGCACGACCCGTACTGCCGGGCCGCTTTTCCCTGGCACGACGAAGGCAGTTGGGACACGACGCTGCTGGAGGATATCAAGCAATACATTCACCTGCGGCATACGACCCCGGCTCTGAAGCGGGGCACTTTCCGCATCATGTATGCCAATGAGTGGGTGGTAGTGTATCAGCGGCAGTATCGGGGGCAAACGGCCGTTATTGCCTTCAACATGGGTGATCGTGAGGAACTCATCATTGCCCCGCCCGGTTTTTCCCTGCACCTGGAAGAAAAGCTAAACCCGGCGGGCCAGCCTTTTACCGCCAACAGTACCATGACGCTGCCACCAAAACACGGCCGTATCTGGGTCAGCAGCAGTTAATTCCAGTGGTACAAATGATTAATCGGGGGAGCGCTAACTTTTTTCTATTCCTTAACGGCAAGCTTGTCAGAATGTCGGTAATATATAAAAATACTGGCATCATCCTGTGTATCTGCTGCTGGCCGCACTCCGCAGCGCCAAACCGAGATGGTAATAATCAAAGTAAGCAGGACTTACAATAATAGGACCCCGATAGCTTACATTGACTCCTCAACCTATCACAAGATGTAATCCGGTTTTAACCAAAAAGGTGGACACTAAATGAGTAACGTCAAAGTTCGAACCCCAGTTGACCCCAAAGACGCTTTTGTCCTCGTTGTCGAAGACAACGTCTCCAACTTTGTGCTGATCGCCCGGCTGCTGGCCTTTATGGGCGTGCAAAAGTGTGAGTGGAAAACAACTGGCTGGGGCGTGGTAGATTTTGCCAACACCATGTCTCGGGTGGACCTGATCCTCATGGATTTGCGCCTGCCCCACGAAGACGGCTACGAAGCGCTTAAACAAATCCGCACTGATCCCCATTTGCAAAACACCCTGGTTGTAGTGGTAACGGCTCACGGCAGCAGCACCGAAATGCAAAAAGCGCGTGAGGCCGGTTTTGATGGTTTCTTGTCTAAACCGCTGGACGCCGATCGTTTCCCCGAGCAAATTAAACAAATTCTAAGCGGAGAGTCTGTCTGGGATTTGGGAATCTAAATCCGTATGCTTGCCTCATTGAATCTTCTCAAAATCAAGGCCGAAGATGTTGAAGAAAGGCGCAAAGGTGCGCTGCTTCAGGCCCTGGTGGTTGTTCTGATCGGGCTCAGCGTTGTGCGGGCGATTTTTGAGATTTTTCAACCCACCCAGGTTTCCATGGCAACGGCCGTTGGCCAGGGCATCACGTCGGTTCTTTTTGGCCTGTTTTGCCTCTGGATCATCCACACGGGCCGCATCCGTCTGGCGGCACACCTCTTTTTTGCGGTTCTAAACCTGATTTTTTTTGTCTTGCTGGTCACCACCACCCGCAACCTGTTTTTCCCCTACCTCATGCTGATTTCCGTAGTAGCCATTGCCACCCTGGATTCGGTGCGCGCGTCTGTTTTGTACAGCGCCGTCACCTTAGCGGCCGTATCTTCATTTTTCCTGTTGTCGGGCACGTTTGCCTTGCTCAACATCGTTGAATACGTGGTCACCTGCCTGGGTATCAGCGTTGTGTCATGGGCTACGGCCGATTACCTCCAATCGGCACTGCGTAACTCTAAAACGCTGGCGGGCGAACTGCTGTCGCAAAGCAGTTTGCTGCAGCGGCGCGCCCAGCAGCTGCAATTTAGCGCCGAGATTGCCGAAAAAGGCAGCAGTTCGTTAGATTTGACCCAGCTGCTGCAAGAAACGGCCGTACTCCTCAAATCCCAGTTCAGCTTCTACCACGTCTCCATCTTCCTGGCCGATGTGAGCAAAAAAGAGCTGCGCCTGCGCGAAGTGGCCACCGACGTGCATATCGACCTGGTCAATTTGCAATACCAGCTGCCCATGGACAACCACTCCATCGTCGGCTGGGTGGCGCTGCACCGCGAACCGCGCGTGGTAAATGACGTGCTGACTGATCCCACCTACAAAGAAGAGCCGTTCCTACCCAACACCCGCTCAGAGCTGGCACTGCCGCTGGTCGCCCGGGGTGAAATTTTGGGCGTGGTAGACGTGCAAAGCGACCAGCCTAACCATTTTGCCCCAGAAGACGTTACTATCCTGCAAATCATCACCAACCAGATTGCCATCAACATAGACAACGCCCGCCTGTTTGCCCGGACAGAATCACGCCTGAACGAAACGCGCATTTTGTACGAATACAACTCGCTGCTGTCTAGCACGCTGGACGTTGGCGAACTGCATCGCCGCGCCGCCCGGGCCTTAACCACCTGGCTGCAAGCATCGCGCTGCACCATTTACGCCTGGGACCAGGCCGAACAAACGCTGACCGCGCAGGTTGATTTTCTGTACGACTTGTCCAAGGGAGCCATTGACAAATATTTGCTCGATCTGCCGACGCGAGATTTGCAGGTGCTGCCCGGCGTACGCCAGGTGCTGCAAACTGGCCAGCCGAAGGTGTGGCGTCTGGATGACGCGGAGCTAGATGCCCCGGAACACGCCTGGCTGGAGGAAATTGGGCACTTTAGTTACCTGGACGTGCCGCTGGTGCAGGGCATCAACACGCTGGGGCTGGTGCGCCTGTACCGCACCCAGGCGCAGATGGGCTTCTCTGACAGCGAAATTCAGCTAGCCCAGGCAATGGCCAATGAAACGGCCGTTTCCATCGCCAATGCCACCCTCACCTCTGAAACGCAGGCCCGCGTCGCCCAGCTCAGTTCGCTTAACCGGCTCAGCCTGGCTCTGTCTGAAGCGCCCCGGCTGGAGGATGTGTACAAAGCCACCCGGCGCGAAATTTTGTCCCTGGTAGAGGCAACTGGTCTGGCCATCTTCTTGCTGACGGAAGATGAAAAATATTTAAACTGGCTCTACCTGTACGAATATGGTGAAGAAATTGACCTCTCCGCCATCCCACCCATTTCGGTGGAACGTGGCTTGAGCGGTCATGTCGTCCGCACCCGCACGATTCTGCATATTCAGGCCACGGCCGAAAATCTGGTTAAATTCAACACATTTAAGGTCGGTAAACAGGACGATATCGAAGAATTCTGGCTGGGCATTCCGCTGGTGGTTACCAACAAGCTCATTGGGGTGCTCTCCTTGCAAAACCTGGAGGCCTTCAGCGACCGCGACATCGAACTGCTCAGCACCATTTCCGGGGCGCTGGCCATCGCTATCAACAACCTGCTCCAGCTGGAAGCGATCCAGAAAGCGCTCACCATTCAATTTGAGCAGCGGCTGCAAATGCAAACGGCCGCTGAAGTAGCCGCCGCCGCCACCAGCATTTTAGAGCCAAACACCCTGGCCCAGCAGGCCGTCGAGCTCATCAAAGAGCGCTTCGACCTGTACTACGTCGGCCTTTTCCTGGTAGAAGACCATTATGCCGTCCTTAAAGCCGGTACCGGTGAAGCGGGGGAGGCCCAGCTGGCGGCCAAACGCCGCCTGCAAGTCGGTGGTCAATCGCTAATCGGTGGGGCCACCAATGACGGCAAGCCGCGTATTACTCAGGACGTGACCACCAACCAGGAGTGGCTGCCCAATCCGCACCTACCCGACACGCGCTCCGAACTGGCCCTGCCGCTGCGGGTGCGCGGCGCCACCATTGGCGCGCTGACGGTGCAAAGCATCACGCCCAACCTTTTCACCGATGAGATGATCGCCGCGCTGCAAATCATGGGCGATCAGCTGGCGGTGGCCATGCAAAATGCTCAGCTGCTGGCTTACACCCAGGCGCGCGCCCAGCGCCAGGCGTACCTGAACGAAATTAGCGCCCAGCTGCACCAATCGGCCCACGTGGAAACGATTGTCGGCATTGGCTTACGGGCTTTATCGAAGCAGCTGAAGGGAACGGCCGTTGAGCTTCAGCTCGGTCGACAAAAACAAACACCATGAGCCATTCCGACGCCACATTCGACAACCAGCCCAATACATCCGCCTTTCTGGACACAACCCTGCCCAATCTGGCCCGCATTTTTGATTACCTGGTAGGCGGCACCGCCAACTTTGAAGTAGACCGCCAGGCAGCCGAGCAGATGTTGAACATGCTGCCTTCCCTGCGTAAATGGATTCGCCTGCGCCGCGCCTTTATTCAAGAAGCGGCCCAGCTGCTGCACCGTGAAGGCTTTACCCAGTTCCTGGACCTCGCCTCCGGCATGCCGTCAGATGATCACCTGCACGCCTTTGCCCCCAATTGCCGCATTGTTTATTCCGACATCAACCCGGTGGCTGTAAGTTACGGCCGTAGTCTCTTCAGCGACCGCGACAACATTGCCTACATTCGGGGCAACGGCCAGGAGCCAGAATCTATTTTGATGTCGCCCGAAGTGCTGAAACTCATCCACCTGGACGAACCGGTGGCCATTGGCCTAAACGGTTTGCAGCTGTTTTTGGGCGAGCCGCACGTGAAGCACCTGGCGCGCACCCTGTTCGAATGGGCCCCCAACGGCTCCAAGTTGTTCCTGGTGTTCCAAACCCACGGCATTCTGGAAATGCCGCAAACCTATTACGAATTTTTAGCCATGTGCCGGGAAGCACACCTGCCGATCCAGCTCCATACCCTGGAAGCGTGTGTCGAGATGCTGCGTCCCTGGCATCCCAGCCTGGTGGAGCCAATCACCCAATTTTTGGGGCTGCCCGATGACTTTATCACGCCCGCTGACCGGGAAGGCATCGGCATGGCGTTTTATGCCGCCTTTTTGCTAAAGCAAGACATCATTCATTAACCATAGGACTTACGCCGGCTGAGCTTGTCGAAGCCGATTTCGACAGGCTCAATCGCCGGTAAGTGAGGACTTCTGCGTAAGTCCTGACCATTTAAGCGATGCAAGAGCAAGAGAAGGTAGACCTGAACGCAGCAGTTTTAGGGGGTGTTGACCCCGTTGTCCTTGAGACGACGCTGTACAACGCCTTCATCCGCCACGCCATCGACAACCGGGGTGTGCTCACCTCGCCCCGGCGCGGACGGCAGGTGGCCACCCAGCTGGTAACGGTGGTGCAGCAGTACCTGGCCTACGAAGCCAACGAATCGGACATTACGGCCGTTGCCACCCAGCTCGCCGAACAAGGCATGGCTATCATTACCGCCACCCAAATGATGCGGGCACTGCTCAGGGCGCTGCTCAATTCGGTTGATGCCGTCACCATTCGCCGCCTCAACGACTTTCAAATCATCTTCCTGGAAAAACTGGCCAACGCTCGCGAAATTGTGCAGCAGCGCTTTCAGGAAACCGCCCAGGTGGCGCTGCAGCGTGCCCTCCACGCCCAATTGGAGCAGCAAATTACCCTGCACGATGCGCAAAAACAGCGCAACGACAACCTCAACCAAATTTTGCAGCTCAACGCCCGCCTCAGCCAGGCCAGCGACGAAGCAGCCCTGCTGCGCGACGCTGTAATCGGTATCTGCCAGGCGCTGGACATCACCCATGTCACGCTGTTTGAAGCAATCCAGTCGCCCGCCGACTGGCGCGTGATTACCACCACGGCCCCTTTCCTGAACCAGGGCGACCCGGCCCCCAACGACACCGGCAACCTGCTCAGCGCCGCCCTACAAAAAGAGGGTGAAGCGGTCCGCGCCTACCAGACCGAGCAGGGCAAAGACGGCATCGCCGTGGGCATCATTTTGCGCGTGGGCACCCACCTGATGGGCGCGATGGTGGCTCACCACGAAAACCTGGTGACTGAAAGCTACGAAGAATACCTGATCCTGGTGCGTACCTTTGCCCAGAACCTGGCCGCGCTGTGGCACAACCTGTACCTGCTCAGCCAGACCCAGCAGCGTGCTCACGAGCTGGAGATTTTGCACGGCCGTTACCTGGACAGCATCTGGAATACGCCCGAAGCCACGCTCCAGGCCCGCGCCAACGAGATGAGCCTGGCCATTTTGCGCGATCATGACGGGGCAGCCCCACCGCCGCCCCGCAATGCCGCCGCCTTCCCCCTCCAAATCGGCGACAACAGCTTTGGCCACGTTCACATTCCCGGTACCGAAAATCTGGCCGAGGAAGACCGCACCTTTGTGCAGGACCTCATTCGCGAGATGGGCAGTGCGCTCAACAATGCCCAGTTTGTGCAAACCACCCGTGCCTACTCCAACCAGCTCCGCCTGGCCGCCGAGGTGTCCCGCGCCGCTACCACCATTTTGGACCAGGATCAGCTCATTCGTGAGGTGGTAGAGCTGATTCGGTCACGCTTTAACCTGTATTACGTTGGCCTGTTTTTGGTAGATGAAGCGAGCAAAACGGCCGTTCTTCGCGCGGGTACCGGTGAAGCGGGTCGACTGCAAATTGCCCTGAAACACAGCCAGGAAATTGGCAGCGGCTCGATGATTGGTACGGCCGTTTCTACCGGTGAGGCGTGTGTGGCCCAAAACGTGCGCCAGGCCCAGGCCTTTAAGCCCAACCCCCTGCTGCCCGAAACCCAGTCAGAACTGGCCCTGCCGCTGAAAGCGGGCAGCAAGGTCATTGGTGCCCTCACCGTGCAAAGCAGCCAGCAGAGCGCCTTTGCCAGCGAAACCATCACCGTCCTGCAAAGCCTGGCCGACCAGCTGGCCATCGCCATTGAAAACGCCAGCCTCTTTGCCCAAACCGAACAAACCCTGGCTGAAACCAACCGGCTCTACGCCGCCAGCCGTCGCATTGGGCAGGCCAATAA
>ERZ761607.5348-NODE-5348-length-10577-cov-8.610435_pt1 | contig 10577 bp, 7 predicted proteins | sample MGYA00511164_ERZ761607 | MGnify/ENA primary metagenome ERZ761607 (study PRJEB28899, sample SAMN02445080) | bioreactor sludge metagenome | biome: EBPR sludge | place: Australia: Brisbane, Thorneside Wastewater Treatment Plant | collected 2011-06-22 ...
GTTCATTAGATGGGTGTGTTTTTGAAAGATTATCTACATATTCTATTAAAAATAAAAAACCAAAAAATAAAATTATTGAAGAGGCTTTAAATTTATATTTTCAAGAATTAGATAAAATTGAATATGCAAAATCATTCAAGGAAATGAGTAAAGATAAGGAAATGATAGAGTTAGCTGAAAGTGGTTTAGGTGATTATAATTTAATTTTTAAAAATTATGAAAAATGAATCAAAAAGAATTATATTTTGCTGATCTTGAACCAATCAAAGGTCAAGAACAAGGTGGAATTAGACCAGTTTTGATTTTAAGTGGAAATACTTTAAACAAGTATTCAGAACTTGTAATTATTTGCCCATTGTCAACAAAATTAAAAGGATATAAAGGTACAATTAGATTAAATAAAAATATTACAAATGGATTAAAAAATAATTCCGAAATTTTAGTTTTCCAAATAAGAGTGATTAGCAAATCAAGAATTTTAAAAAAAATTGGAGAAATTTCTGAAGAAGAGTTAAGTTTAGTGAAAATCGAACTCGATAAAGTATTAACTTATTAATCCCAAATTTCATCATCCGGATAAGACATTAATAAAAAAATAAATTTAAGATTAAATTCGGATGATGGGGAATATTTCATTTTAGGAGTATCATTTTTTTAGTTTGGGAAAATTTATTTGAAGTAAAGCGATAGAAATAAATTCCGCTTGAGAGGTTTGAACCGTCGAAATTAAATTCATATGAGCCGGGAGTTAGAACATTATTTACAAGAGTATTCACTTTTCTGCCAGAGATATCAAAAACTTCCAATGTAATAAAGGATTGTTCAGGAATTTGAAATTTTATTGTTGTTTCCGGATTGAAAGGATTTGGAAAGTTTTGTGTAAGTTCGTAAGAATCCGGTGTTGTACTAACCGGAGAATTTTTCCAAATATTTTCATCAACAATTGAATTGTATATATATTTAATATTTTTGGCTCTGAAGAATAAATTTTTTAATGCTTCACGATTATTAATTCCTGATTCTGCAATTACCGCATAAGTGAAATCAATCGTATCACCGGGATTGATATCAAGACTATCATGTCCTGAGGAGATTTGGGATCGTCTGTAAGTATTGGGATTTAAATAATTTATTATATTAAAATTAGTATCATTATCGCAATTGAAATACATTCCTTTAAATTCAGTCCAACCAATATTGTTAAGCGGATTTCCTGAAAATACATATTTTGTTTTTCGAGTACCTGAGGTTATTGTAGGATTTAGATGGTATGTCTTATTTTTTTTATATCCTTGCATTAAATAATATGCAGCCATTGGTTCTCCATTTGCATCTACCATGCAAACAGGTGCAGCAGAACCAGTATTAAAAATTAAATTTGAAGAAGTTAATCCGAGAGTATCGAAAGTATTATTTATTTTTAAATGTGGTGATTTAAGTATAACAATTCCGACAGCAGAAATTGAAGAATCTTGTGAGTTTAAATTATTTCCATATGTGTAAACCAAATTTTTAAGAGTATCTGTTCCTAATCTTAATCCATACCAGTTGGCATCTTCAAATTCACTAAAAATGGTAAACCATGTAGATTTCCAAATGTTATTACTTTTGTTAATTATTTTATGTTTAACAAAAAAGGTATTTTCTAAAATTGAGTTGTTGTCATATCCCCAAATAGTTACAGAGTTTTGCATTTTTAAAAGTGGAGTAATAATACCACCGCCAAACCCTTCACCAATTGAATGAGAATTAGGATTTGCGTCAGACAGACAAATGAAAGCAGTTTGATTTGCGTTTGGAACTCCTGCTATATCTAAACCTATATCATAAATACCGTTTTTATTTAAATCTTTAAATGGTGCTCCATAATTAACCATATTTTTCCAATTTTTAATTTCAGAAAAATAATTTTGTGAGTTATTATTATTTATAAAATACATTTTGAATAATGAATCGGAATAAAAACTATTATTAAATACCGTTCCAGGTAAATATTCACCGCGGAATGAAGCAGAAGTCATTGCTAAGGAATCATTTACCATTGCAGCGACTGATAATCCTTTAGTATAAATTATATATTGTTGAGTATTTCGGGGCCAATATATTCCAGGCATATTATTTCCAGATGCCGGACTGAATATTCCGAGTGAATTAAAATATAATCGAAAATTGCCGGGAGATAAACTCCAGGTTTTAACTGTTTGAGAATATATTAATTCTGAAGAAATGAAAATTATTATAACGATATAAATATATTTTGCAATTAATTTCTTCATTTTAGGAGAATCATTTTTTTAGTTTGAGAAAATTTATTTGAAGTTAAGCGGTAGAAATAAATTCCGCTTGCGAGGTTAGAGCCGTCAAAAGTAAATTCATACGAGCCGGGATTGAAAAAATTATTTTTTATTCCGCTTATATATCGTCCTGAAATGTCAAAAATTTCTAAAGTAACATTTGATTTTTCCGGAACATTAAATTTTATTGTAGTTTCAGGATTGAATGGGTTTGGATAGTTCTGAAAGAGTTCATATTTTTGCGGGGTGATGTCTCCGAGAGCAGATATATTCACACTTCCGGAGACAGAATTATAATATGTTTTAATGGCGGAAACTTTATTTTTTAATCGTGATAATGAATTTAAATTTGATAAACCTCTATCAACATATTGAGCAAATGCGAACTCAATTGTTTGACCGGGATTTACAATTAAACTATCGTGTCCTGAGTTAAGCAATATTCTTCTATCGCCCGGATTCATTGGAGTGGTGGTAGTGATGTTTGTATCACTTGAGCAATTTGCAAGAAATCCATTAATTTCATTCCAACCGGTACCTGACTCGGGATCACCTGAAAAATTATATTTTGTAATTCTTGAATTTCCTGTAGCAACGGGATTTAAAACCGGATAACCCTTGTTTTTTAAACCACGCATCATATTGAATGCTTCCATTGATCCATGACTAAATCCATTACAAACAACCGGTCCTGTACAACCGCCGCATTTTAAAACTGCAAGAGAAGACATTCCTAAAGTGTCAGAAACACCATTCCGATTTAATGCGGGAGAACGTAAAACTAAAAATCCTAAAGCGGGTGGATTTGCACCGTAGTCATTATCATAATTAGTACCGTTATAAATGAAACCTAAATTCTTTGATGAATCGCAACCTGCTCTATCATCAACTGCATCACCAATATCAGCATCAACCATAAGTCCTAAATGAAAACTCTTCCAACTGTAAATGTGTTTATTTGTAATTTGATATTTTATAAACTGAACATTTTCAAAAGCGGGATTATCGTATCCCCATGCTGTAATAGCAACCTGTGCTTTCAATAAAGGATTCATAACTCCACCTGAGAATCCTTCACCCCAAGATTTTTGTGACAGGTCACCGTCGGTAAGGCACATAAAAATGGTTTGCGATGCATTTGGATAGCCGGGAATATCAATAGAGCAATCATACTGACCGTTTTGATTTACATCTTTAAACGGGGCACCATAAGGAACCATTAAACCCCAGTTAGCATAGTCCTGACTATTTGAACAATTATCACCCGATTTGATAGAATAGATTTTGAAGTTTGGATTAGTTGTAAATACTCCGTTTTGAAAATAACCGGGAGCATATTCACCTCTGTAACTTGCAGACACAAAAGCGAGAGTATCTCTGACAAAACATGCCATAGAAATTCCTGAACTAAAAGCAACAAAATTTCCTGAGCCTGCGGGCCACTCAAGACCTGGAGAATTTCCTGTTGTTGTATTTTGATTGAAGATACCAGTATTCTGAAAATATGTTTTTAAATTATTCGGCTGAAAAACAATTCTTTGAATTGACACCTGAGAAAAAGAATTTACAAAACAGGAGAAGAAGATAATTGTAATTAATTTTTTCATTTTTCTTTTTGTTTAGTTTAACAAATACAAACAAACATAAAGAGAAAGAGTAAAAAATCAAAAGACAAATTAAGCGATTTGTGAATTGGGAAGGAGAAAAAAAAGCCCCCATAAATTAATTTGAGGGCTATGAGATTTTATAGATTTAAAATTACTTATAAATGAATAAATAATGTTATATTATGTCAAAGTTTTAAGAACTTCTTCTACACGTTCAACATTTCTTTTTTTCTTAAAAAGTTTAAGACTAAAATCATCAACAAATGAATATATAGTCGGAATAATAATCAAGGTTAAGAATGTTGATACTAATAAACCGAAAATAATAGCAATACCCATCGGTCTCCAGAATGCAGAGTTTTCACCGCCGATTATCCATGAAAAAGAACGCCAGTCAAAATCAACACCACTTGCAAGAGGAATAATTCCGAGAATTGTAGCGGCAGCAGTAAGGAAGATAGGGCGAAGTCTTATGATACCTGCTTGAATAAGTGCTTCATCTCTTTCAAGTCCACGTCTTTCAAGTTCTTTTTGGAAATCGAGAAGTACTATCGCATTTCTCACAACTATACCGGCAAGAGATATTACACCGATACCTGTCATAACAATTCCGAATGGAGTTTGAGTTATCATTAAACCGATTAAAACACCTATTAACGATAATACGATAGTGAACATAATAATAAGAGGAGTTCTTAATGAATTAAATTCGATAACCATCAAGAAATAAACAAGTAACAGAGCGATACCGAAAGCACGACCAAGAAAAGCCTGTGACTCTTGTTGATCTTCCTGAGCACCGGTGTAACTAATAGCATATCCATCCGGTAAACGGAAATCTTTCAGTTTATTCTGAATATCAAGAATTACTTCGTTTTCATTTCTACCCTGAACGTTTCCTGAAATGGTGACAACACGTTTTAGATCTTTTCTATTTATGGAGCCGATACCACCTGAGAATTCAACTTTAGCGACTGATGAAAGTGGAATCTGAACTCCATCAGGATTTGAGATATAAAGTTGTTTTATATCTTCAACATTATTTTTCTGATTTTTATTTAATCTTACCATTATATTATATTCATCATCACCAACTCTGTATTTACTTGCTTCAAAACCGTAGATTGCTGTTCTGATTGTAGAGCCGATGGTTGCGGTGCTTAATTTATACAACGCTGCTCTATCACGGTCAACTATAACTTTTAATTCAGGTACTGCTTTATCAAAGTTAGAGGAGATATCAACTGCTCCGGGAACAGTTACAACTTCTCTCATAATTTGGTCTGATAATTCGCCAAGTTTTTCAAAATCGAGACCTGATATTTCAATGTTAATTGGCTTACCAACCGGTGGTCCGCCAGTCTGCTGAGCGACTTCAATTTTTCCACCGGGAATTTTGTCAATTGCTGCACGAACTTCATCAACTGTAACAAACGAACTTTGAGAACGCTCCTGCTTATCAATAAAATTCATAGTAACGGTTGATTTATTGGGAATACCATCACCGCTGAAATCAAGTGGATTATTAGATGAACCGACATTGGAAATATAATATTCAATATCTTTGAAAGCCGGAAGTTTATCTTCAATTTGTTTTGTGAACTGATTTGTAGCCGTAAGGTCAGTTCCAGGAGGAAGTGTAATATTTATATTTGCTTGTCGAGGTTCAACCTGCGGAAAGAATTCAACTCCGTTATTGAAATTATAATATAAAACAAAAACGCTGATTAAAAGCACTATTACTCCGAGTATCGAAACAAAACGGTGTTTCATAGTCCAGCGAACTGCTTTTTCATATTTATTCATTGCAGCACCAAAAAACTTTTCATCGAACCATTCAAGAAATTTACCGACAGGGCGGAATTTTCTTTTTGCTGATCTTTCTTTATCTCTTTTATAATTTATAAAAACTGCTGCTTGAATAGGACTGATAATCATAGCAACGAACAAAGAAGAAGCAAGACATACGATAAGCGTTATCGGAAGATATTTCATAAACTCACCTGTGATGCCCGGGAAGAAAACCAACGGGAAAAACGCAGCCATAATGGTGAGAGTTGCAATAGTTACAGGAAAGACAACTTCACGAGGTGCTTCTATAGCGGCATCTTCGGGTGTATATCCTTCTTTTTCTTGAAGACGATAAACGTTTTCAATAACTACGATTGCATCATCTACAATAATACCGAGTACGAGGATAAGAGTGAAGAGTACAACAATATTTAATGTGATGCCCATAATGGAAAGCACGGTGAATGAAATCAAAAAAGATAACGGGATGGATGTGGCAGTGAGAAGAGCATTTTTTAATCCCATAAAGAAAAAGAGAATAATACATACGAGCAAGACACCTGTAATAATTCCGTTTTCAAGTTCGTGAACAGTGTCTTTAATCTGTTCGGACTCATCACCTGTAATACTCACTTTTATTCCCGGGGGAATAACTTCATTTTCATTTTTTGCAATTATATCTTTTATTTTTTCGGCGATGTTAACAATGTTTCCACCGCTTCTTTTTTTAATAACGAGAGTTACAGATTCTTTACCGTTTTCCCGTGAATAAGTTGTGCGTTCTTTAGTTCCGTAAGTGACCTGAGCAACATCTCTTATATAGATAGGATTACCTTGTGGAGACTTAACGACGAGATCTGCAATTTTTACAGGGTCAGAATATTCACCGGGAGTTCTGACAAGAAACCTTGACTCCCCTATTTCAACTGAACCACCCGGCACGTTTAGATTTTCTGCTGATATAACATTTGACAAATCATTAAATGAAATGCCGTAATATTTCAATCTGTTAGCGTCAACATCAACCTGAACTTCCCGAGTTAAACCGCCGACAACTTCAGCAGAAAGCACACCATCAATAGTTTCGAATTTATCCTGAAGTTTATCAGCAACTTCTTTAAGTTTTATCAATCCTACATTACCTGTAAGATTGACATACATCATAGGTAACTCCGAGAAATTAATTTCAATAATCTGTGGTTCTTCAATATCTTTAGGCATATTTGCTTTTGCGATAGAAACTTTATCTCTGACTTTTTGAATAGCATCATCTATAAGCACATCCGGATTGAACTCAACAGAAATAGAAGAAAAACTTTCTCTTGAAACAGAAGTTATATTCTTAACTCCGCTGATAGATTTAATTTCTTTTTCGATTTTATCCGTAACGAGATTTTCTATATCCTGCGGAGATACTCCCGGATAAACTGTAGTTACGAATACGAACGGAATTTTTATGGACGGAGCGGATTCACGAGGAAGACCTGAATAAGAAATCCATCCTACTATAATAATAAGGAAAGTTAAAATATAAACTGTAACTTTATTATGCTGTAATAATTTAAAAAATTTCATAAGGTTAATTTACCGTTTTGGTATTCAATTAAAATTAATTTACAACCTGAACTTTATCACCATCTGAGAGATACTGAAAACCAACATTAATAAGTTTATCTCCCGGATTTAATCCTGAACGTATATATGCAAAGTTACCGTTAGTTCCGCCAATTTCAAGAAGACGTTTGCGAGCAACGTCACCTTCAAGAACAAAAACAAATTTTTCTTCACCGTTATCAACAATCATATCCTGTTGTAACACGACAGCATCAGGAATTTTCATAAGTGTAAAAGTCATATTGGCAGACATTTCAGGTTTTAATCTTTGTTTTGGGTTAGGGATTACAACTTCAACTTCAAAAGTTCTGTTTAAAGGATTTAAAACCGGAGAAACAAAATTGATAACACCTTCAAACTCTTCATCAGGAAAAACATCAAAAGTAATTTTTACTGTTTGACCTTTTGAGATAGTGCCCATATACATTTCCGGAATGCCTGCGGAAACTTTAACTCTTGAAATATCAACAATATTAACTATAGGAGCACTTGGAGAAGACATTTCACCGCGATTCATAAATTTTTCATCAACTATTCCTGAGATTGGAGATGTGATGTATGAATTGCTCAGTCGCGACTCATAAACTTCCATAGTTTTTTCGGCGATATCAAGTTGGAGTTTTGCATCGGTATATTGCTGTTCGGTTGCGATCTGGTCATTATAAAGATTTTCAATTCGTTTGAAATTAACCAAAGCGAGTTCGAACTGTGCTTTAGACTGATCATAAGAAGCATAGTCAGTATCTTTTTTAAAGCGTGCAATAACCTGACCTCTTCCGACGCGGCTTCCTTTCTCAACAGAAAGAAAAGTTATTAGACCACCTTCAGTGGAAGAAATTTTTGCCGATGTGAAAGGTTTAACAATCGAAACGACATTATATTTTTCTTCAAAGTATTGAGGGGCAATATCTACGGTTTTAACAAGAGTATGCTTAACCTGATTTTCAGGTTCAGTATTTCCTTTACCACCGCATGAATATAAAATGATACTAAGAGAAAAAAGGATTGAGAGTTTTATTATATATTTCATATATATGATTGAAAAATTTTCTTTTTTATTTTTCGAGTAAAAGTTCTAAATCAGTTCTTGCAATTAAAAAATCGTAAATTGCATTTAAGTAAGAAAGTTTAGTCTGGCTTAAAAGCAACTGTGCATCGAGAACATCAATTTGAGTAATGACACCGTTTCTATAACTTGCGTTTGCAAGTTCAAAACCACGTTCTGCAAGTTTTACAGTTTCATATTGTGAACGAATCCTGTTACGTGCATCTTCTAAACGTATATAAACACTTTCAGTTTGTAATTTCAGATTTCTTTTCAGTTCAGCGATTTCTTCATCATTTTTTTTGGTTTCGATTTCTGCCTGTTGAACTTTGTATGAATTTTTAAACAGGTTCAAATCCCAACTCAATCTAAGTCCTGCGGAAATTGAATTATTAAATTTGTAATTAGTAAGTCTCTCGTTGTCATCTTCATTTGCTTCAAGAGTATAGTTTCCGAAAACTGAAAGTTTAGGAAGAAAGTTCGCTTCATCAATATTTACAATTTCTCTGTTAATATCTCTGAAGATAGTTAGTTGTCTGACAAGAACATTATTTTCAGAAATTTTATTTATGAGTGCATTCATAGTTCCGAAAACCTCAGAACTATCGTAAGTAAGTTCACCAATGACATCAATCTCTTCGCTTACATTCAATCCCATAACATTTTTGAGATTGTTTTTTGCGAGGGATAAATTATTTTCAGAATTTATAACATTTGGTCTTATATTATCCACATTTACTTTGGCTCTTAAAAAATCAAATTCAGTTGTCACACCATTTTTATATTTTCTATCTACGACATCAAAATTTTCAGCAGCGTTTTGCAGAGTTTTGACATTTAAATCGTTAACCTGTTTTGCAAGCAATACTCCAAAGTATGCTTTCTTAACATTTGATTTTACATTGAGTTCGTTTTGATAATAAATTTCATCCTGTAATTTTGAATAAAACTCGGCAATTCTGATTCCAGAAAAAACGGGAGTTCCAAGGATAGGTAAAGATTCAGTTGCAGAAAGAGTTGTAGAAATTGAATTATCCGTTCCCACTGAAAATTGTTCACCGAAGATAGTGAAAGTTGGTTTTTTGAAAGCACGTGTATAACCTGAAGTTAAAGTGAGGTTAGGAACAAGATTTTCACTATAAACTTCGCTTACTCTCAAATTTGCTTTTTGTCTTTCAAGATTTGCAATTTTGAGAGAGGAGTTATTTTCTTTAGCAAGATTAATTGCCTGATATAAATCAAGCACTTTAACACTCTGCGAAAAAGAAATAGAAGAGGTAAAAATTAAGATTAAAGAAACAAAATATTTTTTCATATTACGCAATATCGATTTGATGAGAAAGTTTTTTAGAATTTTGTTTATATCTTTTTCTGCTTTCATTGGAAAGCAAACCTGTGAACAGCATATCGGTAACGAATTCAAAAGATTCTTTCATAGAAAAACCATGAGCGATTAGAAAATCAGAATTTTTAGTGCAAAGCATAGCGGCATTAAAAATTTCGATAACAATACTGTTTGGATATTTCGGGTCGATGAGATTTTCTTTTTTGCCCTGATTTAGAAGTTTGTTAAGAACTTTAGAAGTGAACTCAATGGAGAACTTTTCAAACTTAGCCATAATATCGGGAGTATGGATTTTTAAATCTCTTAAAAAAGACTGAGAACAATCTTTAGTAAAATTTGCATGTAGTTCACCGATTAATTCGAATTTTGAAATGCAATCGGTATCAAGTTCGAGAATTTGATCGATTTTAGATTTAATAGTATCGATTCTTAAATCACAGACTTGTGAGATTAAGATATCTTTAGAATCGAAATATTTATAGATAGTTTTTTTGCTCATGCCGAGTTGCGAAGCAACTTCATCCATAGAGACTTTTTGGAAGCCCTCGCGAGTGAAGACATCGTGAGCGAAGAGCAAAATTTTATTACGGTCGTTAACTTCGAGATGAGAGAATAAATTCATTTAAAAATTAGATACGGATTAAGAAAATTAAAGTTACAGAAGGAAACTTAAATAGTATAAATAGTTTCCTGTAAAAATAGCAAAAAGAAAGGAAACTTAAAATACCGGAATAGTTTCCTGGTATTTATATTAGAATTAAGGCTGAACGTAAATGTAATAAAATTGTTATTTTGTCAATTACCTATAGGAATTCTAAATAAAATAAATTCAAAAGAAATTTAATAATAATTTATCCCTTTATGATTGAAAATGAAAATAT
>ERZ761607.5354-NODE-5354-length-10569-cov-40.641335_pt1 | contig 10569 bp, 5 predicted proteins | sample MGYA00511164_ERZ761607 | MGnify/ENA primary metagenome ERZ761607 (study PRJEB28899, sample SAMN02445080) | bioreactor sludge metagenome | biome: EBPR sludge | place: Australia: Brisbane, Thorneside Wastewater Treatment Plant | collected 2011-06-22 ...
GGCAAAGATACAATTCACACATCGATTGACACTACCAAATGTCCAGTAGTATGATTAAGGCCACATGACTTTTATTGGTCTCACACATGGTGTCATTTTGATTTAAATGAAATTTCGCTCAGACGGATCGTGTGTTCAAAACGTTGATTATTCGTTACATCAATCACTTCCATCCGGATTATGGGATCTTTTGCGGCCCAATCTATGGTAATTAGTCCAAAGTGGTTTTCCATCACAGGCCCTTCGATGCGATTTCGGTTTGGGGTAGCAAAATGCCAAGTGGAAGATAAGCCACTAGACGTAACGTCGTAGATGGGGTAAAGGTTGGGTTCCTGTAGTTTTGATATTTCGGCATAGTGTACATCGCCCGTGATGAATAAGACACCATTTGCGCGTGTTTTTCGGATCAATTCCAAAAACCGCTTTTGTTCATGAGGAAAATTTGCCCATGCCTCGTAGCCATTGTATTCAATACCAAATTGCGATCCACTGCCAATAATCCGCACATCGGCAGGTTTTTGTAGCTCTGACTCCAACCATTTCCATTGTGCCTCCCCTAAGAACGTAGAATCCGGCTTGGTGTAAGGCGCATAGTCGAGGGAATAAAAATATCGTTTATCGTCTTTAAACTCTCCACTATAAGGCAATACATCGTCGCGGAAGGTACGGTTGTCTATCAAGATGAACTGAAGGACTTTCCCTTTTTGCTTAAAGTAATACGAGGTATAAATGCCTTCATGCTGCCACCTGGGCGAGTCTTTCGGCTCCTCAAAAAAGGTTAAAAAGATGTCTTTGGATTCTTTTTTGAAGGGATAATGCCTGCCAATATCGTTCCAGCCATAGTCATGATCATCCCATGTAGCCAATATTTTGGTATTTCGTTTTAAGTGCTGAAAAGTAGGCTTCGCGGCCAATTTACCATATTTAGCCCGCAGCTCGTTCATATCCTTCGTATCTCCATAGATATTATCTCCAAGAAAAACAAAGACATCGGGATTATGCTTAACCACCACATCGAAAATCGGTAAAGGATGTTCCTCGCTTCCACATGAACCGAAAGCTATTTTGAAGGTATTTTTTTGGGCAGTAGCAAACCCATTGCCGGATAGAATAAGGAAAATAACAGCCAAAAAGAGGCGGTACACAGGAGTCATAGCCGTTTATTTTTATTTGAAGGGATACCCTCGGAATATACACCAACCACGCCCACGATGTATGACGATGTTTAAAACTTGCCCTACAAAAAAGGCCACTCCCATACTTGGAAGCGGCCTTTGATCGGTGCGGAAGGAGTAGTCGGTTATTTTACAAAAATCATCTTACGGGTAATGGCTGCTTGTCCGGCAACTTCGAGGCGGTACAAATAGGTCCCGCTCGGTATCTTTGCCGCATCAAACGTGACCGTGTGTACACCCGCCGTGCGGAGTTCGTTGTTTACCAAAGAGGCCACCTGACGACCCAACATGTCATATACCTTAAGCGAAACCTTGCCCGACTCAGGCATACTGAAACGGATGTTTGTACTCGGATTGAACGGATTCGGATAGTTTTGGCCCAAGGAAAACGTTGTTGGCTGGGTCTCATCCTCTGCTGCAACACTGGTTCCGAAGACAAACTGTACATCCGAGATGCTCAGGTCAAAGGCTTGGCTGGTCTGGCCATTACCTTCCACATAAAACACCAATTGCGTTACATCATCGGCACGGAACTTTCCTGTTCCGTCTGTAATGCGGAAGGATGGGAACGGCAGTTCATACACTGCTTCGTTCTCCGTAAGACTAATGCGCGTTGCGTATTGATCCCACGTTTTAATGCCCGCTTTTTCCAAAACCACTTTTAGGTTGACTGCGCCCTTTGCCTTGAACCGCAAGGTGTTATATGCACCCAGATTAATCGGACGTTGGTTGGGCTGTAAACTCCGGAAAACAGCCACCCATGTTTTGACCTGACCCCTGATTTCAATGGCGCGATCTACCGTATAAATGTCTATACTGGTATTGGCAGCATCTACCGCTTTAACCATGAACCGAGCAACTTGTGCACCCGCAGGATCCGCACTCGAACCCCACGGCCCATCTGCCAGATACAGCTCATCGGTGGCAGCATCTACCTCGTTGCTGATGGAAAAACCAATGTCATACAAAGCGTTGATTGGAACTTCCAACGATTGTACACTCCCTGGCTCGGTATTGGTAAGCGGAACCAATTGGGAGAAAGGTAAACGATCACCACTTTCGGTACGGGCTTGTGTGCCATTGAAAGTCATACTGCTGGCGCCGGCCAAATTCACTACTTCTAGATTCATTTTTCCAGAAGCATATTGCGCTTTCCGTATATATACTTTTGGCATTTGCGGAAGGTTACCAGTCCAATTTAGGGCACCACGTTTTTGTAATGCCATCAAAATTTCCTCTACAAGTCCTTTCGTAAACTGGGGTACCACCGACCAAACTTGGAAGTTCAGGATTTCATTTCCGGTTTGTATGGGTTTATATCCGGCACGACGGAACTGATTTTCTACCTGAAAACCATCTGCCGTCTGATACACCACAAACCACGAAGCATAGTCCACGGCACCATCTGGGTGACGCAACGTGACCATTTGGAAAGGCTGTCCCATGATGTTTACGGTGGTCATTTCTTCCAGTGTTGCCCCGTTTAGGCGATCACAAATGGCTTTTGTGTGCTCATATGTATAACCGTCTGGGGTGGTATTGGCCAAAATGGCTCCTACACGACGTTGGTCGGTGTACATATAGTCCACTGCAAAGAAGCTGGTGGCATTGGTAATGCCTTGCAGATCTTTCGGTGTGGTGACAATGGAGGTGCTTTTCAAGGGTCCTTCCTGCGGAATCACATCCAAAATGACCCCTAAGGCGTCCCGTTTGTTTAGTTGTTTTTCGGCATTACGGTCAAACGGGCCATATGCCGTTTCGATACCCGGTAAGTGGGCACGGTTAAAGTTTCGGGTAGCAATCGCACTTGCGAGGCTTCCATTCGACTCCAAGCCGCCGTTGTTGCCACCCGAAGAGAAAGAGCAACCATTTATAACAGCCACATCTACATCATCTTCGTTAAATATACCAAGGTAATTATTCGGCGTAGAATCTGGATCGAAGGCATCGCTACCTGTAACCTGGGCAATGTTATAAACCAGACATTCTTTGCCAAGTTGTACCTCAATTTTCAGCTCCGCTTGTCCACCAACGGGCAGGGTTCCGATATTCCACTCACCCGTGCTTGGGTTGTAGGCGCCTTGCGAAGTACCACTGGCAATGTACGCGAGGGAACTATGGAGCGGATCATGTACCGTCACATTGGTCGCATCATCTGGCCCATCATTTACCACCACCACATAATACGTCACGTTTTGCCCGCTTTGTGCAATCGGATTGTCCACCCCTTTTTTCAGTGCAAGGTCTGCCTTGGCTTTCCAAGCACCACCATTCATATTCAATACCGAAGCACCAGATGCCTTAAAGATTTCGGTGTATCCAGATTCTGGATTGATGTCGGAGTCTATCTCATCGTTTTCTACATCCATCTTCGTGAAGCGCAAGCCCTTCGGCAGGTCGAAGCGGAGGGCATAAATCCCTTCTTCTACGTTTGGAAAGAGATAATATCCCGGACGGCCTTTTTGATCATCGCCCGTATAACTAAATGCCACTTCTTTGTCGTCCTCGGTTCCGGGTTTTTCATCATCGCCCGGATGAATCAGGGTCACTTTCACCCCATTTAGTCCACTTTCTTTTTCGCCTTGTACACCATCACGGTCTTCATCTAACCAGAAGAAACTACCGATTGCGATCCCTTTGATGGGTTTCAAGGCAATACCCACTTTCGCTGGCTCGGCGGCAAGGAGGCGAGAGCCATTATCGGCACGGGTTGCGGTATAGGCAAAGGAGTTCCAAGCCACTTCGCCTTCAGTGGGCGCACCAGCAGGGGCACGCATCGGCCAAGACAAGTTGAGGGTTTCGTTCAGGCCAATTTCCACTTTCGCAAAATCGAATTTAAGTGCCCGTACACTCGTAATGTCTTCAGGAAGTTCGGTACGCCATTCGGGCTTTTCGCAATCGGGTTTAGACATACCTAATTCTTCGGTACAAGGATTGGCAGCCGTGCTATAATACACCGTTACACCTTTAGGAGCCGCTACAGCACCAACCAGATTGGGGCGCCATTCGCTCTTGCGCTCATCTTTTGTGGTCACCAATTGGTCACCAATAGCAGGAAGTACGTCTATCAGTACGGCTTCGTTCATTGGGACATTGCCTTCGTTTCTCACCTGCAACAAATAATCGGCTGTACCACCGGGCGTAGAAATCCCTATATCTGGATATTTATGAAACTCATCATCGTATTGGCCTTTTACCAATTTATTGGCCGAAAGGGCAGGTACACCTTGGATCTGGATGGTATGGGTATAGTTACAAATCTGATCACTACTATTCCCGTCGCCATCCAAGTCAAGCGTATCGGTTTCTTTGGTGGCCGGACAACGTACATTTCCTACATTAGAAGTGAGCTGTACTTTATTGGGCAATGCGCCATAAATTGTTCCGGGTTTTACCTGTACATTAAACGAAATATATGCCGCTGCATCCACGGGGACGGCATCAGCCCAATGCCACCGCAGCAGTGTCCGGCCACTTCCGGCATAGTTTTCCAATTTCTCAAATACTGGCGCGGCCATTCCAGCATTTCCGGGATCATATGTCCATGAGCCATCCACAAAGGCTTGGCTTTCTGGTAGCAAGTCCATGAGAACAGGCTTCTCTAATTTATGTGTAGCCAATCCGTAGTTTCGAACCCGTAAACGGTATCCAACAGTGCTCCCTGGGAGGTAAGGACCAGCCGTAGTTTCTTCTTTGTATGGGTAAGGACGCGCCATTGGGTCTATAACTTCGACATTCACGCACGCACTACGATTCGTCGTATTGCTATTATAAACAAAGCCCAAAAAACCACAATTTTGCACGATACTTCCGGTACTTACCGTACTTCCGTTCCGATCGGTGGCAAGCAGGGTCGCTTTGAAACCGGGGCGAACAGAAGTAGAAGAAGGAGCAAATCCAATCGTCACCGTTCCCCAATCCCACTTCAGATGCGTAATGGCTTCGGTACTCCCCAACCCCATAGTAGAAACCAAAACAGTACTATTACTACTAAAGGGGCTTCCCGGAACCAATGTATAGCTGCTATTGAGGTTGGTTTTGTACCAAATATTGACCGGCGCAGCAGATGGATAACCACCAGAAGTGATTTCGGTGACAGCCAGGGCTGCTGGAATCACATCTTCGAGCGTAAAGTCATTTACTGCTACATTACTATTATTTTTAAGATTAAACGTATAAGTAGCTGTTTGGCCCACCACCTTTTCACTAAAATCTACATATTTATTCAGGGTGCTACCCGTAGATGCGACAAATCCGGATAAGACATGGCTCACTTGGTCTGTACCCAAAGATAGGTCCGAAAGGCCATATGGGGTTCCAAAGCCTTCGACACGGTTTACTACTGCTTGACCATTCGAGAAAACAGTGCTCGGATATTGCACGGTTACCGTGCGGCTTGTACATCCACCATTGGTCACACCAATATTGCCTAAATTCCACGTCACAGTCCGGTTCGTGGCGTCATATACACCACTATTACTTGCAGAAACAAAAACGGCATTGAGCGGCAAGGTATCTACCAGACGGGCACCTTGAAGATTTAATCCGCCAAGATTGCCCGCATTCGGACTACATAGAGCAACTTTGTACGACACATCAAAATCTATAAAGGAGGAAGTGGTAATTTGTTTGTCCACTTCCCATTTCGAGGCTGCTGTGGCTGTTACCGAAACGGTATTACTGGTTACTGTCGCGGCATTTGAGGCAAAAATGGCTGCCCGATTCTTCACCACCGTACCGTTTGGCGTGGTTCCTTCCGGAAACTTCACCGTTATCTGCAACTCGCCCGTAGAACCAGATGCCAACGTACCAAAGTTAAATGTGACGATCCGGCTGGTGCTGTTGTAAGAAGAGGAAGTTGTATGTACCGAACCAACATTGCCTAAATAAGTTATGCCCGCAGCAAGTGAATCCCGAACCACCACATCATTACAAGGCGTCGTAGGACTGGAGCAAGCATATTGGATGGTATAATAAAACGTTTGTCCGGAAGGTACACTACTCACATTGGCCTGTTTTGCTACCGAAAGCGAGGACTGTGCAAAGACCGATGTGCCAGACAAGAGGAGCAGAACAAAGAGCCAGCCCAACCACCCACTGCTCACGAGAGGGGTGTTAGACTTTTTTTGGAGGAACGTAGGTTGTTTTTTCATGGCTGTGATATATTAGGAGGTATGGAGGACATTTTCTGGTGGTGTTCCATTTTACCCAATACATGAGGTGCTTTCCGACAGCATTCGATAAAATGGGCTTTCTTTTCGATAAACACCCTAAAATTTCGGTCAAGCAAATTAAACCTTTTCCCCAAACCCTGAAACTTATAAAAAGGCCTCTGGCTCTATAGCAAGAACCAAGAGGCCTTTCAAACTTAGGAGATTATCATTTTTGCTTACGAGCAATTATCGTGCCAACGCAACGCGATATTGCCGGTCGGTATATTCCACCAAATCTTCGATCGAAACCAATCGCCAAGAAGGAGTGGTTAGTCGACCATTTTCCTGCTGCCGATACCCCGTTCCAAACATAAATCCTTTTTTACCTTTCCCGCCTTCAAATGTAAACGCACCAATCACATGCACAAAAAGCGTTGCCTCGACCGCTAAGTTATATTTTTCTGCAAGGGCAGCAGCAAGATAACGCGCATCCTCTAAGCCGGAGACCCCATTATTTTCAGCAATTTCCTGAACCACCACCACATGGGTTTTACCACGTGTGGCTTTAACATCTGCTTCATACACCTGAATCCGTACACTCGAACTGGCATAACCGTCCTTGTTCCATGTAAAAACGGTTTCTCGATCCACTTGAGCTTGTGTAAAATTAAATAAAAAAATGCACAACAACATTGGGTAAACAATCTTTTTCATCTTAATTATGGTTTAAGTAATCGGTTAACACCATTAAAAGGGTAATTTTATCTTCTTGACACCGTTAAAAACACAATCATAACCTGATTTTTTTGTACTACTAAACTTTTTTTTCGCCTAAGTTGCATTTGAGGCAGAGTTGGTACGATAATTGGGAAGGGCAATTCATGGATATATTCGGTTTTTCGCCATGACCAGTCCCAACACCATGAAGCCTCCACCTCATTCCGCATACATACAACAAAACAGACTCCTCCAAATCGCCCTTTTGGTGGTTTTGGTTTTATTGGCCTTCGTTTGGAACGCTTGCGGTGTTATACGAAGCCTACCGCCTCCCCAAAGCCCACAACTCCCTGGATCATACCGGATTACTGAGGGCTTTCGTACCCAGACAGGGGTTGCCAGTCACTACGGCGAAAAAGATCAAGGAAACCCTACGGCAAGTGGGGAACCATATAACCACCGAGACTTCACAGGCTCTCACAAGTCTTATCCTTTCGGCCAATATGTAATGGTTACCAACCTCACCAACCAACAATCTGTCGTCGTTCGGATCAATGACCGCCCTAATGCTACAGATACTAAAGTTATCGGCCTTTCAGGAAGTGCCGCTGCCCAGATTGGGCTTCTTCAGTCTGGAATTGCACGTGTAGAAATAGTCCCCGTAGAACCTTCTGCTTCCGGTATAAATGGGCCCGCCATCGCTTATGATCCCTTTTCGCCCTACTCAGCAGGCTTCGGCGATGCTCGGCGGGACTCCTATCAAGCACCTACCAATATCGCTTTCACGAATGGTACTGGAAAAACTCCTGCACCTACTTTAAGTACCGCACCAGTTTGGCAAAATCCTACGCCCACTCAATTTCCGGATTACACCTATTCATCTGGTGATGCAACTACCCGATTTTCTCCAAACTCCGCCAACCCAAATACAAACAAACCTCTATACAATAACACATCCACAGAAAAAAAATCAGGATTAAATGCTTACAGCGGAAATATGGGGCAGGTTAATGCATTAGGAGGCGAGGATTTACCATTAGGAATGTCATCTATGAGTCCAACAGGTATGATTCCACGTGGAGGCATTCCTTTAAAACTAAAACGCAACCATTATACCATCCCAGACGGAAACTGGACGATTCAGATTTCGGCTGTCCGCAATCAACGTTCCATTAACGACCAGCAAATTGCCTTGGGGCCAGATTTGTGGCAAGAGCGTACAGGTACCGACGATCTTATAAGGCTCAATTTTGGACGTTTTCGTAGCAAGTCGGAAGCACAAGCGGTTGTCATTGAATTAAAACAATTGGGATACAATGATGCCTATGTAAAACCAGCCAAAAACGGCTTTTAAGAACGCAAGAGGCTATACCCCTCGCATTTACCAACCCTCCCCCTCTTCAGTACCGTATAAGATTGACTGAGATAAGAACTAAAACGACATTGCTTGTTTGATACGGATAGACCTCTCCCACCTCTTCTTTTCACAAAGCCTCACACCATACCCATCAAGTTTATGCGGTTAATAGCAACACAACGCTTTGTCTTGCTATGAGACATTTGCTTTTTCAGAGGATGAACCAATAAATGAGGTGCTTTTACTGCCTAAACAGCTTGTAAATAGTGGTATAACCTTATAGAGCTGTACCTGAGCACATTTACCACTCAAATCCCATCATGTATCATTTTGGGATTTTTTTTGTCTCAGTCATTAAACGCTATTGGCTATCCTGTATCAAAGCGATACAGAAACAGAGACCCACCACCAATAATCAGGTCTCCCAAACGTTTCCCGATCTTTGATCACCCCTCTCTCAGGGGGACCGCGAAGTCCCCCCAAGAGTACCTGTAAGTGGTTTTTTCGTCCAACCCACAAGCGAGGGCGTTCTGAGCAAACTTTTAAACCACAAATCCTATGCCAGTAGGGGGTGTTATGAGAAAAAAATTTTTTCCGTTTAGTGTAACTACTTATAATTCGGAAACATGTGCCAAAACTTTTTTTGGTTTTTTAGTTGCCTTGGTCCTCGCCCTTCCGGCAATGGGTCAATCAGGTCGTTGGAAAAACGACACGGCATCATATCCTGCTGATGCCGGTAACAAATCGGTAGCGGGACAAGACCAACCGCTTTATATCCCTTTGCCTCAAGACGGTCGCCGTTCGTGGACTGTTCGGATCGAGGAGGTGAACGGTCGTCAGGTGGCCATTTTAGAAAGCCAAGAAGTTGCACCTGAAGTACTACCCAATCGTGCCCCCTCCCATCAATGGACGGAACCAGCGGCTCAACCCACCCCGCCGGCCTATCGGGAAACAGCCGTTTCAGACCGTGTTCGCCCAGTGATTTATGCATCTGCGGCTCCCGGACGTGGCATTGCGGCTCCCTCTGCTCCTGCCCGCCATACAGCTTATACCCCAACCGAAAACGAAACAGCGCGGGTTGCGACACGCCGAAAAGAAGGCCCAACAAACAACACCAGCCCCATTTTGGCATATGAATCCTCTGCTCCCTCTGATCGGCTTTATACCCCACCCTCTACCGGAGCCACACCCTCTGGCAGCCCCTATGAAGGCCGCCGTTGGAAGGTGACCGCCGTAAGCTATGGCTTGGCCTCTTGGTATGGTGGAAAATATCAAGGGCGTAGAACCGCAAACGGAGAAGTTTTTGACATGTACCAATACACGGCTGCCCACCGCACCATCGCCTTTGGCTCGAAGGTTCGGGTAACCAATCTTTCCAATAATAAGAGCGTGATTGTGCGGGTGAACGATCGTGGCCCTTTCACCAATGACGGGCGCGTGATTGATTTGGCCATGCAGGCCGCTCAGGACATAGATATGATTAAACAAGGCGTTGGTCGCGTAAAATTAGAATTACTTGAAGAAGAGACAGGACAATTTGTCACCTATACCGAAGAGACCCGTAGTCCGGCTCCAAACCGCCAACCCTCCCAATACCCCACCATCGAACAAACTCAGCCAGAACGTTATACCGTCCAAGTAGCCGCTACGGGTGACGCCCAACGGGCACGGATGCAAGCAAACCAACTTTCCGGTGGATGGGTTCATGCGACACAATTAAATGGCAATGCCTTGTACCGGGTCAATATTGGCCGTTTTACAACCAAGGCCGATGCCGAATTTGCAGCCAACCAAATCCGTAACAACGGAAGAGATGCACTGGTTAAGCAAATCCAAAACTGAACACATTTTTTTTTGATGCTACCGCCGACCCAAAGACACCCCCACCCCACCACCTGTCTGCATCAAAAAAGCCCGGTTTCTTCCTCCGAAGCCGGGTATTTTTTTGGCTTAATTACGCGAACGGAACAATTCCCTATTATCTATTGATGTAGCCATGTAGTACTTATTATTCAGGCTTAAATAATCAAAACAACCGCGATCACCATGTTGCCTTTGCAAAAATAAGACATCTTAAAACGGGTGCATTTCAAAATTTACCCAAGGCGCTGTTCATACTACTGGACATTTTTGCAAATCGGATGATTCTGCGGTAAAAAAATAGTTC
>ERZ761607.5356-NODE-5356-length-10565-cov-5.828544_pt1 | contig 10565 bp, 6 predicted proteins | sample MGYA00511164_ERZ761607 | MGnify/ENA primary metagenome ERZ761607 (study PRJEB28899, sample SAMN02445080) | bioreactor sludge metagenome | biome: EBPR sludge | place: Australia: Brisbane, Thorneside Wastewater Treatment Plant | collected 2011-06-22 ...
TGTTGGTGAACCGCCGGGCCGTCAAAATCCCCCCGTTTCTGCTGGACATTACCGAATGGTTCATCATGATCGTCGTCATTTTGGCGATGATCCGCCTGGTGTTTGGCGTGGAGCTGACCACGCTGCTGGTTACCTCCACAGTAGCTTCGGCCATCATCGGTCTGGCGCTACAAGACACGCTGGGCAACCTCATTTCCGGCATTTCCCTCCAGGTCGAAGGGCCATTTTCAGTGGATGATTGGGTGGAGATTGACGGCATCGAAGGCATCATCGTGCGCCAAAATTGGCGGACACTGACCTTGCTCACCCGTGAAGACCACCGGGTGATGCTTACCAACAGCACGGTGGCCAAAAGCAAAATCATCAACTATTCCCGCCCCACCAACAACCAGATTCAAACGGTCTACCTCACCCTCAGCGAAAGCTTTTCACCCAACCTGGTCAAACAAGTGCTGGTTGAGGCCGTAAACGGGTTGGATGACGTGACGCTGCATCCCAAACTGCGCTCTCATGTGGTTTCTATGCAGGAAGGCTGCGTCACTTATGGGCTGAGCTATTGGCTAGACGATTACAGCGACAAGGTGGTTGTTCGCGACAAGGTGCTGACCCGCGCCTGGTATGCGCTGCACCGGGCGGGCATCCACATTCCGGATCCGACGGGAAACTTTAAGCTAAACATGATCCCCGAAAACGCCCACCAGCAGGCCGCGACTGCCCGGCAGGCACACCTGTTTGAAGTGATGCAGGCGCTGCACTGGCTGGATGTGTTAAACGAAGCGCAGCTCCAGCAGTTGGCCAACCGCACGGCCGTTTCCACCTACACCACCGGCGAATTTCTCGTCAAACAAGGGGAAGCGGGTGATTCCTTGTTCATCATCACCAAAGGATCAGTCTCCGTGTACGTGCGGGCGGCAGACGGCCGTTCCGTCTTCGCCAATAAACTCTCTACCGGCGACTTCTTTGGCGAAATGAGCCTGCTCACCGGCGAAGTCCGCGCCGCCTCCGTGCGCGCCGACGAAGATACCGACGTCATCACCATCGACAAGGAAGCGTTTGCCACCGTGCTCACCCAGGACCCCACCATTTTGGACCGTTTTGTCACCGCCCTGGAGCGCCGCCAGGAAGGCATCAGCCAGCGGCTGCAGGAGGATTCGGCCTTGAGGCAGCGTGAAATGGAAAACGGCCGTGATGCCTTCATCCAACGCATCCGCCGTTATTTGCGTGTACCGTAAATTTTTTTGCCACAGAGGGCACAGAGATTTTTGAGATTTATTCTCTTTCCCCTCTTTGTCCGCTGTGGCTAATTTTCGCTAGCAGACGCGGTAAATCCTGCTAAAATCAGGTGCAGAAAGTAGAACGGCCGTGTCTCACCATTCCCATCCAGGCACGCGCCACGACCCTTCACAATTTCCCATTCCCAAACGTCCCATTTCAGACCCTTTACAGGAGTGTTTCATGTCAGACGACTTCATTTTTCATGGTTCGCTCAGCGAACTAGACCCCGACCTTTCCCAACTGCTCCAGCGCGAAGACGATCGCCAGGACAGCACCATCATCCTCATCGCCTCCGAAAGCGCCTCGCCCGAAGCCGTGCGCGAAGCGATGAGCAGCAACTTCGCCAACATTTACGCCGAAGGCTACCCCCGCGAAGAAAGCCGCCTGCAAAGCGAAGCCGAAATCTTCGATATGGACCTGGAGCTGGCCCACTACCGGCGCTACTCCGACCCCCGCTACTACAAAGGGGTCGAGTACGCCGACATGCTGGAGGCGCTCACCCGCCGCCGCGCTGCGGAACTGTTTGCCGCCAACGGCATCACCGCCAATCAACTTTATGTCAATGTCCAGCCGCTTAGCGGCGCACCAGCCAACAGCGCCGTCTACACTGCCCTGCTCCAGCCCGGCGACACCATTTTGGGCCTCAACCTCAACGACGGCGGCCACCTGTCGCACGGCACCAAGATCAACCGCTCCGGCAAGCATTACAACGGCGTCACCTATTTTGTAGACGAAACAACCGAACTACTCGACTATGACGACATCGAGCGACGCGCCCTGGACTCCCGGCCACAAATCATCGTGGCGGGTTTCTCCGCCTACCCACGCATCATCGACTGGCAGCGCTTCCGCGCCATTGCCGACAAAGTGGGCGCTTTCCTGCTGGCCGACATCTCGCACATTTCTGGGCTGGTGGCCGCAGGTGTGCACCCCAGCCCCATCGGCATTGCCGATGTGGTGATGACCACCACCCACAAAAGCCTGTGCGGCCCGCGCGGCGCGATGATTCTCACCCACCGACGCGACCTTTTCCGCAAGATTGACCGGGCCGTTTTCCCCGGCGAGCAGGGTGGCCCGCACCTCAACACGATGGCCGCCCTGGCCATTGCCCTGAAGCTGGCCAACACCGACCAATTCCGCGCCTTGCAGCAGCGCATTGTGGACAATGCCCGCCGCCTGGCCGCCAAATTGGCCGAACACGGCCTGCGCACCATCAGCGGCGGCTCGGACAACCATTTGCTGCTGGTAGACACCAAAAGCGTGTCGCACAACGGCGTGCACCTCTCCGGCGACCTGGCGGCGCGGATTCTGGATGTGGTGGGCATTGTGCTCAACCGCAACACCATTCCCGGCGACGTGGGCGCCCTCAACCCCACCGGCCTGCGCCTCGGCACGGTGTGGATCAGCCAGCTGGGCTTTGGCGATGCCGAAGTCGATTTGCTGGCCGAAGCAATCGCCACAACGTTGAACGGCTGCCAGCCGTTTGCCTACACCGCCCTGGGCGGCAAGGAACAGCCACGGGCCAAGGTCGATTTTGCCGCCTTGCAGCGGGCCCGCGAGATTGTGCGTTTGCTGCGAAAGGTGGCTGCGCCAACGGCCGTTGCCCACACCGTCCAAATTCGCGGCGACGAAGCCACCAACTTCCTCAACTACGCCCTGTCCAGCGACGTGCTGGCGCTGACCGACGGCGACACGCAGCCGACCAGCCTGGCCATCAACAGCCAGTCACTCACTCCCGCCACGCTCAAACGGTTGACCGCCAACCGCTACCACCTGCGCTTTGCCGACACCGCCACGGCGCAAAAAGCGGTCACCTGGCTGTCTGATTTGTCCGATGGCTACGTGAACTTTGGCGATTTGTACGCCAAGCTGCCCGGCGCGGTGGTCGTAAAAGCGATCCAACCCGAGGTAGAGCTGCCCGAACCAGAGGGAAATGGGATTGCTGCCAGCAAACCGTTTTTCATTGGCCACAAGCAGGTAAACAACGGTGAACCACTGCCCGCCTTTAGCTGGAGCGAACCGGCCGACGCGCCGTTGAAGCGCACTACGCTCTATGACGCCCACGTCGCCCTCGGCGGGCGCATCGTGCCCTTTGGCGGCTACGAGATGCCCGTGCGCTACGAAACGTCGGTGGTGGAAGAGCACATGGCCGTGCGCGAAGCCGCTGGCCTGTTCGATGCCACCCACATGGGCGTGTTCGACGCCCAGGGTGAGCACGTGGTCGAATTCCTCAACACCGTGCTGATGAACGATGTCTCGGCGCTGAACGTGGGCCAATCGCACTACACCTACCTGCTGCTGCCCGATGGCTCGGTGATTGACGATCTGCTGGTTTACCGGCTGGGCACCAACCACTTCATGCTGGTGGTCAACGCCTCCAACAACGACAAAGATTGGGCCTGGCTCAATGCCGTGAACCGGGGCGAGGTGATGATTGATCTGGAACGGCCGTATGCCAAAATCCAGCACCCGGTCCAGCTGCGCGACCTGCGCGATCCGCAGTACGGTGCCGAATGCCGCGTCGACATGCCGCTGCAAGGCCCCAAAGCCACCGACATCCTGCTCTCGCTGTGCGACGACCCGGCGCTGGCCCGTAAGATCAAAGGTCTGCCCTGGGCTGGCCTCACGCAGGGCAACGTGGGCGGCTTCGATTTGATCATCTCACGCACTGGCTACACCGGCGAGCGGGTGGCCTACGAACTGTTTGTCCACCCGGACAAAGCCCCGGATTTGTGGGCGGCACTGCTGGAAGTGGGCGAGTCGCTGGGCCTCAAGCCGTGTGGTCTGGCCGCCCGCGACAGCACCCGCACCGAGGCGGGCCTGCCGCTCTACGGCCACGAACTGGCCGGATCGATGAACCTGAATCCGGGCGACGCCGGTTTTGGCAGCTACGCCAAGCTGTGGAAACCGTTTTTTGTGGGCCGGGCGGCCTTCATCGCCCGCGAGGAGAAGCGCGACCGGGTGGTGGTGCGCTTCCGCATGAACGAGAAGGGCGTGCGCCGTCCCGATGGCGGCGACCCGGTGCTGGACAAACGCGGCAAGGTGGTTGGCACGGTCACCAGCTGCGCTATCGACAGCGAGGGGTATTTGCTGGGCCAGGCGGTGGTGCCCGTGAGCATGAGTGAGGCAGGAACGGCCGTTGCCATCTACCAGCTCGGCGGCGGGCAGCGCCCCATCCGCGTGCCGGACAGCGTGGCGGTTGGTGCCAAGCTGCCGGTGCCCGATGCAGCCACGGTGCTCAGCCGCTTCCCGGTGCGGAAGAAGTAGATCGTCCGCAATTCCCCGGAAACTGCATGAAGGCGGCTCGTCCGTCTAGAGAGTTTCCGGGGAATTTAACCAAACCGAAAACGACCCGGGATGTCCGGGTCGTTTTCAGGCAAAATTGCTAAGTTGTGGTCGAGACGAGTTGAGAAGATTAAACTTTAGCCGGGTGTGTCGGGTTCGCCCTTTGACCGCTTTCCGTCCAGGCGGTGGCACAACCACGAGCTATTTTTTGAAGGTGTTCAACCAATCTCTAAGATAGGGGTATTGTAGAGCAACGGCCGTTGCCTTACCGCCCAACAAACCACACCGGTTCTGTAAAATTTGTCACCTTACGGACGAAAACAGTCTTTCAGTTGACATGCCGCTGGCTAACGTGTAGGATTGCGGGTCACGGGCAGCCGGACGGGAAGGCCGTTCTGCCTGATCCCATTCTTTTTAAGGAGTCGCCAATGCGTCGCGAGGTTCTTACGTGGTCCGACGTAGACAAACTAATTGATTATCTGGTGCCCCAAATCCAGGGACGCTACGATTCAATGCTTATCATCACACGCGGGGGTATTGTGCCTGGCGGCCTGCTGGCCGAGGCGCTTAATATCACCTACATCCTGACCGCTTCTGTCCGATTCCCGGCCGATTTTCCTGGCCTGCAAACGCCCGGGCAGGAAAAGTTTGCCATTCCGGAATTTATCCAGTTTCCCGCCGACAGCTTGCTGGCCGGGCGGCGTATTCTGGTGGTAGACGACGTTTGGACCAAAGGGCGCAACTCCGTGACGGTAGCCAACCGCATCGATGCGGCGGGCGGTATCCCGGATACCTGCGTGCTGCACTACAAGCCCGCGTCGTCGCTGTACCCCGGCTACACACCTACGTATTATGCGGCCGTTACCGACGCCTATGTCATTTACCCCTGGGAACTGGATCGCGGCCCTGAGGTCTTGGGCATCTGGAATTAGATCGCTAGTTGGTAAACGATGATCGGTAATCAGTAACACCGATTACTGTTCACGGCTTACCAATTACCCTCAATTTGCCCTTCCTGGACAGTTTTGTTACGATCCTGCGGGTGCAGTTAAAACGTTATGTGCATGAGACCGGTGGTGACTGGGTCCCTGGCGGCGAAAGCTGTCGAACCGCGTCAGGTCCGGAAGGAAGCAGCGCTAAGGCAAACCTTTCGGGTGCCCAGGATTACCTGGTTGCCATCGGTTCCATGCACATAAACGTGACCAGGTTTTCACGGTCCACAAAAACGACGATCCGAATTTGGAGATTGGAGATTCACCGTAAAGATAATCTCCAATCTCTTTTTTTATGATGGGAAAGTTTCTAAACAGCGGTAAACGAGTTGTGGCGGTCGTGGTTTTTCTGCTGGCGCTGGGCGGTGTAATTGCCGCCGGGTATGCCGCCACCCAGCAAAGCTACACCATTTACATGGATGACCAACCGGCGCAGCGCATTACGGGCGATTTTGGCACAGTGGCCGAGGTGCTGGCGGCGGCGGGCATCGAAACGCGGGCGGAAGATTTGGTGGTGCCGGGATTGGCGGAAACGGCCGTTTCCCACAGCGGCATCCAGATTATCCGGGCCAAAAGCGTCACCGTGCGCTCCGAGGCAGGCACCCAAACCTACTGGACGCGCCAGCCCACCCTGGGCGCTTTCCTGGCCGAGCAGAACCTGCTACCGGAGCGCACCGACCAGATTGCCGCCGATGGTCTGCCTGTCTCCTTCGCCATGCTGGACCAGACCCCGCTGCCTACGACGCTGGAAATCGGCCGTTTTGTCACCATCACCATTGTGGAGGGAGGGCAGCAGCAAACGGTACGCACCGCCACGCAAACGGTGGGCGCGGCGCTGGCCGAAGCGGGCATTGAGATGTACAGCACCGACGGCGTGGAACCGGCCCTGGGGGCGTGGCTCCAGCCCAACATGACCATCCGGGTGCAGCGCTCCTTCCCCCTGACGATTACGGCGGACGGCCGTATCATCCAAATCCGCAGCCACCACAGCAACGTGCTGGACGTGCTGGCTGAAGCAGGCATTGGCCTGGTGGGCTACGATTACACCAATCCTGGCCCCGAAGCCACGCTGAAAGCCAACGACACCATCCAGGTCATTCGCGTCACCGAAGATTTTCGCCTGGTGGATGAGGCAATCCCTTACCAGACTTTGTGGCAGGCGTCCGACCAGCTCGATTTAGACAGCACCGCGCTCATCAGCGCCGGGGTGCCAGGCATCAAGCGGCAGCGGCTGCGGGTACGCTACGAAAACGGCGTAGAAGCGAGCCAGACGGTGGACGGCGAATGGGTCGCTCAGCAGCCCGTCAACCAGGTGATTGGCTACGGCACGCGCATCACCGTGCAAACCCTCGACACGCCGGAAGGGCCGCTGGAATATTGGCGCGTGGTGCGCATGCGCGTAACAGCCTACACCGCCGCCAGCTCCGGCAAAGCACCCGGCCAGCCCGGCTATGGCATCACCGCCAGCGGCGCACCGGCCGGTACCGGCGTGGTAGCCATTGATCGCAGCGTGGTGCCCTTCCGCAGCTACGTGTATGTGCCGGGCTACGGCAAAGCGTTGGCCGGGGATACCGGCGGTGGCGTACGCGGCCGTTGGATTGACCTGGGCTACGACGAGGATGAATACGTCAGCTGGTCTGGCTATGTGGACGTGTATTACCTCACGCCCGTGCCTGCGCCGGAAGATATTAACTATTTACTGCCATCTGGTTTGCCATAAGAAATGTAATGGGGTAATTGAGTAATTTTTCCATCAATTACCCCATTACTCAATTACCCAATTACCCGTCATGCATCCCAAACAACTCCTCACCCACTACCAGATCGAACCCAAGAAGAGTTTGGGGCAGAATTTTTTGTTTGATGAAAATGTGCTGGCGCGCATTGTCGAGGCAGCAGAGGTTCAGCCGTTTGAGCCCGTGCTGGAAATTGGCCCGGGGCTGGGTAGCCTGACGCGGGTTTTGGCGCAAACGGCCGCTTCCGTCACCGCCGTTGAGCTGGACAATCGCTTCATTCCCATCCTGCAAACCGAGCTGGCCACCTTTGCCAACGTGCGGCTGGTTCACGGCGACATTTTGGCGCAGAACCTGGACGCGCTGTTTGAACGGCCGTACAAAGTGGTGGCCAACGTGCCCTACTACATCACCGGGGCCATTTTGCGCCATCTGCTTTCCGCCCAAAACAAACCCACCACCGTGGTGCTGACCGTGCAAAAAGAGGTGGCCGAGCGAGTTACGGCCGTCCCGCCCCAAATGAGCCTGCTGGCCGTCAGCACCCAGCTGTACGGTACGGCCGAACTCATCACCACCATTAAGGCAGGTGCTTTTTGGCCCCGGCCCGATGTGGATTCGGCCGTGCTGCGCCTGACGCTTTACCCGCAGCCGCTGCTGCCGTTTGCCGAGGAAGAGCCATTTTTTGCCCTGGTCAAAGCCGGATTTAGCCAAAAACGTAAGCAATTAAAAAACAATCTGCAGCAGTTGGGGTATAATCAGGCCGAAATTACGGCCGTCTTGCAAGCCGCAGGTGTAGACGGCCGTCGTCGGGCCGAAACGTTGTCCATTGACGAATGGCTCACCATTCACCAACAAAGACCGTTATGACACAACTATCTGAGAAGTTAACCCATTTCATCCAGCAGATGCCCAAGGCGGAAATTCACATCCACCTGGAAGGGGCTATCCAGCCCCAAACCGTGCTGGAGTTGGCCAAACGGCATAACAAACTGGACACGCTGCCCAGCACCACAGAAGCCGGGCTGCGCCGCTGGTTCACTTTTACCGACTTTCCCCACTTTGTCGAAATTTACCTGGTCATCCAGGATTTAATCCGCACCGCCGACGATTTTGCCCTGATTGTGTTTGAAAACGGGGCCGACATGGCCGCGCAAAACATCCGCTACCGCGAAATTACGGTGACGCCCTACACCCACACCGACCTTCAGGATAAAGGGCTGGATTTTGCTGAGCTGTTTAAAGGGTTGGAAAACGGCCGTCTGCAAGCTAAAGAAGCCTTCGGCGTCGAAATGCGCTGGGTGTTCGACATCCCGCGCAACCTCACCGACCACCCGGACGGCAGCTACAACCCCAGCGCCGCCGAAAAAACCCTGGCCTACGCTCTGGAAGGCAAAGCCCACGGCAGCGTCATCGGTTTGGGGCTGGGCGGCTACGAAGTTGGTTATCCCCCCGAGCGTTTTGCCCACGCCTTTGAAAAAGCCAAGGCCGCTGGTCTGCTTAGCCTGCCCCACGCCGGGGAAACAGCTGGCCCAGAAAGCATCTGGGGCAGCCTCAAAGCGCTGCAAGCCGACCGCATCGGCCATGGCGTGCGCGCCATCGAAGACCCCAGCCTGCTGGCCACGCTGAAGGTTAAACAAATCCCGCTGGAAATTAACCCCACCAGCAACACCTGCCTCAAGGTGTTTGCCTCGCTCAGTGACCACCCGTTCCGCCTGCTGGACAATCGTGGCCTGTTTGTCACCGTCAACACAGACGATCCGCCACTGTTCAACACAACGCTGGTGCAGGAATACCAGGTCCTCGTCCGCGAATTTGGCTATGATGCGGCCGGCCTAACCCGCATCGCCCGCAACGCCTTCCTGGCCGCTGGCGCAGAGCCGGAGCTGAAGGAACGCCTGCTGCAAGCGTTTGATGCCTGGGTGCGAGAGAATCGGTAATTGGTAAAACGCCACCGACCAAACGGCCGATTCACCCCCGGATTCGGTTACAGCCGCTGCGCCCACTTTTGCACAATGGTCACGGCATTCGCCACACCAGCCTCGGCCCGGATTTTGGCCCCGAGTTCGGCCGCGTGCTGGCGCATGGGTTGGTTGGTAACGGCCGTTTCAATCGCCGCTGCCAGCCGTTCCACCGTAAGTTGTGCCCGCGGAATTGGCGCGGGACCAACGCCCAGCTGCGCCACCCGGTGGCCCCAAAACGGCTGGTCGGCAAAAAAGGGCACGATAATCGAGGGCACACCCGCCCGCAGCCCAGCGGCGGTGGTGCCTGCCCCACCGTGATGCACCACCGCCGCCATACGCGGCAGCAGCCAGTCGTGCGGCGCGGCGTCCAGCATAAAAATGGAATCCGGTAAATCCCCGCCGCGTAAACCACCCCACCCAGACAGCAGCACGGCCCGCTGGTTGGTTTGCTGCAAGGCGGCGATGACGAGAGCGGCCGTTTCCTCCGGCTTGCGGTTGGTCATGCTGCCAAACCCCACGTAAACCGGCGGCGGTCCGGCGGCCAAAAAATCCACCAGGGCGGGCGGCGGCATCCATTCTGTCTCTGCCTCTAAAAACCAGTAGCCGGCCACCTGGGCCTCCGGCGGCCAATCGGCTGGCGGGGCGATGACCGATGGGCTAAAGCCATACAAAATGGGCAGCCCGCGTATCTGCGCCGCGCCAAACGGCCCGAAAAAAGGCGCTTTGGCTAAGCCCAACACCTGCTGCCGCGCCAGCCTGTCTGCCTTGCGTGACCCCTGCCACATGATTTGCCGCACGGCGTGGTGCGAAAATCGGTTGAGCCAGCCCAAAACGCCGGGCAGTGGTTTGGGCAACAGCGCCCCGGCAAAGGCGCTTGTCGGCGTGAAGGGCACGTAGTACGCCTGGAGCAGCGGCCGATTCAGCTTTTCCGCCAGCGACAACCCGATGAACAGGCCGCCGATGCCTGCCACAATCAAATCTGCACCCTGGCAGGCAGCTAACCCATCCTCGGCCCACTCCAGCGCGGCTTTTTGCGCCGCCTGGGCGGTGTAAGCGTTGATAGCCAAAAAGTTGCCCTTCTCCAACAAGGCCTGCATCTCCGGGCTGTCGGCCACGGCCTGCACGTTGCCCCGGGCGATCTTAAACTCAAGGCCGTGGGCGGTAACCAGCGGTTCAAAAGCATCGTGGGTCATGAGGCGCACCTGGTGGCCAGCGGTGTGCAGCCCCTTGCCCAGCGCCACGTACGGCTGCACGTCGCCCCGGCTGCCCAGGGCTATGATGACAATTTGCATAAAACACTCCTGTATTTCCCCGGAAAC
>ERZ761607.5357-NODE-5357-length-10565-cov-3.663273_pt1 | contig 10565 bp, 9 predicted proteins | sample MGYA00511164_ERZ761607 | MGnify/ENA primary metagenome ERZ761607 (study PRJEB28899, sample SAMN02445080) | bioreactor sludge metagenome | biome: EBPR sludge | place: Australia: Brisbane, Thorneside Wastewater Treatment Plant | collected 2011-06-22 ...
AAGAACAGCGAGGTTCCACCCAGCGGCACCACCAGCCGCAGACGCGCGAGCCCCGGCAGGATCAGCCGGAACCATGCGGCGTATTCGATGGTAAAACATCGGCTCAGCCAGTTGGTGCGCGGGTTGTAGTAATCCAGCACCCCCTGGATGCAGGCCAGATCCGGCCCCGAGCGCGCGAATTGCTCGATCACGCGCTGGATCTGGTCCGGCGCGGGGGCGTCCTCGGCGTCATAGACCCCGACCACCGCGCCACGGGCAAAGTTCAACGCGTAGTTCATCGCCCGCGGTTTGGTGCGCAGCCGCGAATCCGGCACCGGGATCACCCGCATCCAGTGCGGAAGCTCGGCACGGGCCAGGGCGTCGCGCGTCAGGGGGTCGTCTTCCTCGACCACCAGCAGAATGTCGAGAAGTTCGCGCGGATAACTGAGCGCCCCCAGGCGCCGGATCAGTCGCGCGGCGATGTCCTTTTCGCGGTAGAGCGGTACCAGGATCGACACCACGGGTTTGCGCAGATCGGCAGGGACCGGAGGCAGGGCGCCAAGGGCCGGCGCGCGCAACTGGGCGATGGTGGCGGTGATCTTCAACGCGTTGCCGACCAGAAGGAACAGGGTGACCAGCCCGAACAGCATCAGAAAGGCCGCCATCGGCGCGACCAGGCTTGCCACCACGACCAGCGCCAGCGCAGTCGCCGCCTGGCGGCTGAAACGCCGGGCGTTCCAGGTGCGGCAGCTTTCCTCGGCGCGCACGCAGGTTTCCGCCAGCAGCCGGAGCGATCCGCGCCGCGAGGTCATCAGGGCGCGGTGCAGATCGTCGAGGCCGATCACCGCCATGGCGACCGGTCCCAGCGCGGATTCCAGTTCTGCCCGGTGGGTTTCGAAACTGTCGGGCTCGGCGCAGGCGACCAGCGTGCAGGCCCCGGCACGGACCCAGGGCAGGCACCCCATCCGCAGGCAGCGGCGCGGTCCCAGCCGGTCGATCAGCCGCGGATCGGGGCGCGAGCGCGCGGGGTCGATGACCGAGGTGGCGAATTGCTCGGCCAGGGCCGCCTTGATCGCCGCGTCGCTGGCCAGGCCATGCGCCCGCAGGATGTCGCCCAGTCGCGATTGCTGGCGCTTTTGCAGCGCCAGCGCGTGGCGCAGATCGGCCGGGCGAAGGGCCCCGCGGCGCAGAAGGATCTCGCCCAGCGGCAGGCGGCGCATGGCGGGCGGCTCTGGAGGCGGGGCGATGACGTCGACGGGAGACGGCCTGGCCGCACTGGCCAGCAGCGGGTCAGGGGCCAAGACCCTCCCGTCATCGCGTTGTTGCAGCGCCGATCCCCGCACCCCGGTCCCCTTGTCCTGAGGCTGCCAGTTTGCGCAGCGCAGGTTAAGGATCGGTTAAGACCGGTTAACAGCCGAGAGAAACCGCCTCAGGCGGCCTTGCGGGCGGCCATGGCGGCGGCGAAACGCTCGAACAGGTAATAGCTGTCCTGCGGGCCGGGGCTGGCCTCGGGGTGGTATTGCACCGAAAACACCGGGCGGTCGGCCATCCGGATTCCGCAATTCGATCCGTCGAACAGCGACACATGGGTTTCGAGCACGCCCTTGGGCAGGGTCTGGCTGTCCACGGTGAAGCCGTGGTTCATCGAGGTGATCTCGACCTTGCCGGTCTCGCGGTCCTTGACCGGATGGTTGGCGCCGTGATGGCCGTGGTTCATCTTGACGGTCCGCGCACCCAAGGCCAGCGCCAGCATCTGATGGCCAAGGCAGATGCCGAACAGCGGCAGGTCGGCCTTGAGCACGCCCTGGATCATCGGCACAGCATAGACGCCGGTCGCCGCGGGGTCGCCGGGGCCGTTCGACAGGAACACGCCGTCCGGGTTCAGGGCCAGCACCTCGTCGGCGGTGGCGGTGGCGGGCAGAACGGTCACGTCGCAGCCGACCGAGGCCAGACAGCGCAGGATGTTGCGCTTCGCGCCGTAGTCGATGGCGACCACGCGGTGTTTCGGCGCGGTTTGCGGCGCATAGCCCTGCGGCCAGGCCCAGCGCATCTCGTTCCAGCGGTAGCTTTGCGCGCAGGTGACGTCCTTTGCCAGGTCGAGCCCCACAAGCCCCTTCCAGCCGCGCGCCATGGCCAGCAGGGCTTCGAGGTCGAAATTGCCTTCGGGGTCATACGCCAGCGCGACATGCGGTGCGCCCTGCTGGCGGATCGCGCGGGTCAGGCGGCGGGTGTCGATGCCGCCGATGCCGATGCGGCCCTGCCGGGTCAGCCAGGCGACCAGATCGCCCGAGGCGCGCCAGTTCGAGGGCTCGGTCGGGTCCCATTTCACCACCATCCCGGCGGCGACGGCCTGCGTGGCCTCGTCATCCTCGGCGGTGACACCGGTGTTGCCGATATGGGGGAAGGTGAAGGTCACGACCTGCCCGGCATAGGAGGGATCGGTCATGATCTCCTGATAGCCGGTCATCGCGGTGTTGAAACAGAGTTCGGCGACGGTGCGGCCGGTGGCGCCAAACCCGTGACCATAAAAGATGGTGCCGTCGGCAAGGACGAGGCAGGCGGTCGGGCGCGGCTCGGCGGGGGCTGCGGGCATCGGACGGCTCCTGGCTGATATCGCGCCGTCTTTAGTGGCTGGCGGCGGGGGAAGCAAGGGCGGCGGCGCGCCCCGGGTTGCGGTCGCAAGATGAGTATTTGTGGCAAGATGAAAGGGCAGGGCGGGTCCAGGGGCCATGCATCCCCTTTCCATTGCTGCCGCTTTCCACTATGGCGCGGGTTTGACCAAACCGGAGCCGTCGCCAAATGCAGGGTAGCGCCAATCTCAACCTGATGATCAAGGCCGCGCGCAAGGCCGCGCGCTCGCTGGTGAAGGACTTTCGCGAGGTCGAGAATCTGCAGGTCTCGTCGAAGGGGCCGGGGGATTTCGTCTCGAAGGCGGACCGCGAGGCCGAGCGCATCCTCAAGCAGGAACTGATGGAAGCGCGGCCCAATTATGGCTGGCTGGGCGAGGAAACCGGCGAGAGCGAAGGCACCGATCCGACGCGGCGCTGGATTGTCGATCCGTTGGACGGGACGACCAACTTTCTGCACGGGTTGCCACACTGGGCGATTTCCATCGCGCTGGAGCACAAGGGCGAGATCGTCGCCGGCGTGGTGTTCGATGCGGCCAAGGACGAGATGTTTTTTGCCGAGAAGGGCTTGGGCGCCTATATGAACGACACGCGGCTGCGCGTCTCGGGGCGGCGCAACCTGATCGAATGCATCTTTGCCACCGGGGTGCCGTTTGGCGGGCGCCCCGCGCTGCCTGCCTCGTTGCAGGATCTGGCGCGGTTGATGCCGGTCTGTGCCGGGGTACGGCGCTGGGGCGCGGCGGCGCTGGATCTGGCCTATGTCGCAGCCGGGCGCTATGATGGCTATTGGGAACGCGGGCTGAACGCATGGGACGTGGCGGCCGGCCTGTTGCTGGTGCGCGAGGCGGGCGGTTTTACCGGCCCCATCCGCGAAGGGCAGGACGTGCTGGAATCGGGCGCGCTGATCGCCGCGAATGCCGAGGTCTTCGAACCCTTCGCCCGCATCATCCGCAGCCGCGACTGATCGGGACTGGCGCGGGGCATCCGGGCGCGGCAGGATGGCGGCAATGGAGGTCGCCATGTCCCGTTCCCTGCCGCCCAATCCGATTCGCCCCACCGTCTCGCTGGATGCCCCGGGCAAGCGGCACGGGTTTCTGGCCTTGCCGCATTCCCGCAATGATTCGGCCTGGGGGTCGGTGATGATCCCGATCTGCGTCGTGGTCGGGGCGCCCGGCCCGACCGCGCTGTTGACCGGCGCCAATCACGGGGACGAATACGAAGGGCCGATTGCGCTGCAGGCTCTGGCCGCGGAGGTGCGCGCCGAGGAGGTGCACGGGCGGTTGCTGATCGTGCCGGCGATGAACCTTCCGGCGTTTCGTGCGGGCACGCGGGTGTCGCCCATCGACGGGGTGAACCTGAACCGCGCCTTTCCCGGCGATCCGCGCGGCAGCGTGACGCAAAAGATCGCGGATTATTTCCAGCGGGTTCTGGTGCCGATGGCCGATCTGGTGGTCGATTTCCACTCGGGCGGCAAGACGCTGGATTTCCTGCCGTTCGCGTGCGGGCATGTGTTGGAGGATGCGGCGCAGCAGGCGGCCTGCGAGGCGGCGGTGCGGGCCTTCAACGCGCCCTATTCGATGATCCTGCGCGAGATCGACTCGGTCGGCATGTATGATTCGGCGGTCGAGGCGCAGGGCAAGGTCTTTGTCACCACCGAACTGGGGGGCGGTGGAACGGCGACGGCGAGATCATCGCGGATCGCGCATCGTGGATTGCGCAACGTACTGATTCATGGCGGTTTCCTGGAGGGAAAGCCCGATGTCGTGCCCAGCGTGATGCTGGATATGCCCGGGGATGATTGCTATCACATGGCACCGACCGCCGGTCTGGTCGAGCCGCTGGTCGATCTGGGCGAACCGGTGCGGGCGGGCGATCCCCTGGCCCGGATCTGGTCGGCCGAACGCACCGGGGTGGCCCCGGTTATCGTCGAGGCGCGGCGCGCGGGGCTCCTGGTGGCGCGCCATTTCCCCGGGCTGGTGCAATTGGGCGATTGCCTCGCGGTGCTGGCCGAGGTGCGCGGCTGATCCGCAGCGCGCCAGCCGCCTGTCAGACACCGACCCCGGGGCCCGCGCAGGTCAGGGGCTGGTCCCCCTCGGTCACCTCGTAAAGCTCGGTCGTGGGGCCGTCCGGACCCTGGAACACCCCGCGCAGGCCACGGTCGGTGACATGGAAGGTCCAGCATTGTTCATCGTTCGGGGCGTTGTTGTAGAGGAAACAGATGTTGCCGTTGCGCTCGTACCAGACGCCATCCTGGCATTCCTGACCGATGAAAGCCCAGCGGACGCGGCGTCCGGGAAGGTATTCCTCGATCCCGTAGGGGGTCCCCATCATGGTGAAGGTCAGCGTGCGCCCCTGGGTGTAGGTCTCGAAAGCCTGCGCGTCCATCGGCCGGGACAGGCCCTGCGCAAGGGCGGGAGCCGCGGCGAGCGACAGCAACAGGGCAAAGGACGTGATGCGCATGAGAAACCTCCGGTCCGGGCAGAGCCTTACCTTGCCAGAGCCGCCCGCGAAGGGCCAGTGCCCCCTCCCTCACGTTGGCGCGAGTCGGGCGGCCGCGGGGCTGGCGCGGTTCAGCGCATCGAGGCGCGGATCCATGACCCTGCGCCAGAGTGGCGGGAACAGCGCCACCATTGCCATCGCAGGCAGGGGGGCAGGCAGCAGCGGCGCCCCTTCGGGCAGGGTCAGTTGCGGATAGGGGCGGGCGGGATGCGCGTGATGGTCCGAATGCAGTGGCGCATTCAGTGTCACCGCGGCCGAATACCAGCCAGCCGCGTTCCAACTGTGCTGTGGGCCCACCGGCTCCAGTCGGCCATCGGGCAACGGGGCGCGGCGCAACCCGTAGTGCTGCACATAATCCGAGACCAGCAGCTGCGACTGCGCATGTGCGGCCAGCAACAGGTGGATCGCCAGCCCCCAGGGCCCAAAGACCAGCAGGGTGGCCAGCAACGCCAGTCCCGTTCCTGCCACATAGACGAAATAGGGATTGCGTCGCCGCCCTCCCGACCGCGCCTTAAGCGCGCGTTCGGCGGCGAGGCCCGCGCGAAAACTGCCGATCCAGGCGCGCGGCAGGAACCGCCAGTATCCAAGGCCCCGACGCGCCGAATTCGGATCGCCCGGCGATGCGACATGGACATGGTGCACCAGCCGGTGCGCCGAGACATGGTGGCCAAAGCCCAGCATCACATAGACCGCCGTCCCCAACCCGCGCAGCCAGCGGTCGCTGCGGTGGATCAGTTCATGCGCGGCGGGGTTGCCGATCTGCCCGAAGTAAAGCCCGAAGCCGATCAGCCCCGCCACCCAGTCCGCGCCGGTCAGTCGTTCGGTCAGGGCCCAGATCGCCAGCGGCATATGGGTCAGTTGCAGCAGCGCCAGCAGGGCCAGGAGCCCGTCCGCCCCGGGGAATTCCTGACCGCGGTGCGCGCGGGGGGGTGTCAGCGGATCGATCAGCACCCAGACCAGCCCGATCGATACCGGAGCCGCCCAGATCCAGGCGCCACCCCAGACCGACCCCACCAGAAGAAGGGCCGCAGGCAGCAAGGTGGCAAAGGCAAAGACCGACACACGCATGAGCGCGAGCATAGCAACCCTCCCGCGCGGCGAACAGGGGCAAGCGCCCCTTCCATCCCGCGCCCCGTTAGGCTAGCTGCAAGGGGTAAACAAAGGCCCAACACCCGGAGGCCCCATGTCGTTTTTCGGCAAGCTCAAGGACCGGCTCTTTCGCTCGTCGTCGAAGCTCGACGAGGGGCTGGATGCGCTGGTCGGCGCCGAGGCCCCTTTACCGGCGGAAAAGCCCAGTCTTCTCGCGCGGCTGACCGGCCAGGGCGAGGCGCGTCGCACGCTGGATGACGCGATGATCGAGGAGCTCGAGGATCTGCTGGTCCAGGCCGATCTGGGGGTCGACACCGCGCTGAAGGTGACCGCGAACATCGCGGCCACGCGGTTCGGCAAGCGGGTGACCACCGATGAGATCAAGACGGCGCTGGCCAGCGAAATCGCCCGTATCATGGAGCCGGTCGCGCGGCCCATGGCGCTGACGCGCCAGCGCCCGCAGGTGGTGCTGGTGGTGGGGGTCAATGGCGCGGGCAAGACGACGACCATCGGCAAGCTGGCCGCGCAATTTCGAGCCGCGGGAAAATCGGTGATCATCGCGGCGGGGGATACGTTCCGCGCCGCCGCGGTCGAACAGCTCCAGGTCTGGGGCCAGCGCGCGGGCGTGCCGGTGATGACGGCGCCCGAAGGGTCCGATCCGGCCTCGCTGGCCTTTGACGCGTTGACCCGCGCGCAGGCCGAAGGGGCGGATCTTCTGATGATCGACACCGCCGGACGGTTGCAGAACCGTGCTGACCTGATGGAGGAACTGGCCAAGATCGTCCGCGTGATCCGCAAGAAGGACCCTTCGGCGCCGCACAACACGCTCTTGGTGCTGGATGCGACGACGGGACAGAACGCGCTGACGCAGGTCGAGGTGTTTCGCCAGATGGCGGATGTGTCGGGCCTCGTGATGACGAAACTCGATGGCACGGCGCGCGGCGGTGTGCTGGTGGCGCTGGCCGACCGTTTTGGCCTGCCGATCCACGCGATTGGCGTGGGCGAGCAGATCGACGACCTCGCCCCCTTCGATCCGCAGGATTTCGCCGCCGCCCTGACCGGAACGGCGCGCTGACCCTGTCTTTTTGCCCCAACTCTCCCGGGGGGCGTCGCCGAAAGGCGACATGGGGCAGCGCTCCCCACCCCGGCTGCCCGCGGAACCCCGCATGAGCCAATGGCTGATCTCGCTCGAAGGCACCGAGGCCGGGCTGACCCTGTCCATGGCCCTCGCCCTGGCAGCCGCCGTGCTGCACGCGATCTTTGGCGCGCTGCAAAAGGGGCGCCATGACCCTTGGCTGTCGCGCGCGGGGATCGACCTTTGCATGATCGTGCTGGCCGCGCCGGTGGCTCTGTTCCTGGTCCCATGGCCCGAGCCCGCGCTATGGCCGTTCCTCGCCGGGGCGCTGGCCATCCATGTCGGCTACAAGATCCTGCAGGCGATGACCTATACCCGTGGGGCCTATACCGTTGTCTACCCGGTGGTGCGCGGTTCGGGTCCGCTGTTCACGGTGCTGGGCGCGGGATTGCTGTTCGGCGAGCATTTCAACGCGCTGCAGTGGGCGGGTCTTGCGGTCCTGCTGGCGGGGATCTGGGGCTTTGCCGCCTACAACCTGCGCAAGGTGACGGTTGACCGTGACAGGCTGATCCCGGCCCTGGGTTTTGCGGTGGCGACCGGGGCCTTTGTCGCGCTCTACACCACCTGGGACGCCTGGGCGATTCGCAGGGCCGCCGACCCCTTTACCTTTCTGGCCTGGTTCTTTTTCATCGACGCCTTCTTCATGCCGCTGGTCGCGGCGCCCCGCCTGCTGGCGCTGCCGCGTGCCGAGCTTTCCAGCCTGTTGCGCCGGGGTCTGATCGGTGCCTTTGTCGCGGTGGCGAGCTTTGGCGGCATCATGCTGGCGACGCGGCTGGGACCGGTCGGACAGGCGGCGGTGCTGCGCGAGACCTCGACCGTGTTCTCGGCGCTGATCGGCTGGCTGATGCTGGGCGAACGATCGGGTCCGGTTCGCGTCGCGCTGATGGCGATGATCGCCCTTGGCGCGGTGATCGTGCAATGGGCGGCCTGAGGGCTCAGGCGAAGGGGTCCTGCGGATAGCCGACGCCGGTGAGCGTCAGGCCCATGGGCGGCGCCACCGGGCCGCAGGCGGCGCGGCTGCGAGCCGCCAGCGCCTCGGCCACCCGCCCGGGCGGCCAGGCCCCGGCGCCGACCCGTTCCAGCGTGCCGACAATCGAGCGCACCTGATTGTGCAGGAAGGACCGGGCGCGCAGGTGAAAGCGGAACTCGCGACCGGCGGGATAGGGCAGGTCCTCGATGGTGATCTCGTCGAGCGATTTGACCGGCGATTTCGCCTGACACAGCGCTGCGCGGAAGGTGGTGAAATCCTGCGTGCCGATCAGCGCGGCGGCCGCCTCGCGCATCGTCCCGGCGTCGAGCGGGTATCGAACCTGCCAGACCTGGCCCGCGTCCTGCACCACCGGCGCGCGGCGGGCGACGAGGCGGAACGTATAGCGCCGCTCGATGGCGCTGAACCTTGCATGGAAATCCTCGGGCACGCGGGCACAGGCGGTCAGCGCGACGGGCAGGGGTTTCAGATGGTGGTTCACCGCCTCGGCCAGCCTTTGGGGCTGCCAGTCGCGGCTCAGATCGGCATGCGCCACCTGACCTGTCGCATGCACGCCGGTGTCGGTGCGCCCGGCGGCGGCAAGGCGCGGTGCGGTTGGGTCGAGGCGGGAGAGGGCCTCCTCGATGGCCTGCTGCACCGAGGGTTGGCCCTCTTGACGCTGCCAGCCGTTGAACGGCGTGCCGAGGTATTCGATGCGAAAGGCGTAGCGGGGCATCGGCTTTCCCTTGGCTGGCGGGGAAGGGGGGTGCTGACGCCCCCTAGGAGGGTAGTTGAGGCGCAAGGATACTGGCGGGATACGCGCTGGCTTTTCGTCCTGCAAGGGTCAGGATTCAGCGTCGAGGATTGCGGCCAACCCCTCGCGGTAGGTGGGATAGCGCAGGGAAAGGCCCAGTTCTGGGCCGATGCGGCGCGAGCGCAGGCGTTTGTTTTCGGCGTAGAAGCTTTGCGCCATCGGGCTGAGGCTGGCGGATTCGTAGGGGATTTCCGGCGGGGGCGACAGGCCGAGGAGACGGGCGCCGAAGGCGATGACCTCGGATTGCGGGGCGGGTTCGGCGTCGGCAAGAATGATCGTGCCGTCGAGGCAGGTTTGCGCGCAGGCCGCAGCGATCCTGCCGAGATCGGTGGCGTGGATGCGGTTGAAGACCTGCCCCGGCTTGACGACACGCTGCGCCGTGCCTAGGCGCAGGCCATCGAGCACCGATCGCCCCGGCCCATAGATTCCCGCGATGCGCAGCAGGGCCAGCGGCACAGAGTGCCGCGTGGCGAACGCGCGCCAGTCGGCTTCGGCGCGCTGGCGGGCCAGTCCGCGCTCGGTCGAGGGGGCGTCGGGGGCGCTTTCGTCGATCCAGTCGCCGCCGGTATCGCCGTAAAGGCTGCTCGCCGAGGCATAGCCGATCCAGCGCAACCGGGGCGCGGGCAGGCCCAGAAGCCCGGGCAGCAGCGGATCGCCCGCGGGTCCCGGCGGGGCCCAGGCGATCAGATGGGTGGCCCTGGCAAGGGCAGCGGCGGCATCGTCGGGCCAGAGCACGGCCGCGCCCGGACGCCGCGAGGTGCCAAGGACCTGCCAGTCGGGGCCAAGGGCGGCTTCGGTCGCGCGACCGGCATAGCCGTGGCCGAGGGAGAGGAGCGTGAAGGTCATGCGCGGGACTATGCGCCGCAATGCGCGCGCGGCAAGGGGGTGCCCTTCAATTTCCCGCGCCGGATGACTAGGTTTGCTGCGAAAGATGTGGAGTTCCCCCCGTGATCCCCTCGCTTGCCGGGCGTCTGGCCCAGTCCCTCGACGCTTTCGGCGACACGGTGTCCGAGGCGTTCTTCGAGCCGGTGCTGCGGCTTGGCGTGACCGGTCTCAGCCGCGCGGGCAAGACGGTGTTCATCACCGCGCTGGTGCACAACCTGATCGAGCAGGGGCGCATGCAGCGGATGCGCGCGGTGCAGGCCGGGGTGATCCGCGGCGTGTGGTTGCAGCCCCAACCGGACATGACATTGCCGCGCTTCGCCTATGAGAGCCATCTGGCCGCGCTGACCGCCGAGGTGCCGCGCTGGCCCGAGGGGACACGGGCGGTGTCCGAATTGCGACTGTCGTTTCGTCTCGCTCCGTCGGGGTTTCTGGGGCTGGGCGGTGCGCGCAAACTGCATCTGGATATCGTGGATTATCCCGGTGAATGGTTGCTGGATCTTGGGCTGATGGGAAAATCCTATGCCCAATGGTCGGCCGAGGTGCTGGCCCGGCTGCCCGCGCGCCCCGAGG
>ERZ761607.5364-NODE-5364-length-10553-cov-4.894170_pt1 | contig 10553 bp, 7 predicted proteins | sample MGYA00511164_ERZ761607 | MGnify/ENA primary metagenome ERZ761607 (study PRJEB28899, sample SAMN02445080) | bioreactor sludge metagenome | biome: EBPR sludge | place: Australia: Brisbane, Thorneside Wastewater Treatment Plant | collected 2011-06-22 ...
TCAGCGAACAGCGCATCATCACCGAGCACGTGAAGGACCGCAACGAATGGCTGACCAAGGTCTGCTCCGCCATCGACGCCCTGAAGGGCCCGCGCACCATCGCCGGTATCGGCGTCGGCGTGCCCGGTTTTGTCGACTACGAACGCGGCTACATCTACGACCTCGCCAACGTGCCCGGCTGGGCCGGCGTCGCGCTCGCCGACCTGCTCGAGGAACGGCTGAACGTCCCGGTGCGGATCGACAATGACGTCAATGCGATGGCCGTCGGGGAATGCACCTTCGGGGCCGGCCGCACCTTCCAGCACGCGGTCTTCGTTACCCTCGGCACCGGCGTGGGCGGCGCGCTGCTGATCAACAACCAGCTCTACCGCGGCGCCCACTCCATGGCCGGCGAGATCGGCCACGTCTCGATCGACATGAACGGCCGCGTCTCCCCGCAGGGCAAGGGCGGCGTGGAGCAGTATGTCGGCAATCGCCGCATCATCGAACGCGCCGTCGAAGCCATCGAACAGGGACGCAAGACCCTGATCCTCGACCTGGTCGGCGGCGACAGGAGCCAGATCACCCCCAAGGTCGTCAAGGAAGCTGCTGTGAAGGGCGACGCCCTCGCCCTGGAAATCCTTCACTTCATCACCGACTGCCTGGCCACCGCCTTCGCGTCGATCTCCTATATCCTCCAGCCCCAGGCCTTCATCGTCGGCGGCGGTGTGGCCCAGGATGCCGACCTGCTGTTCCAGTTGCTGCGCCAGCACCTGTCCGAGCGCCTGAACCCGCACTTCTTCAAGCGGCTGGAAATCAAACCCGCCGAGCTCGGCAACAACGCCGGCATGATCGGCTGCGCCACCCTCGGCCTCATGGAGTAGAGCCGGCTTTACGCCGGCCAATGGAGTTTGGCCCTTTCAAGCGACATGAGCCGGCTTTGTGCCAGCTACTCGGACGTCACGCCCAGCATGCGCCGGATCTCGTCCTCCGTACGATCCCGCACCAGCAGGACCTTGTCCCGGCCGGTCTCGCCGCGAACGAGCGACACCCCGCTTTTCGGCAATCCGAGTTCCTTCGCGATGTAGGCGATCAGGTACGCATTGGCTTTCCCGTCCACCGGCGGGGCCTTGATCGACACCTTCAAGCCCGTTCCGTGCAACCCGGCAATCGCATCCCGCGAGGCCCGGGGGGTGAGGTGCACGGACAGACATACCCCGTCCTTCGTTGCTTTCAACCAGCTCATGCCTGTGGTATACTCACCGCGCCATGTTCATCCAAGCCGCCTTTGACAACCTGCCGTTTTTCATCTCGTGGGTGATGATCATCACCTTCTCGATCTGCATCCACGAGTTCGCCCACGCCCGGATCGCCCTGGCCCTCGGGGATGACACGGCTGCGTCCAATGGCCATCTCAGCCTCAACCCATTGGTGCAGATGGGGTGGACCTCGCTGTTGATGCTGGTCCTCATCGGGATCGCCTGGGGGGCGGTGCCGGTCAATCCGCGGCGCCTCGGTCTTGTCGGCCATGCCAAGGTCGCCTTTGCCGGACCTGCGGCGAACCTGATTCTCTGTATATTATGCTCCGTCGCGGCGGGTGTCGTCGGGGTCTTCACCTCGTCCACGTTCATCGAAGGGTTCCTGCTGATGGCCGCAATGGCCAACGCCGTCCTGTTCCTGTTCAACCTGCTGCCGATCCCGATGTTCGACGGTTGGACCGTGCTCGCCCTGTTCGTCCCGGCCTTGGCCCGCATCGATGTCCGGCAGGTTTCCGGCTATTCCTGGATGGCCCTGATCGTGATCTGGACCACCGGTTTGATGGACAGAATATGGGATGCCGGCGCCCTCGCCAGTCGGATTATCCAGGGTGCGGTGATCGGTATCTTGATGTGACCGGAGCTGAATCCGTCACGGCGGGGACACTGCGGACATCACCGCGCTCGATCACGCATCCCGTTTCTTCGTGCCCACTGCGTCCACGATCCGATCGGCCGCAAGCAGGGCGGTGCGGATGGTCTGGTCGAGATGCTTGATCGGGGTGTCCTCTTCCTTGCAGTGCGAAAGCCCTCGCGCGGAATAGGCGAAGAGCATCACCGTCGGCATGTGCGGGACCATCTCTGCGGCGTCGTGCAGCGGACCCGACGGCAATACCGGCGCATCGCCGGTGACCTCGACGGCCGCCTTCATGCACAGCGCGATCAGCCGCTTGTCGAACAGGCGCGGCTCGATCCGCCAGATCAAGCTCCACGTGTGTTTCACGTTGTTGTCCTTCGCCGCCTTGGCCGCCGCCGCCTTGGCCTCCTTGTACATCCTCGCCAGGGTCTTTGCGTTCAAGGCCCGCTGGTCGATCGAGATCTCGCACACCCCCGGCACGGCCGTGACAATGCACGGCTCGACCTTTACCACGCCGCAGGTACAGACCACGTTGGCCTTGGGTTTGCTGTATTTCCGGCCGATCTCCCGCACCGCGAGGGCGAATTGCGCCGCCGCGAGGAACGCGTCCCGGCGCATCGGGATCGGGGTCGAGCCGGAATGCGCGGCCTGGCCGGTGAAGCGCACCATATGCCGCTCGACGCCGAAGGTGCCGAGCACCACGCCGGTCGGCTTGTTCATCGCTTCCAGCACCGGACCCTGCTCGATGTGCACCTCGAGGTAGGCCCTGGCCGGGATCTTCTTCAGGTGGGCATGGGCCTTGTGCATGGTTTTGAGGTCCACGCCGTTTTCCTTCAGCGCGTCGGGCAGCGCGATGCCGGCCCGGTCCTTCAGGTGCTTGACCTCGTCGATCTTCAACGAACCGCCGGCCGCGGAGGAACCGAGCAGGCTGCGTCCGAAGCGCGAGCCCTCCTCGTCCGCCCAATCCACCAGCTTGATCGTCGCCGCGGGCTTCCCCGCCGCCTTCTGCCGCCGCAACACTTCCAGCGCGGTCAGCGTGCCAAGGCACCCGTCGAGCCAGCCGCCGTTGGTCACCGAGTCGAGATGGCCGGCGACCAGCACGCAGTCCTTGGATTTGCCCGGCAGGGTGACCCATTGGTTGCCGGCGGCATCGACCTCGACTTCGAGCCCCAGCTCCTTTTTCACCTTCTTGCGAAACCAGTCGCGCGCCTGCCGGAACACCGGGCCCCACGCCACCCGCTGTGCGCCATCGGAGGTGGAGGTCAGGCGGGCCAGCTCCTTCAGGTCGGCGATCACGCGCTTCGAACTCGGCGGCGGCAGTTTGCTCATGCGATGTCCCTTTCTGTTCTGTTGCAAGACTAGCCGCCGCAACGCACACCGGCAATGCCGGAGTTGGGAGATGGGGGGAGGGTGTCGGGTGTCGGACAAGTTGGGGAAGAGGTGTTCAGTGTTCAGGTTTCAGGAGGGAGGGGCTTCCACAGATCGTAATCGTAATCCTAATCGTACGCTTAATCGCGATTACGATGACGATCAGGATTACGATTACGATCACGATGAAGATACAAGGTGTTCATCTTCCTGAAACCTGAACACCTCTTCCCCCTTCCTCCCCGACACCCGAAACCCGACACCCACGCCGCGCTAGGCGCGGCGGATCGGCTTGAACTTCATCCGGTGCGGCTTGTCGGCGTCGTCGCCGAGGCGTTTCTTGCGGTCCTCGTGGTAGGCCTCGTAGTTGCCCTCGAACCAGGTGACCGTGCTGTCGCCCTCGAAGGCGAGGATGTGGGTGGCGATGCGATCGAGGAACCAGCGGTCGTGCGAGACCACGACGGCGCAGCCGCCGAAGTTGAGCAGGCCTTCCTCGAGCGAGCGCAGCGTGTCGACGTCGAGGTCGTTGGTCGGCTCGTCGAGCAGCAGCACGTTGCCGCCGGAACGCAGCAGCTTGGCGAGGTGGACGCGGTTGCGTTCGCCGCCGGAGAGCTGGCCGACCTTCTTCTGCTGGTCGCCGCCCTTGAAGTTGAAGCGGGCGCAGTAGGCGCGGCTGTTCATCGGCTTGCCGCCGAGGTCGAGGAATTCCGCGCCACCGCTGATCTCCTCGTACACCGTCTTGTCGGCGGCGAGGTGGTCGCGGAACTGGTCCACGTAGGAGAGCCGGGCCGTCGGTCCTACGGTGAGCTGGCCCGCGGTCGGCTGCTCCTTGCCCATGATCATCTTGAACAGGGTGGTCTTGCCGGCGCCGTTGCCGCCGATCACGCCGACGATGCCGCCGCGCGGCAGGTCGAACGAGACATTCTCGAACAGGATCCGGTCGTCGAACGCCTTGGTCAGGTTGTTGGCGCGGATGACCAGGTCGCCGAGGCGTTCGCCGGACGGGATCTGGATCTGCAGGTTGCTCTCCTTGGTGTCCACCTGCTGCGCGGCCAGTTCCTCGTAGCGGGCGATGCGCGCCTTGCTCTTGGCCTGCCGGGCCTTGGGGTTCATGCGGATCCACGACAGTTCCTGGTCGAGCAGCTTCTGGCGGCTGACTGCGGCCTTCTGCTCGCGTTCGGTCTCGGCCTGCTTCTGCACCAGCCACTGCTCGTAGTTGCCCTTGTAGGGATAGCCGTTGCCGCCGTCGAGTTCGAGGATCCACTCGGTCACGTTGCTCAGGAAGTAGCGGTCGTGGGTGATGACGACCACCGTTCCGGTGAAGTTCTTCAGGTAATTCTCAATCCAGCCCACCGACTCGGCGTCGAGGTGGTTGGTCGGTTCGTCGAGCAGCAGCACGTCGGGATTGGAGAGGAGCAGGCGGCACAGGGCCACGCGGCGTTTTTCGCCGCCGGAGGTGCGGCTGATCTTCGCATCGGCCGGTGGCAGGCGCAACGCCTCCATGGCCATCTCCACCTGGTGGTCGAGTTCCCACAGTTCGCGGGTGTCGATGATGTCCTGGATGCGGCCGAGCTCGTCGTTCAGCTTCTCCTGCTCCGCGTCGGAGAGATCCTCCGACAGCTTCTCGCAGATGGCATCGTAGCGTTCGAGGATCGCCCGCGAATCGGCCACGCCCTCGTCGACGATCTCGGCCACCGTCTTGTCCGGATCCAGTTGGGGTTCCTGGGGCAGGTACCCGATGCGCGCGTTCTTCGCCCGGTACACCTCGCCCATGTAGTCGGTGTCCTCCCCGGCCATGATGCGCATCAGGGTCGACTTGCCCGCGCCGTTGCCGCCGATCACGCCGATCTTCGCCCCGAAGAAGAAGGCGAGGGTGATCTCGTTCAGGATCGTCGTCTTGTTGTGCTGCTTGGTCAGCTTCTGCAGGTTGAATACATATTCGCCGGCCATGGTGGGATCTCCGTAAAACCGCGAAATGTAACCGACCCGCGCGATTGGTAAAGGGGAAACAACGGCGAGGACAAGCGGATCAAACCCCGGAAAAGAAGGGATAACCACCCGCTTCGCTTGAGGGCACTGAGGTCACAGAGACTAGAAAACATACATCAGGGCTTTGGTTCGTTGTTTAGTTGGCCTGAACTCCTCCGTGTCCTCTAGTCCCGCTGTTGCGGGACGGGTGGTTCCAATTTTTCCCTGAAGCCGCGCCGGAACCATGGGGCAGGGGAACCCGAACTTCCCGGTTGATAATTCGGGCGGGAACCATAAGGTTATGGCCATGACGACAACTCCTGCGACCTTCAAGATTTCCGGCGAGCTGACCAACGATGCGAACGTCTGCAAGTTCCATTGCGACCGGCCGATCCTCGACAATTGGACCGTGGTGTTCAACAGCCCGGCCGACTCGCTGGGCTCCCCGCTGATCGACGCGTTGTTCGCGGTCGAGGGTGTTGCCTCGGTGACCGTGTCCGGCTCGACCATCACCGTGACCAAGTCGATCCCGACCCCGTGGCCGCACCTGGCCGCGGACATCGCCAAGGCCATCCGCGGCGGATGCGCGGCGGGCGAGCACCCGGTCGCCCCGGCGGTGGTCGAACGCCTGCAGGCGATGCCGATGGACGATGCCGCCAAGGCGATCTCCGAGTTGTTCGAGACCCAGATCAATCCCGCACTGGCCTCGCACGGCGGCTTCGTGAAGCTGCTGAAGATCGAGGACCGCGACGTCTACGTCGAGATGGGCGGCGGCTGCCAGGGCTGCGCCTCGGCCCGCGCGACCATGCGCTACGGCGTCGAGGGCGCGATCCGCAAGGTCGCCCCGCAGGTGCGCAACATCATCGACGCCACCGACCACGCTTCCGGCACGAATCCCTATTACTCCTGAACCCGCATCCCCCTATGAAATCCATCCTGCTCGCCGCCCTGTTCCTCGCCACCGGTCTAGCCGCCACCGCCCAGGCCGCCCGGGCCAAGCTCGATCCGATCGCCCGCAATCCCTATGTCAGTGCGATCGTGATCGATGCCGACACCGGCCAGCCCTTGTTCACCCGCAACGCGGTTGCGCCGGCCTATCCGGCCAGCGTGCTCAAGCTGATGGACCTCTACATCGTGCTCGACCTTGTCCAGCAGGGCCGGCTCAACCTGTCCGACATGGTCTCGGTCAGCGCCGACGCCTCGAACATGGGCGGCTCGCAGGTGTACCTCAAGGAGGGCGAACTGTTCAGCGTGGATGACCTGCTGTACGCGCTGATGATCCAGTCGGCCAACGACGCCGCGGTCGCGCTGGCCGAACACATCGCCGGCAGCCGGGAGGCGTTTGTCGCGATGATGAACGCCAAGGCCCGCGAACTCGGCATGAGGGACACCACCTTCCATTCCGTCCACGGACTGCCGCCGGCCGAGGGGCAGGGGGTGGATGTCACCACCGCCCGCGACCTGGCCATCCTGTGCCGTGCCCTGGTGAAGATGCCCGAGGCCTTGAGATACACCTCCACCTCCGAACGCGGATTCCGCAACGACACCTTCACCATGCAGACCCATAACAGCCTGCTCAAGCGGGTGCGCGGGTGCGACGGCCTCAAGACCGGCTACTTCAGGGTCGCCGGCTACTCCATCGCCGCCACCGCGCAGCGCGACGGGCGCCGGATCATCTGCATCGTGCTGGGCAGCGAGGACAAGCAGACCCGCGACGCCCAGGCCATCCAGCTCATCGAGCAGGGCTTCCTCGACCTCGCCCGCTGAACGAGAATTCAGGCATTGGAACCGAGGATACCGCGGATGGTTGCGGATGGCTTCCCGTTGCTTTCCCGCTGGTTTGAACCGAACAGATCGCTCCATGCTGATGGTCGTGATCGTATGAACTCCTTCCCTGTCTGCGAACTCTGCGCAATCCGCGGTTAAGCAACTCGGGTTTTCGGGCTGAAGGCGGTTTTTCGTGATGGGAAATGGAGACGCGACGCCCTCGTCGCGTTTTTTCCTTCCCGGTCATTTTCCGCGTGACAGCCCGGCCCTGTTTCCTATCATCGCCTTTTGTTTTTCGAGGACAATTCGCGCTCGAGGGCTGTTCGCGGACCATGCAGTTTACCCAGAAATTGCTGATGGATTGGGCGGGGGTGGCGGTTTACCGCGACGCCAAACTGCTCTACGAGCGGGGCGCGGTCCAGGAGGTCTCGTTTGAAGGCCAGATCCTCGAAGGCACCCTGTCCTTCGGCAACCGTTCCCTGAAAAGCCGCGCAAAGATCCTCAAGGACGGCACCTGCGAAAACCTCTGTCCCTGCCGCGACAGCACCGAACGCGGCATCATCTGCGCCCACGTCGTCGCCCTCGGCATGGTGCTGGCCAAGCGTGCCGAGAGCGATGTCAACCGCCGCCAGCAGCAGGTCAAGGAGGAGTCGGTCAAGGCGGCCCGGGTCGCCGAGGTCGATGAGAAATCCTACCTGCCCCGCGTGGTGGTGCAGACCTCCTCGCCCGACATCGCCCGCCTCGTGCTGGTCCTCGGCGAAGGGTGGAAGCCGGGCGCGCTGGTCACCCGGGTGCCGGTGCGCTGCCTGATCCGCCAGCGCAGCGGGGCGATGGTCCCGGTGGACCAGGTGCCGCGCGACAAGCCGGTCGGGCTGAGCAAGGAGGACGATGCCCTGATGTACGTGCTCGAGGACATCGCGGAGGGGCCGGTACCGGAAAACCTGTCCCTGACCATCAAGGACTTCGCCAATATCCTCAAGCTGAAGGAGGGCCGCGCGATCAGCCTGCCCGACGGCTCCCCGGCCCGGATCGGCGGCACCCCGCTGGCCTCGATCCTGCACATCGACATGCACCGGAGCAGCGGCGAGCTGATCGTCATGGTGCACACCGAGCTGCCGTTCAACGAGACCGGCGAGCCGCCGGTGTACCTCGTGCAGGGCCGCACCGGCTGGATCTACGGCGGCGGCCACTTCTGGCCGCTCCAGCACGTGCTGCCCGTTCCGTTTCACGATGTGTACAACGGACCGGCGAAGATCCCGCGACCGCATGTGCTCAAGTTCTTCGACCTCGAGTTGCCGATGATCGACAAGGAGATCCCGGTCGCCACCGACCTCAACCGCGAATTGTTCTCGGTCGAGCCCGGTGCGCCGAAGTTCCACCTCGAGGTCCGGGGCAGTCCCGCCTCGCTCGCCGCGACCCTGCGCGCCGATTACCAGGGGGTGCTGGTCGTTGCCGACAAGAAGGAGGGCGCGCCGGTGTTCGCCCATCCGGATCCCGACGACGTGATGCGGTTCACCGTGCGCAATCCCGACGCGGAGAAACGCGGCCTGGCCCGGCTCGTCCGCGCCGGCTTCCGCGGCATCGTCGGCGACGACCTTTCCCCGATCGTCGGCACCCGCGAGGTCATGAACTTCCTCGGTCGCGAATGGCCCGCGCTGCGCCGCGAAGGCTGGAAGATCGAGCTGCAGGGGCCGGTGGCGGAGTTCATGGACGAGGTGGACTTCGTGGCCCCGGTGGTGCGGATCCACGAGGAGGACAACGGCTGGTTCGATGTCGGCTTCCAGTTCGAGGACGGGCGCGGCGGCAGCCTCGCCCCGCACGATGTCCAGCGGGCGTTGCGCATGGGCGAGGCGTTCATCGAGATCGGTTCGCGGACCTGTTTGCTCGACGCCGGGGCGATCGAATCGATGCAGGAGGTTTTTGGCGATTGCGCCTCGGGCGAAGCCGACGAGCCGGGGCATTTCCGGCTCTCGTCGATCTACGCCTCCTACGTCAAGGCGTCGCTCGACGCGCTCGACGGCATCGATGTCGAGGCCACCCCGGAATGGCTCGAGTCGGCGCGCCGCCAGAACCGGGAGATCACCCTCGAGCCCGTCCACCCGCATCCCAACCTCAACGCCTCGCTGCGCCCCTACCAGCGGGACGGCGTGAGCTGGCTGCGTTTCCTCGAGAAGGGCGGGTACGGTGGTGTGCTCGCCGACGAGATGGGCCTCGGCAAGACCCTGCAGACCCTGGCCTGGCTGCAGCTCGACCGGGTGGACGAGTCGATCCACCACCTCCCTGCGCTGATCGTCTGCCCGACCAGCCTGGTCGACAACTGGGCCTCCGAGGCTGCGCGTTTCACCCCCGACCTGCGCGTGCTCACCGTCACCGGAACCGACCGCCACGCCAAGTGGGCCGGCCTGAGTGAACACGACCTGATCGTCACGTCCTACGCCCTGCTGCGCCGCGACATCGAGCAGTATGCCGCGCAGGCCTTCTCCGTGGTCATCCTCGACGAAGCCCAGCACATCAAGAACAAGGCCACCCAGAACGCCCTCGCCGCGAAACGCCTGCAGGCGAAGCACCGGCTGGTGCTCACCGGTACGCCGATCGAGAACGGCGTGTCCGACTTCTGGTCGATCATGGACTTCCTGATGCCGGGGTACCTCGGTCCGCACGAGACCTTTCGCAAGAACTACGAGCTGCCGATCGCCCGCAACGACGACATGGCTCAGGCCGCCCAGGCCAAGCTCAAGCGCAAGCTCAGCCCCTTCCTGCTGCGGCGCCTCAAGCGCGACGTCGCCACCGACCTGCCGCCGAAGATCGAGCGCATCGCCTTCTGCGGCCTCTCGACCGACCAGCAGGTCGTCTACAAGACCCTGCTCGACGACTCGCGCCGCCGCCTCACCCAGATGGTGCAGGACCAGGGCTTCAACCGGTCCCGCATGGAGGTGCTGAAGACCCTGTTGCGCTTGCGCCAGGTCTGCTGCCACCTCGCCCTGCTCAAGAACGAGGAGCTCAAGCCGGAGAATCCGTCGGCCAAGCTCGACCTGTTCTCCGAGCTGCTCAACGAGGCGATGGACGGCGGGCACCGCGTGCTGGTGTTCAGCCAGTTCGTCTCGATGCTCACCCTGCTCCGTGCCGACCTCGACGCACGCGGCATCAAGTACTGCTACCTCGACGGCAGCACGCAGGAGCGCATGTCCGTGGTGCACACCTTCAACAGCGACCGCACCATCCCGATCTTCCTGATCAGCCTCAAGGCCGGCGGCACCGGCCTCAACCTCACCGGCGCGGACATGGTCATCCATTATGACCCGTGGTGGAATCCGGCGGTCGAGGCCCAGGCCACCGACCGCGCCTACCGCATCGGCCAGAAACGCACGGTGTACAGCGTCAAGCTGATCACCCGCGGCACCATCGAGGAGAAGGTCCTCGCCATGCAGGACCGCAAGCGCGCCATCATCGACGCCACCCTCGAGAACGACGAGCAGGTCATGGAGAAACTCTCCTGGGAGGACGTGCAGGAGCTGCTGGAACTCTAACATGCACCGCGGCTCGCCGGGAGGCTCGCCCTCCCGGAAGGCGTCGTGCGG
>ERZ761607.5367-NODE-5367-length-10547-cov-8.379337_pt1 | contig 10547 bp, 10 predicted proteins | sample MGYA00511164_ERZ761607 | MGnify/ENA primary metagenome ERZ761607 (study PRJEB28899, sample SAMN02445080) | bioreactor sludge metagenome | biome: EBPR sludge | place: Australia: Brisbane, Thorneside Wastewater Treatment Plant | collected 2011-06-22 ...
CCCTGCGCGTTCGCCCGGACGACAAGGCGACGCTGATGCGCGCGGTGGCGCTCGAGCACACCGACATGACTGATTTCATCCTGCGCCATGCCCTGGATGCGGCCCGCAAGGTCATCGAACAGGCCGAGCACCTGACCCTGTCCGAGCGCGACAGCCTGCGGGTGCTGGATGCGCTGGAGAACCCGCCGGCGCCCAATGCCAAGCTCCTGGCGGCGGCGCGCCGCCTGCCCAAGGGCGCATGAGTCTGCCGGATTGGCGCGACGCGCCGATCTCGAAGGCGCACGACCGCGAGTCCTTCGATTGTGGCGAGCCGGAACTGAACGAGTTCCTGCGCCGCCATGCGCGCCAGAGCCACGAGAAGGGGGGCGCGAAAACCTTCGTCGCCTGGCCCGTCAATGACGGCAAACGCGTCCTAGGCTTCTACAGTCTCAGCCCGGCGTCCATCGACTATGCGCGCACGCCAGCGCTGGTGAAGAAAGGACTCGCCCGCTACGACGTACCGGTATTCCGGCTGGGGCGCTTGGCCGTGGATCGGACGGTGCAGGGCCACGGTCTGGGCGGACAACTACTGTTGGCCGCCGGACGCCGCTGCCTCCTGGCCGCAGCCGAGGTCGGCGGCGTCGCTCTCTTGATCGACGCCAAGAACGAAAGGGTAGCCGCCTGGTACCAGGCCTATGGCGCGCTGCCCCTGCTGGATGCCCCGCGGTCGCTGGTGCTGCCGCTCACCACCATCGAAGCTGCGCTGAAGGCGGCCGGGAGGCTATGACGATGTCGCCGACTTCCGTGGGTGGTTCGAACAAATTTCGTGAGAGTACAGATGTGATGATGATCGAGCGTTCCCATACCAGCCACTCTACTAGGGCCATTTATACACCCTTTATCTGACCGGGGTGGTTCAAGAACGCAGCCAGCATATTGTATTGTGGACAGCCATACAAATTTGACCATCGAGCCATGGCTGAGGAAAAGTCAGTTGCTGTCAGCTTTCGAGTGACACCGAGATTCAAGCGGCTGCTCGGAGCCGCCTCGAGCCGCGAGAATCGGTCACAGACCAACATGCTCGAGACTCTGTTGTTCGAATACTGCAGGGTGAACGGCGTTGAGGACACTGAGCCAGTCCGTGCCGCTGCTGATAAAGAGGGAGTAACGAACAAGTGATTGAGGTTTCGAATATTGCAACCCACCTTCTGGTGACCGGTGGCTTGCTGAGCGTATTAGTGCTGGGCTTTTTGGCTCTCTTTCTGGTGCCTGGCGTAATTCACTGGTTCCGCCTGCGGAATATTCTTTCTGGCGTTGGTTCGCTTGAGGCCAAGACGTCACCGGGTGACTTCAAGAAGCTCTTCATGCGAGACAAGCAACTGGCCCACCTCTGGGCGGAGTATTCAGAGTCTCTGCATGTTCAGCGTGAAGAACGTGATGGCCAGATGCAAGTGGTTGCCGTTCGGTCAACCATCGCGGCAGATACATATTTCAACGAGCAATTCGTTGTCGACAGCAGGCTCCGAACCGAATTCTTCAAGCACCTGCCCGGAATCTTCACCGGCCTAGGCATCATCGGAACCTTCACGGGCTTGATTGAAGGCCTGCGTCGCTTCCAGGTGAGCGAGAATGCAGCGACCGTCCGCGCCAGCCTCGAGTCGCTGATGCATGCAGTCGGTGAGGCCTTTCTCATCTCCGCAGCCGCCATTACGGCCGCGATGGCGGTCACCTTCCTCGAGAAGCTGTTGTTAGCTGCGCTCTACCGGAAGACAGAGGCGATTGCCCACGGAATTGATGCCCGCTTTGAGGCAGGGGCCGGAGAGGAGTACCTCTCGCGCTTGGTCAATGCATCGGAAGCCTCAGCCAGCCAATCTAAGATTCTCAAGGACGCCCTGGTCAAGGAGCTCGGCGACATCCTCCGCGAGCTGACCGCTTCGCAGCTCTCGACCGGTCAGCAACTTCATGCACAGCTTGCTCAGCGCATCGAGGAGTCGACCAACCGGCAGGTCGAAGCAGCACGAGAAGACAATCAGGTTCTTGGCGATATCATCGCCGGCAGCATTGAAAAGAGCCTGAAGGGGCCCCTCGACAAGATTGCTAACTCGGTCGAGACCGCCTCCGGTGACCAAAGTGCGACCGCCGTGAAGATGCTGAACGACATCATGGTCAGTTTCAGCCAACGACTGAACGACCTCTTCGGTGGCCAAATTAACGGCATCAACGAGTTGAACAAACAGACCGCTCAAGGTATGCAGGATGCTGTTGCTTCCCTCAACGCCCTTGTCGGAAAGCTTGAGGAGAGCGGGAAGAAAACCACCGACGACATGGCGGCGCAGATGGCCGCCTCCATCAGGGCAATGGAGGAGCGCCAAGCCAGCATCAACACGCAGACCGAGGAGTTCGTCGACCAGATTCGGCAGTTGGTGCAGTCGTCCCAGGCCGAGACACAGCAGAAGCTCCAAGCAACGCTCGATTCCATCGGTCAGCAGATGACCACCATCCTGAGTAAGCTGAGCGAATCTCAGGCGAAGGTGTTCGAAGACAATCGGGCGCGTGAACAATCTATGGCGGACCGCGCCTCGAACGCCGTCTCCGAGATGACCGGCAGCGTCGAAGCCGCTGTGAAGGAAATCTCCGCAGCTTCCCAGACCATGGCGCAAAGTGTTTCGACGCTCACGGCGGCAACTGCCTCAACCGTGGACAAGATGAGCGCTGGCGCGAATCGGTTGGACACCGCGGCAACGAACTTCGCTGCTGCAGGCGACCGGGTGACCAGCGCTATGGGCCAAGCTGCGACGGTGAGCGGCAAACTGACCGAGTTGTCTGGTGCCCTCACCACGAGTTCGGGCGCCCTCCAGGAGGCACTGCGAGACTACAAGTCGCAGAGGGATGCTGTCAGTGCGCTGCTCGGAGACGTACGGGCCACAGTCGAGCTGGCAAAGAAGGAAGTAAGCCTCACTGGCGACGTCCTGCAGCGCATCGAGACGTCGACCACCAAGCTCAGCCAAGCGCAGAAGGCCGCCGACGAGTATCTCGACGGGGTGAGCCAAGTGCTAGCCGACTCCAGCGACGCGTTCCGAGAATCGGTTGTGTCGACCTTGGCGAAGGTCAACCACGACTTCCACACCAAGCTGAGCAGTGCAGTCGGCCTCCTTTCGACGGCGGTTCAAGAGCTGGAAGTGACGCTCGGTGGCAGCCTTGCAGCGAGGCGCTAAGCGATGTTCGGTGCTCGTGCAGTAGTGCGAAGGGGCAACCGCGATGAAGCGGAAAAGCCCTTCTGGATTTCCTTTGCCGACCTGATGACAGCCTTGATGGTCCTGTTCTTGGTTGTCATGGGCGTTGCCCTGCTCGCCGTGACCAAGAACGTGACCGAGCGCGAGAAGAAGCTGGAGCAACATCGCAAGAACATCGAAAAAATCATGGAACGCTTCGAGGAAGCCGCGAAGCGACACGAGGGCATCAAGGTCGACAAACTCCGTCAGGTCATTGACTTTGGCCAGCGTGCGCAGTTCGCGTTCGGCGACTGGCGCCTGAACTCCCAACAAGAGGATGTGCTCAGGAAGTTTGTGCCGGAAATCATCACCTTGGCCAACGATGAGCTCGGGAAAAGCATCCTGAAACGCATCGTGGTTGAGGGGTACACAGACAAGACCGGTACCTACCTTGCCAACCTGAATCTCAGCCTGCTTCGCAGTCAGAAGGTTCTCTGCACGATGTTCGCAACCAGCGGTCCCAGCCTCCTCAACGCCGAGCAGAAGGAGCAGGTACGTGGTTTGTTCTTTGTTGGAGGCTACTCCTTTAACGCAGCAAAGGATACGGCTGAGGAGAGCCGCCGCGTCGAAATGCGAATGGAGTTTCTTGGCGTGGATGAATCTCGCAGTGCTCCCCCCGCAGGTACCGGCAACTTTGGCGACTGTGCATTGCGATGACAGCGCTCGACCGTCTCTCAGGACTTCTACGCGGCAGCCTTCGGGTGGCGGAGCGGCCGTTCCCTCAGACCGACGATTTGGACTCGGTTATCGCAGGCCTGAAGAAGCACAACAAGGCCGGCTCTGGCTCGAACGTCCCCGAGGACATGCAGGAAGCCGCGGTTCGTAAGTTCTGGCATGCCCAGCGGTTCGAAACACTCAAGGACGCCCGACTGGTTTCCTTCGGCATGTGTGTGCCGAGCCGCCCCTCCGGTCCCTGCATAATGGAAGACCGCCAGCGCTTCCAGGCAGTGCTGGACAGCCAAACCGGCATTGACCAGTGGGTAGATGAGCCACGGTGGTATCGCCGTTGCTATCAGGGGCTGGTACGAAGCTACTTCACCTACGATGCCAAGGTGGCTCAAGCGCCCACTGTCGGGAAACAAAACTGGGGAGACCTGAGGGATTATCTAAACGAGCGCACTCGCAACATCGTGGATAAGAAGGTCAACCCCGATTGGGTCACGACTGCGGTGGGGAACCGGCAACTTTTCGGGGAGGACCCCTGCGCCCCCTACGCCGCCGATGTCCTGTCAGGTGATACGACCAAGGTTGACCTCCTCTGTGAGCAACTCGGCGTCGTCAAGTCGTCTTGGTTTCTGCGCGAACTGGTTCTTTCTCAGGTGCGCCAAGCCACCAAGTTGAGCCATGAGCACTTCAAGGACCTCATACCCCGACTGCTGGAGCTGCTGTCAACGAATCTGGTGCTTAGAGACCGGGGCCTGATTCTGATGCTCGACAAGTTCGCATCTACGGTGCAGCCCGGCATCAACGAGCCTCTTCGGAACGCCGCTGTGGAGTGGTGGGGTAACCCCTGGCTTCCTTCAAATGAGACCCGCTGGGGCGGCGTGATTTCGGCTGCTCGGGAGATGGTGTCCGAGTGGCTCAAGCGCGAGTTCATTGAGGCCTTCTTCACCAAACTCGCCGAGGATGGCGTCGGTGACCGTCGCCGAGCGAACTTCTGGCTTCGCTACGTGAAATCGATGGACAACATCCAATTCGCGCTCGGTGCACGAGCCCTCCACTCGAGAGACCGCGATTTCGAGGCACTGCGCAAGAAGATGAAAGGGCTGTACACAGAGCTGAAGACAACGGACAGCTCTAACAACGCCTTCATCATGACCCTCGGGGACCTTGTAGCCGTTGAATTCGGCGGCATGGGCAATGCGTTCTATGGCTACGACGTGCGCAAGACCTTGCCGTTTGATGCCTCTCGTCCGGTAGGCACAACCGTCAATGCGTCAAACTCCCTCAAGCATAAGAACCGTATGCTGTGGATGCAGCACCAAGACGGCATCAAGGGTTGGAAAAAATGGGAGGATATGTTCGAGGCAACCCTCAAAAAGCACTTTGACATCACTCCGAACGCTGCCGCGAGACGAGTCGTACCACGGGCAGTTGCACCTGCGCCTACTGAACTTACCCCTGGACCGGTCGCTCCTCGCCCACCTGTTCAATCACTAGGGACTGGCCAGACCGGGCGGCATTCATGCGACGAGCACGATTTAAGCATGGCTGCGCTTTATGCTTTTGCTCGTGCTCATGAGCTCAAGGTCGAGGACAATAGGAATTTGAACGGTAACCTGTGGGTTCGGACCGATGACAACGACCTTCGAGTCGACAAGGCACTTCTCGACTGGGGCTTTCAATACAAGCCGGGCAAGGGCTGGTGGCGATAGGACAGCAACGCGATATGGTCTTCAGTTTCTTCAAGAAAGCTCACACGGAACCTGCGGAACCGTGGCGCCGCCAACTGTCGGACAAAGGGGTGGTCATCCACCGCTCGGGTGAAGGCACCTTGCTGGCGGGCGAGATGCTGCCTGCTTATCTTGCTCAGCTCATCGACGATGGATTCGCAAACCAGGAGCCCAACGACGAGGTGAGCATTTCGTGGAACTCTATCTACGAAGCCCTGCGGAGCCCGGGATACGACGAGTTGGCCGAGGTGCTGGAGTTCCCACCCTTCACGTCATGCGTGCCTGCGCTGGAGAGCCGGAACTCATTGACCGACGATGATTTCTCCATCGCCGTTTCTGGATGGCGCTCGGGTCAGCATTTCGTCGAGCAACCCGAGGTTCTGGGGGCGCTGCTCGTTCGGGATGATCAGACCGAACTCATGCGGCCTGAGCACTGGGAGCTATTCACCGAGGTAGTCGCCTTTTCTAGGCGCGCGCCGGACCAGCGCAACGAGAAGGTGCACCGACAGACTTGGGGGCGAATCCGTAGTCTGGCTTTGAAGGCCGGCGCCAAGCTTGACGACTTCCTGCATCGCTCAGTTGTACTCACGCCGGAGCGCCTTGACATCGGACTGAGAAAGTCGGCACCCATCGCCGATGATAGCGTTATAGAGATTGAACCCTCCTTTGCCGGGGCGCCTCCTGACTGGTTTGAGCGATTTGACAGCTCACGGGAAGTTCTCGACCGCTACGACATCGTCACCCCAGAGGGCATTGTCCAGGTCCTCATCACTCCTCAGGTCAAGACCGTTCTGCAGGAGGTAAAGCGGCTGCCGCTGAGACGCGTGGCAGGGTCTCGCGCTCAGGCCTTCATCCTCAACCCTTTCGCAACGCTCGGCCCAGACGCTCAAGACGTCATCGATGAGGGGCAGTTCGAGAAGGCACGGGAGCGCGCGGGGCTGCAGTATGAGCGCTTTGTTCCGAACATCGGGCGCGACGCAACCGGTTACCCACTGCGGGTCGGGCTCCTCATTGAGTCTGCGAGCGCTGCCGGTCCTGCCTCATCGGAGACAGAGTGGCTGACAGATGAGGAGTTGGCGAAGTTCGTCGCCCGTCTTGAGGCATCTCTGGCCAAAGGGTTCCAATTGCTTGGTTGGAACGGCTACGACCTAGAACTGCAAGGGGAGACGCCGAGTCACCTCGCGGAGCTGCAAGCTGCTTTGGAGCAGCGGCGTAAGTCGGAATCCATGGTTTCCTACGCCCAGGTTCATGACCTGAGCGCGTACTCATCGCGTATCGAGGGTATCGGGGTAGAGAAGCCGTACTACTCCCCCTACATCACGAAGAAGAAAGACGACGAGGGTTGGTTCCCCGAGAACGTACTGCCCCTAATTGCATATACCCCCGAGGGTGACACCGAGCCCATTGCGGTTCCAGCCACGAAGGATGCGCTCGAGAAGCTGCGAGAAGCAATTACAAAGGCCGAGGCGGCAGGCCAAGACACGCTTGAGGTTCCCTGGCTTCCTAAGCCGATGCCTCTCGAAGAGGCCAAGGATATTGCAGGCACCTTTGATGAGGTGCTGGACGAGGTCAAGCACAAGAAGTTCGACCCCGAGCGGCAGGCAGCGGAGCGCAAAGAGAAGCTCGGAGCGAAGAAGACGCTCATTCTTCGGTCCAACATTCAGGCCGTCGACTACGACGAGCAGCGGCGCGAAGCTCTACTGGCGCTTCCAAGCGAGCCTGAAGACCCTCCTGGTTTGAGCAGTGACTTCACCCTGCTGCCACATCAGCGGCAGGGCCTTACCTGGTTGCAGCATTTGTACAAGTCCCAAGCCGAGCACCAGGTGCGCGGTGCGGTGCTGGCAGACGACATGGGTCTCGGAAAGACCTTCCAGCTCCTGGCCTTCATGGCTTGGCTTGCAGAGAAGGACCTTGATGTCGCCCCAATGCTGGTTGTGGCGCCAGTGTCTTTGCTGGAAAACTGGATGGAAGAGGCCGGCAAGTTCATTCGTCCGGGTCTCCTACCCATACTCACGGCTTACGGCGACTCCCTTGCGCCTCTGCGGGTTCCGCGGGAGGCAATCGATGCTCGACTGCGCACCGAGGACGGACTGGTTCGCTTCCTCAAGCCTGGATGGGTTGGCAAAGCGAAAATCGTCCTGACGACTTACGAAACGCTTCGGGACTTGGAGTTTTCCTTCGCTGCGGAGCGTTGGTCTGTGATGGTTTGCGACGAAGCGCAGCGCATCAAGAACCCGGCGGCGATGGTCACCCGCGCGGCGAAGAAGCAGAACGTGGGCTTCAAGGTGGCCTGCACAGGGACGCCGGTTGAGAACACGCTTGCGGACCTGTGGTGCCTGTTCGACTTCATTCAACCTGGTCTTCTTGGTGCGTTAAACGACTTCGGGCAGCGTTACCGTAAACCCATCGAGGCCAGGAACGAGGAGGAACGCGCTCGGGTGGAGGAGCTCCGGACGCGCATATCTCCCCAGATTCTTCGTCGCACCAAGGCTGAAGTTGCCAAGGACCTACCGCAGAAGGTAGTAGTCGACGAGTGCAGACAGCTTCCGCTGTCATCCGCTCAGCGCAACCTCTACGCCAAGGCGATTGAGGACTTTAAGAAGCGCAACGACCCTACCGCGTCGGTTCCGTTCAAGAACCATCTGGGCCTGCTGCAGTACCTCCGTCTGGTCTGCACTGACCCACGACGCTATGGGCTGACCGCGTTCAAGCCTGAGCCCCTCGCTGAGTACCGCGCGAAGGCCCCAAAGTTGGACTGGCTCTTGGGACAACTGCAGCGCATCCGTGACAAGAATGAGAAGGCGATTGTTTTCTGTGAGTTCCGAAACATCCAACGCCTGCTTCAACACTATATCGAGCAGACCTTTAAGGTTCGTGCCGACATCATCAATGGCGATACGAGTGCGGCAGCGAACCACACGACGAGCAGACAGAAGCGCATCAAGGCTTTCCAAGAACAGCCCGGTTTTGGGGTCATCATCCTCTCGCCGGTGGCTGTTGGTTTTGGCGTGAACATTCAGGCGGCCAACCACGTCATTCACTACACGCGAACATGGAATCCGGCGAAGGAAGACCAAGCGACGGACCGCGCGTATCGCATTGGGCAGAAGAAGGAGGTCTACGTCTACTATCTGGTGGTGACCGCCGATGACTTCTCCACTTTCGACGTCAAGCTCGACCAGCTGCTGACCAAGAAGCGTGAGCTGGCTAGTGACATGCTCAACGGCTCAGGAGACCTGTCGCCTGGTGACTTCGACATCGCCGATGTCATTCCCGTGGGCAATGCGGCTGATATCCAGGAGCGCGTCGACATTGAGTTTGCTTTGCGGATGGAGTGGCGCCACTTCGAAGGCCTTGCCGCAGCCTTATGGAGCAAACGGGGGTATGACCTCTGCTACTGCACACCAGGCGCAAAGGACCAGGGCGTGGACGTGGTGGCCATCTCTGGCGATCAAGGCGTGCTGATTCAGACCAAGACATCTAGCAATGAGGGCACGAAGCTCGGTTGGGAAACGGTGAAGGACGTGGTTGGCGGCGAGGCTTTCTACCGCCGTCGACATCCCAACGTGGAGTTCAAGAAGGTAGGACTGACAAATCAGTTCTTCAATGCCCATGCACACGAGCAGGCCGAACTCAATGACGTGCTGCTCGTAGATCAAACACTGCTAAGCGAGATGCTGAGCGAGTATCCGATCACGATGTTGGAACTCGAACGACTTCTTTACACAGACTGGGAATCCGTGACATAGGGTAACTTGGTTGCATTGATGAAGGGGAAGGACATGAGCATCCAGGACATCCGAGACCCAGCCGCAATACGTGCGGCAATGGAGGAATACGACCGCGTTGGCCGCACCTACTTCCTCGACAAATACGGTTTCAGCAAAGCTCGCGAATACATGCTGCGCGACCCGGCGACTGGCCGCCTGTATGGCTCAAAGGCAATCGTGGGCGCAGCGTATGGCTATGCCTTTCCCGACCAGGCGCCATTACTGTGAGTGCTGGCGATTTCAGCGGCGGCGAGGCCACCCTAGAACATCTGCTAGGCACGCTGGGCTTTGAGGTCGTACGCATTGGCCAGGATTGGAGCCGAGAAGAGGCCGAGGCAACAGTACACGACTATTTCCAGATGCTTCGCCTTGAAAATGTTCCAAGAAAATAGGGCGTCGGCCTGTCGGCACAACGCCCTGCGGGGGAGCATGGGACTAGCTTGCGGCGGAAGCACTTAGCCGGCCATCAGCACTTCCGGCGGCCGGTCGGCATGGTGTCGAACCACGCGGTTGCCTGCGTTGAAGCACTGATCCAGGTGCACCGCTTCGATCAGGCTTTCCGGCACCGCAATGCCGAGCGTGGCGAGCTTGTCGGTCAGCGTCCCGATAACGCCTCAGTCGAGGGCCGGCTGATGCAGACTGTCGTAGAGGACGTCGTCCTCGCACATGGGCCTGCCCTCGTCGCGCAGCACCAGCAGGAACAGTTGGCTCAACGGCCGATCGTGTCCGGACACGACAACGATTTCGCCGCCGCAATGCGAGAGCCGGACGTGATGCCGACTCATGCCTCGGGCCCCGACATGTCGAAGACTGGAAGCCCGTCGATCACGGCCGCCTCGCTATCGAACTTCAGCCAGACGATGCCGGCTTGCTCCGCGACTTCGAAGATCGTGGCCAGATCGGCTTCCGTCGGCATCCGGTAACGGGGTACGCCGACATAGATGATGCCGCCGCAGTCGGTCGGGTAGGCGTTGACCGACAACTCGTCATCGGCCAGTTTCAGGCGGGTGCTTGAACTCAGATGCGAGATCGATAACGAGGCCAGGGGTTCAGCCTGCGCTTGCAAGCTTGCCACAGCGGGTGTTTCCATGCGGTTCTCCTTCCTCTTGATGAGACGTCGACTTGGTCTTGGG
>ERZ761607.5370-NODE-5370-length-10545-cov-4.947092_pt1 | contig 10545 bp, 10 predicted proteins | sample MGYA00511164_ERZ761607 | MGnify/ENA primary metagenome ERZ761607 (study PRJEB28899, sample SAMN02445080) | bioreactor sludge metagenome | biome: EBPR sludge | place: Australia: Brisbane, Thorneside Wastewater Treatment Plant | collected 2011-06-22 ...
CGAGCTGCCGCTGGCCGAGATCGTGCTGGACTTCTTCGACAAGCTGAAGTCGGTCTCGCGCGGCTACGCCAGCATGGACTACGAGTTCAAGGAGTACCGGGCTGCCGACGTGGTCAAGGTCGACATCCTGATCAACGGCGACCGCGTCGACCCGCTGGCGATGATCGTCCACCGCTCGCAGAGCCAGTACCGCGGCCGCGCCGTCGCCTCGAAGATGCGCGAGCAGATCCCGCGCCAGATGTACGACGTCGCCATCCAGGCCGCGATCGGCGCGAACATCATCGCCCGCGAGAACATCAAGGCGCTGCGCAAGAACGTGCTGGCAAAATGCTACGGCGGCGACATCACCCGCAAGCGCAAGCTGCTCGAGAAGCAGAAGGCCGGCAAGAAGCGCATGAAGCAGATCGGCACCGTCGAGGTGCCGCAGGAAGCCTTCCTCGCCATCCTGCAGGTCGAGGACTGACCCGGCACCGCGTCCTCGTGCGCGGTCTCGAACGACAAGCCCCACGCCGCCTCCCCGAACGACCATGATGAACGCAATCACCGCCGCGCTCTTCGCGCTGCTGGCCATCTACCTCGGCGGCTGGTGGTTCGGCATGTGGCACGGCAACTTCTCGGCGCTGCTGTTCGTGCTGTCGGTCGTCACCATGGTCTACTGGGTCGCCGAGCGCGTCCACTTCCGGCCGGCGCGCATCCGCGCGGCGGCGCAGCTCGAGCGGCAGGACGCCGAGCGTCGCGCGCAGCTCGCCCGCCAGGGCATCGACAAGGTCGACGGCGACATCGCCGTCGCCCGCGAGCGCATCCTCGCGCAACCCTGGTGGCTCGACTGGACCGCCGGGCTGTTCCCGGTGATCGTCGCCGTCTTCCTGCTGCGCTCGTTCCTCTTCGAGCCGTTCAAGATCCCCTCAGGCTCGATGGTGCCCACGCTGCTCGTCGGCGACCTCATCCTCGTCAACAAGTACCACTACGGGGTCCGGCTGCCGGTGATCAACAAGAAGATCGTCGCCAACCACGAGCCGCAACGGGGCGACGTGATGGTCTTCCGCTACCCGCCGGACCCGCGCGTGGACTACATCAAGCGCGTCGTCGGCGTGCCCGGCGACGAGGTCGCGTACCTGAACCAGAAGCTCTCGATCAACGGCCGAGAGGTGCCGCTGACGCCGATGAACGAGTACTACGACGAGGACAGCCTGCGGGTCGCGCCGCAGTTCCTCGAGAAGCTCGGCGAGCTGCAGCACCGCATCCTCGTGGACCCCAACCGCCCGTCCTTCTTCGGTCTGGACGACAAACGGTTTCCGTTTCGCGAGAACTGTCGCTATTCGGCCGAGGGCGTCGTCTGCAAGGTGCCACAAGGGCACTACTTCATGATGGGCGACAACCGCGACAATTCCCAGGATTCGCGTTTCTGGGGCTTCGTGCCCGACGAGAACATCGTCGGCCGCGCCTTCTTCGTGTGGATGAACTTCGGCAACCTCGGCCGCATCGGGGCCTTCAACTGAGCGCCGGCCGCCCGTGCCCGCGCCGCCCGGCTGCTCGCCGCCAGCGCGGCATGACGCTGTTCGGCCTGATGTTCTGGGCCGTCGTCGTCGGCTTCCTCGGCTATGTCGTCGTGCGGGCGCTGCCCACGGTCAACGAGTACCGCACGATCCAGCGCGCGGTGGACAAGATCGCCGCGTCGCCGCCGGGCACCGTCCCGGAGATCCGCGCCGCCTTCGACCGCCAGAAGGAGATCGAGTACGCGATCCAGTCGATCTCCGGCAAGGACCTGGAGATCACGAAGGTCAACGACCGCGTGGTGATCGCCTACGCCTACGAGAAGGAACTGCCGCTGGGCGGGCCGGTGTACCTGCTGTTGAAGTACCAGGGCCGCTCGAAATAGCGCACACTGCGGGATCGATGGATCCCCGAATGGACGCCTTCTCCCGACGGCTCGGCCACCGTTTCGCCGACCCGCAGCTGCTGCAGCGCGCGCTGACCCACCGCAGCTTCGGCGCGGACCACAACGAGCGGCTCGAGTTCCTCGGTGATGCGGTGCTCAGCCTGGCGATCTCGCAGCTGCTCTACGACCGGTTCGCCGGCTCGGACGAAGGCGACCTGACGCGCGTGCGCGCGCACCTCGTCCGCGAGGACAGCCTGCACCGCGTCGCGCTGCAGCTGGGCTTGCCCGAGGTCCTGCGCATCAGCGAGGCCGAGGCGCGCACCGGAGGGGCGCAGCGTCCCTCGATCCTGGCCGATGCCCTGGAGGCCCTGATCGGCGCGGCTTTCGTCGACGGCGGCTACGCCGCGGCGGCGGCGGTCGTGCGCGGGCTGTTCGGCGAGCTGATCGACGGCACCGAGGCCGGCAGCTGGAGCAAGGACGCGAAGACCGAACTGCAGGAGTGGCTGCAGGGCCGGCGTCTCGCGGTGCCGGCCTACCGCATCGCCGCCACCCGCGGCCAGGCACACGCGCAGACCTTCGAAGTCGTCTGCGAGGTGCCCGCGCTCGGCCTTGCCGAGTCCGGCGAAGGCCGCTCCCGCCGCCAGGCCGAGCAGGAGGCCGCGCGGCGCATGCTCGCGACGCTGAAGGCCAGCGACCGGCCCGACGGCCCGCTGCGTGCCTGAGCGCATGGACGAAGCCGCTTCCGAGCGCCGCTGCGGCCTGGTGGCCATCGTCGGACGGCCCAACGTCGGCAAGAGCACGCTGATGAACGCGCTGGTCGGCCAGAAGGTCAGCATCACCTCCAGCAAGGCGCAGACGACGCGGCACCGCATCCTCGGCGTGCGAACGGTCGGCGAGGCGCAGTTCGTCTTCGTCGACACGCCCGGCTTCCAGGAGCGTCACACGGCGGCGCTGAACCGCAACCTCAACCGGGTCGTGCGCTCGGCGCTGGCCGATGTCGACGTCGTGCTGTTCGTCGTCGAGGCCGGGCGCTTCGGCCTCGACGACGCGAAGGTGCTCGCGCTGATGCCGCCCGACAAGCCGGTGCTGCTGGTGGCCAACAAGCTGGACGCGCTGCAGCGCCGCAGCGCCGTGCTGCCGTGGCTGAAGGACATGCAGCAGCGCCACGCCTTCGCCGAGTACGTGCCGATGTCGGCGCGCAAGGCCGACGACGTGCAGCGCCTGTTCGCGATCGTCGAGCCCTACCTGCCGCGCCAGGCGTGGTTCTACGAATCCGACGCGCTGACCGACCGCAGCGAGCGCTTCCTCGCCAGCGAGCTGATCCGCGAGAAACTGTTCCGCCTGACCGGCGACGAGCTGCCGTACGCGTCGACCGTCGTGATCGAGCGCTTCGAGGAGGTCGACGACCCGCGCGGCCCGCTGCGCCGCATCGCCGCGAGCATCGTCGTCGAGCGGGAGGCGCACAAGGGCATGGTCATCGGCGAGGGCGGCGAGCGCCTCAAGCGCATCGGCACCGACGCGCGCCGCGAGATGGAGCACCTCTGGGAGTGCAAGGTCTTCCTCGAGCTGTGGGTCAAGGTGCGCAGCGGCTGGGCCGACGACGAGCAGCACCTGCGCAGCTACGGGTACGAGTGATGGTCGCGCGCCGCGAGCGCACGCCGCCTTCGCAGCTGGAGGGCTACGTGCTGCACCGCTGGGACTGGAGCGAGTCGAGCCTGGTCCTCGACCTCTTCACGCGCGAGCGCGGCCGCCTCGCGGTCGTCGCCAAGGGGGCGAAGCGGCCGACCTCGCAGCTGCGCGCGGTGCTGCTGCCCTTCCAGCGCGTGCAGGCGACGCTGGCGCGCACCGCGGCCGACGAGCAGGGCGAGATCCAGGTGCTGCGCCACGCCGAGTGGGCCGGCGGCGGCGCGCTGCTGCCCGCTGCCGCGCTGTTCCAGGGCTTCTACCTCAACGAGTTGCTGCTGCGCCTGCTGGCCCGTGCCGACCCGCACGCGGCGCTGTTCGACGCCTACACGGCGACGCTGCCCGCCCTGGCCCATGGCGACGAGCAGATCGCCCAGGCCGGGCTGCGCGCCTTCGAGCTCGTGCTGTTGCGCGAGACCGGCGTGCTGCCGGACCTGGCGATCACCACGCTCGGCCAGCAGGCCGTGCAGCCCGGGGGGCGCTACGCGCTGCGCCCGGAGAGCGGCCTCGTGGCGCAGGCCGACGGCGGCGGCGTCGCCGGAGCGCTGTGGCTCGCGCTGCAGGGCGCGCTCGACGAGGGCAGCGCCGTGGCGCTGCAGCGTGCCTGCCTGGCGCACCTGGCGCCGCTGAAGGGCATGCTGCGCCAGCTGCTTCACTATCATCTGGGGAGCCAGCGCCTGCACACGCGCGAGGTCATGCACAGCGTGCAACGCCTCGTGGACCGATCGACCCCCGCGGCGCAAGACGCCTCCACGCGATGAATCCTCTCGTCCTGCCCCTCGCCGGCGACGGCGCCCCGGGCTCCGTCACGTCGCTGTCGGTCAACGTCAACCGCGTCGCGTTGCTGCGCAACAGCCGCCCCGTGGGCATCCCAAACGTCGTCCATCTCGCGACCATCGCCCTGGAGGCGGGTGCCGACGGCATCACCGTGCACCCGCGCCCCGACGCTCGCCACATCACCGCGCAGGACGTGCACGAGCTGTCCGCCCTGCTGCGCCGCTGGCCGCAGGCCGAGTTCAACATCGAGGGCAACCCCTTCCACAACCTGATGGACCTGGTGCGCGCGGTGCGCCCGCAGCAGGCCACTTTCGTGCCCGACAGCGTCGAGCAGGCGACCTCGGACCATGGCTGGGACCTGACGCGCGATGGCGAGCGCCTGCGGCCGCTGATCGCCGAACTGCACGGCCTGGGCGTGCGGGTCAGCTTGTTCATGGATCCGCAGGCGGCGGCGATGCCGCTGGCGCGCGCCGTGGGCGCGGACCGGGTCGAGCTCTACACCGAGGCCTACGCGCGCAGCTTCGGCACGCCGCGGCAGGCCGAGGTGCTCGCCGGCTACGTGGCCGCCGCCCAGGCGGCGCTGGCCGCGGGGCTCGGCGTCAATGCCGGACACGACCTGAACCGCGAGAACCTCGCCGCCTTCCTCGCCGCGGTGCCCGGTGTCGCCGAGGTCTCGATCGGCCACGCGATCGCCGCCGATGCGCTCGAGTTCGGCATGGCCGAGACCGTGCGCGCCTACCAGCGCTGCATCCGCGGTGCGCAGCCGGCGCGCGCGGCCGGGCCGGGCGCGCCGCGAGCCTCATGATCTACGGCATCGGCACCGACCTGTGCGACATCCGGCGCATCGACGCCGCGCTGCAGCGCTGGGGCGAGCGTTTCGCGCAGCGCGTGCTCGGCCCGCGCGAGCTGCCCGTGTGGCGGGCGCGCAGCGCCTCGAACCCGGTGCGCGGCGTGCGTTACGTCGCGACCCGCTTCGCCGCGAAGGAGGCCTTCTCCAAGGCCATCGGCCTGGGCCTGCGGCTGCCGATGACGTGGCGCCACTGCGAGGTGCTGAAGGCCGCCAGCGGCAAGCCCGAGATCGCGCTGAGCGGCGAGCTCGCCGCCTGGTTCGCGCAGCGCGGGCTGCGCGCCCACGTCAGCGTGAGCGACGAGATCGAACATGCCGCCGCCTTCGTGGTGGTCGAGAAGGACTGAACGCCGATGACCGCCCAATCCCCCGTCGTGATCGACATCGCCGGCACCACGCTGACCCCCGACGACCGGCGTCGCCTGCGACACCCGCTGACCGGCGGCTTGATCCTGTTCTCGCGCAACTTCGCCGACCGCGAGCAGCTCACCCGCCTGACGGCCGACATCAAGAGCGAGCGCGACGACCTGCTGGTCTGTGTCGACCACGAAGGCGGGCGCGTGCAGCGCTTCCGCAGCGACGGCTTCACGCACGTGGCCGCGATGCGCCGGCTCGGTGAACAGTGGATGCGCGACCCGCTCGCGGCCACCGACGCCGCGACCGCCGCGGGCTACGTGCTCGGCGCCGAGCTGCGCGCCTGCGGGGTCGACCTGACGTTCGCGCCGGTGCTCGACCTCGACCACGGCGGCAGCAGCGTGATCGGCGACCGCGCCTTCCACCGCGACGCGCGCGTGGCCGCGCTGCTGGCCAAGAGCGTGATGCACGGCCTGCTGCTGGCCGGCATGGCCAACTGCGGCAAGCACTTCCCCGGACACGGCTTCGTCAAGGCCGACAGCCATACCGACGTGCCGGTGGACCGCCGCTCGCTGAAGGCCATCCTCGCCGACGACGCCGCGCCCTACGGCTGGCTCTCCACGAGCCTGCGCAGCGTGATGCCGGCGCACGTCGTCTATCCGCGGGTGGACGGCCGGCCGGCCGGCTTCTCGTCGCGCTGGCTGCACGAGATCCTGCGCGGGCGGCTCGGCTTCACCGGCGCGATCTTCAGCGACGACCTGAGCATGGAAGGCGCGCGCCACCTCGACGGGCGCGACCTGAGCCACACCGAGGCTGCCGTGGAGGCGCTGTCGGCCGGCTGCGACCTGGTGCTGCTGTGCAACCAGTCGGCCGACGGCGGTCGCGCGCTCGACGAGCTGCTCGAGGGCCTCGTCGTGCAGGCCGCTCGCGGCGCCTGGGCGGCCGATGCCGCGAGCGAACAGCGCCGGCTGGCGCTGCTGCCGTCGTCGGCCCCCCTGATCTGGGACGACCTGATGCTCGACGCGGCCTACCAGCGCGCACTCGAGCGGCTCGCGGGCTGACGCGGCGGGCGCGCCGGTCGGGCGCATCCCGCCGGCCGCGGGGCCCTCGTCCCGCCGCGACGACCCCAGGCGGCGGCCGGTCGCTCCCGCGGGCGGCTCGCCCACATCTGGGGATGGCCCGCGGCCGCTGCCGGGGCCGATACTGGCAACGACCTGCCCGGTCGCCGCGTGCGCGCGGCCGGACGAACCCATGACCGAAGCCGAACAGCCGCAGCCCCATTCGCTGGACGACCTGTGGTTCCTGCTGCAGCGGCATCGCGGCACCGGCGAGCCGCGCCTGGGCATGGCCCTGGTGGCCCGGGGCCTGATCGACCAGGAACTGCTCGAGCGTGCGCTGACCGCGCAGGAGCTGTCGCATCCGCGACAGCCGCTGGGCCAGATGCTGGTCGAGGCCGGCGCACTGACGCAGGCTCAGCTGCAGCGCGCGATGGCCGACTGGCTGGGCGTGATCACCGTCGACGCGCTGGGCCTGCCGCCGCAGCCCGCGGCACTGGCCCGCGTGCCGCGGGCCCTGGCCGAGCGCGAGAGCGTGCTGCCGCTGATGGTGCGTGACGACACGCTGGTGGTCGCGCTGCCCGACCCCTGGGACAAGGGCCTGATCGACGAGTTGCGCTTCCTGACCGACCTGAAGGTGATGGCCGTCGGCGCCGTGCCCGGCACCTTGCCGGCTGCCGTGTCGCGGGCCTACCGCCCCCGGCCCGGCGCCCCCGGCGCTGCCGCCCCCTCGCCGACCGCGCCCGCCGGCCCTTCGCCGCGCGACCTGCAGAGCCTCGCGGCCGAGCTGAAGGCCCACGCCGCCACCGACATCGTGCAGGACCCGAACGTGCTGTCCGAGTCGGACAACACCCTGGTGCGCCTGGTGAACCAGCTGATCGGCGACGCGATCGAGCACGGCGCCTCCGACATCCACATCGAGACGGCCGAGCCGCCACGACCGGTGCGCGTGCGCCTGCGCATCGACGGCGACCTCGTCCCCTGGCTCGAACTGCCGCCACAGGTGCGCTATGCCCTGGTCGCGCGCATCAAGATCATGGCCGACCTGGACATCGCCGAGCACCGCAAGCCGCAGGACGGGAAGATCGACTTCGCGCGCCACGGCGGCCGCGCGATGGAGCTGCGCGTGGTCATCGTGCCCACCGGGCGCGGCCTGGAGGACGTCGTGCTGCGCCTGCTCAGCGGGCTGGAGCCGATGCCGCTGGACCGCATCGGGCTGCTGCCGCACAACCTGCGCGCGTTGCGCCAGGTCATGACCAAGGCCTACGGCCTGGTCCTGATCTGCGGCCCGACGGGCTGCGGCAAGACGACGACGCTGCACTCGGTGATGCGCGAGCTCAACACCGAGAAGCGCAAGATCTGGACCGCCGAGGACCCGGTGGAGATCACCCAGCAGGGCCTGCGCCAGGTGCAGGTCAACCCGCGCATCGGCTGGACCTTCGCCGCGGCGATGCGCACCTTCCTGCGCGCCGACCCGGATGTGATCATGATCGGCGAGATGCGCGACGAGGAGACCGCGCGCATCGCGGTCGAGGCCTCGCTGACCGGCCACCTCGTGATGTCGACGCTGCACACGAACTCGGCGCCGGAGAGCATCACGCGGCTGCTGGAGATCGGGCTCGATCCGTTCATGTTCTCCGACTCGCTGCTCGCCGTGCTCGCGCAGCGCCTGGTGCGCCGGCTGTGCCCTGCCTGCCGCGTCGCCGAGCCGATGAGCCAGGCGGCGCTCGAAGCCCTGGTGCACGAGTTCGCCGCCAGCGCCTCGAAGGCCCCGGCGGCCGGCGCGCTGGACCGCCTGGAGCTCGTCGACGAATGGCGCCAGCGCCACGGCGGCCCCGATGGCCAGCTGCGCCAGTGGCGGCGCGTGGGCTGCCCGTCCTGCGAGGGCAGTGGCTACCACGGCCGCATGGGGCTGCACGAACTGCTCGTCGTCGACGAGAGCCTGCGCGCCCTGATCCGCCGCCGCGCCTCGGCCTCCGAGCTGCAGGCCGCCGGGCTCGCCACCGGCATGGCCACGCTGCGCCAGGACGGCATCGAGAAGGTGCTCGCCGGCGATACCGACATGGCCGAGGTGCTGGCCGCGACGAACCAGTGAGCGGCCGCGACATCACACCCAGGGAAGCCCGAACGATGAGCGAACGACACGACACCGAGATCCTGCTGCGACGGCTGGGCGAGCGGCTGGGCTCGGCCGTCAGCCACCTGTTGACGATCGAGTCCCTGCCCGACGAGGCCCAGGCGCAGCTCGTGCAGCTGGAGGATCTGGGCGTGCGGCTGCAGGCGCTGGAACGGGTGATCGGCGGTCATGGCCGGCTGACGCCCGAGCACCTGGACCTGGGCCTGGCGATGATCCAGCTGCGCGCCGAGCGCGCGCACGCGCTGGAGCGCGCCGGCGTGACCATCGATGGCCCGGCCGAGGGCATGGACGTGCGCATCAGCGCCGGCGTGCTGAAGCAGGCGCTGGACCTCGCGCTGGACCACATGCTCTCGCTGGGCCAGCAGCTCGAGGCGCAGATCGGCGCCTGGGGCGACCCGCCGCTGCCGACGCTGCGGCTGTCGGTCGCGCTGCCCTTCGTCGAGGCCTTCGCGGCGTCGCCGGACGCGCTCGACGAGTTGCACTGGTCGCTGCTGTCGCTGCTGTGTTCGCGCTGCGGCATCCGCCTGGAGCGGCAGATCGAGGCGCACCGCGTCGTGTTGCGACTGGGTTTCGTGCCGGTGGAGTGAAGCGCCAGGCGTGGCCTCGCATCCGCGCATCGCCGCGGGCAGGCCACACCCCCCCGATGCGGCGTGCACGCGCCGCCGCGGCCGCTGCGGCAGAGCCGGCGCCCTGGCCGAGGGGCGGGCGAGGCCCGGCCCCCCGGCGGACGCTCACACCGTCTCGGCGCGCGCGCTCTCGGCCGCAGCCGGCGGATCGAAGGGCAGCTTCAGCTGCGACAGGTCCTTGCGCGTCTCGACGAGGATCAGCGGGCCCTCGTCGACGAGCACCATCGGCTTGCGCTCGCGCGGCACATGCACCGGCTGCGGTTGCGCGGCGATGGCCGCCTGCGCCGCGGCGATCTTCTGCGCATCGGAGTTGACCCACTCGAGGCCCGACGACTGCGCCACGCGCTGCAGTTCCTCCAGCGGCAGCACGAAGGCTTCGACGACCGGCGCCGCCAGCGGTGCGGCTGCCGCGGCTGCCGGAGCCGCCGCGGCGCCCTCGGCGACCACCAGCGCGTGAGGCGCCGCGAGCTCGAGCTCGCGCGAGGCCGAGAGTTCGGTCGACGGCACCTCGTCGGGCCGGCGCTCGCGGCGGAAGCGGTCGCGGCCGCGTCCTCGGCGGCCCGTGGCCTCTCCACCGGCCGCCTCGGGCGCCTCGGCCGCGGTTGCGGCCGGCTCGACGGCATCAGCCGTTGGCCCGGCGGACTCGTCATCGCCCGGCCCGCGCACGGCCGGTCCGGCTCCGGAGCCGTCGGCGAACGCCAGGGGCACCTGGGCCTCGGGGCTGGCACCCTCGGCAGCTTCGGCTGCTGTCTCGGCAGCGGCTTCAGCGCCTGCCTCGCCGCGGCCACGCCCGCGACCGCCGCGCCGGCGACGGCGGCGACCGTCACGCTCGGCTTCGGCCGCCGCGGCCTCGGCCGCATCGATGCCCGGCACGGTGTCGGCGAAGGCGAGTTCCTCGCTGGCCGCGGGCTGGGTGGCCTCGGCGGCCATCGCCGCCGGCGCGCCGGCGACCGTCTCCCCGGCCTCGCGGCGCGGCCCGCGTGCCGGGCGTTCGGCACGCTCGGCGCGTTCGCCCTGCGCTGCCCGGTCACCGCGGCTTTCGGGGCGTTCAGCGCGCGCATCGGGCCGCTCGCCACGCTCGCCGCGGCCATTGCGAGCTTCGCGACCCTCACGGCCCTCACGGCCCTCACGGCCCTCGCGGCCCTCACGGCCCTCACGGCCCTCACGGCCCTCACCGCCCTCACGGC
>ERZ761607.5371-NODE-5371-length-10543-cov-7.429252_pt1 | contig 10543 bp, 12 predicted proteins | sample MGYA00511164_ERZ761607 | MGnify/ENA primary metagenome ERZ761607 (study PRJEB28899, sample SAMN02445080) | bioreactor sludge metagenome | biome: EBPR sludge | place: Australia: Brisbane, Thorneside Wastewater Treatment Plant | collected 2011-06-22 ...
CTTCCCGCCCCGGCAGAAGCGCTTCTCACCCCGGCGCGAAGCCTTCCCGCCCCGGCGGCAGAACAGGCGCGATCCCGCGCTGGAGGCCGTGCCCCGATGCAACCCCAACGCTCACCCTTACCCCCATAATTCATTGTTCCCGGCGGCGCGTGCCGATGCGCCAGGAAAGACCGTCGAGCGGGCGCCTGTTGCGCTCCAAGGCGATCGGCGCCGGAAGCCCGAATCATGGTCAAACGAACCATCGAGATCACCCACGACGCTGCCGCCGGACCGGCGCACCTCAGCGTCGAGAACGATCAGCTAATCATCGCCCGCGACCGCAAAACCGTCGGCGCTGTCCCGATCGAAGACATCGGATTTCTGATCCTCGACAGCAAGGCGACATCGCTCACCCATGGTGTGCTGACGCGCCTGATTCATCACGGCGGTGTTCTCATACTCTGCGACGAAACCCATACGCCCGCAGGGCTTCTCGTTTCGATGAACGATAATGACCTGACCGCGCGCCGCATGCGAAAACAAGCTGCCCTCACCCAGCCGCGCCGCAAGCGACTCTGGCAGCAGATTGTGCGCCACAAGGTCATCGGCCAGGCATTAAACCTCTCACAGACCAGCCCCACCCGTGCCCGCCTGCTCGCAATGGCCAACAGGGTCAAATCGGGCGACACGTCCAACATCGAAGGCCAGGCTGCCCGATTCTATTGGCCCGCACTGCTCGGCGACGACTTCCGCCGCGACCCCGACGGACCGCCCCCGAATAGCCTGCTCAACTACGGCTATATGATTTTCCGCGCCGCCTGCGCCCGCGCCATCGTTGCCGCGGGGCTTCACCCGGTCTTCAGCTTACAACACGTTCACCGCAACAACGCCTTCGCGCTCGCCGATGACCTGGTGGAAATCTTCCGCCCCCGGGTCGACCGCGCCGTCGCAAGCCTGCTGGCGCGAGGCATTGAAATCATCGACCGCGATGCCAAAAAGCAACTGCTCTCGCTCCTGAGCGAACCCCTGTTCGTCGCCGGGCAGGCCGGCCCGCTGATGGTGCAATTGGCCCGAATCGTGTCTTCTCTGGTCGACTGCATCGAAGGTACCCGGACCACCCTGGAACTGCCGGAACAAACGGTAAAAGGTGCCGCCTTTCTACCCGCCCGATTCAAACCCGCCCCCGAATGCCCGGATTAAGCTAGCCCCCGTGCAAGCCTGCGCTGCAAAATGCCTGCGTGTTGCTCAACGGGTACCGACTCATGTGGGTTTTCGTCCTGTTTGATCTTCCGGTCGATACCAAACAGGCGCGGCACGACTACGCGCAGTTCCGCAAATATCTCCTCAGAGATGGGTTCTTCCAGATACAATACTCGGTGTACGGCAGGGTATGCCCCAGCCAGGAGTCGGCAGATGTCCACGCCAGCCGGGTGGGCCTGCGCGTGCCCCCCGACGGGGAGGTGCGCATCTTCTTCCTGACCGACAAACAGTTCGGTCGGCAACGGATTTTTGATGGAAAACGACGCGTCCAGCCCGAAAAACCCCCGAAACAACTGGAGTTTTTCTAACCGCCTCTCCGCCGTAAAACTTGCAGGCAGATGGACTTATGCAAGGGAAGAGTCTAACCAACCCAAGCCCGCCATCAATCCGCAACTTCATGCCCGGCAGGGTGATCTTTCCGCTGGAGTCTAACCAACCCAAGCCCGCCATCAATCCGCAACGCCCAGGCTTCGGGGGTGATCGTCCCGCGGGAGTCTAACCAACCCAAGCCCGCCATCAATCCGCAACTGCTGTTTGGCGATCATCATGCTGGTCATGAGTCTAACCAACCCAAGCCCGCCATCAATCCGCAACCAATCAATCGCAATCCAGCAGACTGCATCGGAGTCTAACCAACCCAAGCCCGCCATCAATCCGCAACAATGTCCTGCTCATGCTGAAATCCCCAGTGAGTCTAACCAACCCAAGCCCGCCATCAATCCGCAACTTGAAATCGCTCATGGTCGCTGCCTACTGTGAGTCTAACCAACCCAAGCCCGCCATCAATCCGCAACTGGCCGAACTTTCGATACAGCGAGAGCTGAGAGTCTAACCAACCCAAGCCCGCCATCAATCCGCAACGGAGAGTGCCATGCCCTATCAACCCAACTGAGTCTAACCAACCCAAGCCCGCCATCAATCCGCAACGGCCCGTTCAGTGCACCCAGCGTCGCGTAGAGTCTAACCAACCCAAGCCCGCCATCAATCCGCAACTGTGCCGCCGATCTGCTCGGCACCGACCGAGAGTCTAACCAACCCAAGCCCGCCATCAATCCGCAACATGCGGCCATTTATCCCCGACCCCGACGAAGAGTCTAACCAACCCAAGCCCGCCATCAATCCGCAACTGTTCGCGGCGATTACCCTTCACTGAGAAGAGTCTAACCAACCCAAGCCCGCCATCAATCCGCAACCATAAGCCATTGCGCCGTTGGTAACGACTCGAGTCTAACCAACCCAAGCCCGCCATCAATCCGCAACGGTGGCGATGACGGGAATGTCGTTGTAGAGGAGTCTAACCAACCCAAGCCCGCCATCAATCCGCAACTCCCACCCTCTCTCCCTCCCCGCCCCTCGGGAGTCTAACCAACCCAAGCCCGCCATCAATCCGCAACCAAGAATTCCGGTTCCCCGACGTCCCAGGGGAGTCTAACCAACCCAAGCCCGCCATCAATCCGCAACCACGCCAAGATTCGGCAAGATTTATTTGGCGAGTCTAACCAACCCAAGCCCGCCATCAATCCGCAACATGCAAAAGCGAATTGAAAAACTGTGCGAGAGTCTAACCAACCCAAGCCCGCCATCAATCCGCAACTACCTGAACATGGCAGGCGATCCGGGCGTGAGTCTAACCAACCCAAGCCCGCCATCAATCCGCAACCGAAGCTGCCGACCACCGTTTCGCCAGGCGGAGTCTAACCAACCCAAGCCCGCCATCAATCCGCAACGCGCCGGTCCCTTCCCCTCTGTCCGGTTTGAGTCTAACCAACCCAAGCCCGCCATCAATCCGCAACCTGATAGTCAGGGGGTGCGGACCCGCCGCGAGTCTAACCAACCCAAGCCCGCCATCAATCCGCAACGGAGAATCAGGCAACCCCGCAGGCCGGCCAGAGTCTAACCAACCCAAGCCCGCCATCAATCCGCAACCCGTAGGTGTAGTGGGGCATGTTCATGATGAGTCTAACCAACCCAAGCCCGCCATCAATCCGCAACTGCGGCATTGCACCGCACTAGGGGCTATATGAGTCTAACCAACCCAAGCCCGCCATCAATCCGCAACTCCCCGCAAACGCTGCATTCAAGCACCTCTGAGTCTAACCAACCCAAGCCCGCCATCAATCCGCAACCTTGCGGCGCGCTTAAGTGTGCGCCGCCGGGAGTCTAACCAACCCAAGCCCGCCATCAATCCGCAACTGCACTTTGGTTGGCGATACGTTTCGGAGCGAGTCTAACCAACCCAAGCCCGCCATCAATCCGCAACTAACAGTGTGCAATCCCTACTCGCCAAAATGAGTCTAACCAACCCAAGCCCGCCATCAATCCGCAACTCTGTAAGTGAATCGGGCTGCGACTCGGTGAGTCTAACCAACCCAAGCCCGCCATCAATCCGCAACCTGAACCGGGAGACGGAGTTTGATCGGGGCAAGTCAGGGGAAATCTGGGCGGGATGATGGGCGCGGGAGATTATGGCGGGAAGTCGGGGCGACAAGATTTGAACTTGCGACCTCTTGACCCCCAGTCAAGCGCTCTAAACCAAGCTGAGCTACGCCCCGAACGGCGTTACAACAAAATAAGCTATGCGGGCTGGAAGTCAAATTCCCCGCGGGGTGGTTGCTGGGGGGCGGGCTAGGGCGATACTGTCGAGCGACAAGAACGAGTGAGGAAGAAGTGGCCCCGATGAAGGAACTCGAATGAAGGTATTGATTGTGGGAAGTGGCGGCAGGGAGCATGCGATTGCCTGGAAGCTCTCCTCGTCGCCGAAGTTGACCAAGCTGTATTGCGCGCCTGGAAATCCGGGCATCGGCGAGCATGCAGAGAATGTGGCGATTGAGGCTGAAGACAATGATCGAATTGTGGCCTTTGCGCGGGAGAAGAAAGTCGATCTCGTTGTGGTCGGCCCGGAAGACCCGCTCGCAGCCGGGCTTGTCGATCAGCTCTCGAACGCCGGCATTCGAGCGTTCGGTCCCACAAAGGCCGCGGCGCAACTCGAGGCTGATAAATGGTTTGCCAAGGCCATGATGCGTCACCAGGCGGTGCCGACGGCGGAGGCGCGGGTGTTTTCCGATATCCATGCGGCGGTCGAGTACATCAACACGCGCGACGAACCGTGCGTCATCAAGGCAGTGGGGTTGGCCAAGGGGAAGGGTGTCACCGTCTGCCACCGTACAAAAGATGCCGTGGAGGCCGCCGGAAAGATGTTGAATGATCGTGCATTCGGCGATGCCAGCAGCCGGATTGTGGTCGAAGAACTGCTGCATGGGCCTGAGTGTTCGATTTTGGCTTTCGTCTCTGGGCGAACCGTCTACCTCATGGAAAGCGCGCAAGATCACAAGCCAATCGACGACGGCGACAGCGGGCCTATGACCGGGGGCATGGGCGCCTATTCACCCACGCCGGTGATCACTGAAGCGATGCTGCAGCAAGTGCAGCGAGACATTTTTGTGCCGATGCTGGATGGCCTGGCACGCGAGGGAATCGAGTACCGCGGAGTGCTCTATGCAGGGCTGATGCTGACAGTGAACGGGCCGAAGGTGCTCGAATTCAATTGTCGATTTGGTGACCCTGAGACTCAGCCGCTACTCATGCGGCTGAAATCTGATCTTCTCGATGTGATGCTGGCGGTGATAGATGACCGTCTCGATCAGATCGAGGTGGAATGGGACGCGCGCCCCACGGTGTCTGTAGTCGCGAGTAGCAAAGGGTATCCGGGGGCATATCAGATTGGGGAACGTATCGCCGGAATATCCGCAGCCGAAGAGGTGGCGGGCGTGAAGGTGTTTCACTCTGGAACGACGCTGCATGGCAACGATTTGGTAACCGCCGGGGGTCGAGTGCTCGCGGTCACGGCGATCGGGGACACTATCGCCGATGCGTGTGCGCGTGCTTACGAGGCGATGGGAAAAATCCACTTTGCGGGGATGCACTACCGACGGGATATCGCGAGGCAGGTTCTGCACCCAGTATCACGCTGACAAAGTCCGCGCGAACCCCATCAATCGGCACTGGGGATAACGGGTGGCATGGTCGATCTCGACCATGGCAACTCGAGCTGAAATGGCCATGAAGGCTGGGTAGTCGGAGTCAGGTCATCTGGTGATTTGGGCAGGTAGACCACATCCGACTTGGATGCCCGGGTTAAGAGCACTTTCTCGGTAAAAATGACGTTTCCCTCCCGGAGCGCCGTCAGGGTGTACTCTCCCGGCATCAGGTGAAACGAGATAGTGTACTTGGTGCCGCGGTCGACCTTCACCTGGGTAGGGCGGACCAATCGGTAGCCGTCAACGCTCATGACCGATCCATCCCATGCCTTCGACGCCCGCACGATCAAAACGCAGTCGGGAACTTCGATCGACGTGCCGCGGTAGACAAGAATACTCATGCACGCTGCGAAGATCAGGAATGTGCAGACCACCGCGAGTCGAACCAATGCGGCCCGCCGGTTGGGGGCAGTTTGCGTAGTGGGTGCTGTTGTTTCGTCGAGGTTCATCGCATCGCCTGAAGTTGCAGGATAGTCTTCATAGCTAGTATACATCGGGTTTGAGGGCTTGCGAACATGTGCGGACGCTACACACTTACCCGACTCGCCGAATTCACTGAAATGTTTCCGTGGGTACGTTCTCCTTCTGCCCAGCCCCCCCGCCAGATACAACATTGCGCCGACGCAGCCAGTGGCCGTGGTGGCGAATGATGGCCGACAACAGATTGAATACTTTCGTTGGGGGCTTGTGCCGTCATGGGCGAAGGATGTATCGATCGGCACGAAGCTGATTAATGCGCGCGCAGAGACTGTCGCCGAGAAGCCATCGTTCCGAACGGCCTTCAAGCGCCGCCGGTGTCTGATTCCGGCGAGTGGTTTCTATGAGTGGCAGCGAAACGCCACTGGGAATGCTGCAAAGCAGCCGTATTTTCTCCGGCGGAAGGACAAGAAGCCCTTTGCCTTTGCGGGTCTCTGGGAAACTTGGCGGGCACCAGATGGGTCGGAGTTGCCCACTTGCACGATTATCACCACAAAACCAAATGCGCTTGTCCAGCAGATTCATGATCGCATGGCAGTTATCTTGCGCGAGGAGAGCTTTCGCGATTGGATCGATCCCTCGCCAGGTACTGACGCGCTGCTTGAACTGTTGACACCGTTTCCGGCTGATCTCATGGAGATGATTCCGGTATCACGTGCCGTCAACACACCCCGGAATGATGGACCGGAGTTGATTGCGCCTGTGAGTGTCGAACCGGGGGGCCAACCAGGTAGTCGTCCCAATGTCGTCATCCCACGTAAATCGTGCGGACCGGATACAGATCAACCGACGTTGTTCTGATTGCCAAATGGCCTCTCGCGCACCTATGGTAGAGCGATGGTGAATATTGTCTGGTTTCGGAGGGACTTCAGGCTTCATGACAACACCGCACTCTGGCATGCGGCAAAGGCCTCCGGAGAAGGTGCTGTGCAGCCAGTGTTCGTATTCGACGACGAGATCCTTCGTCATCCCGATACCGGCGGGGCGGTTGTATCTTTCATGCTTGGGTGCCTTGAATCACTTCGCGAGGCATTCGCAGCTTCGGGTGTGTCGATGCGCTTTCTCCATGGGCCGCCATCGGAGCAATTGCCCCTGTTCGCGAACGCGATGGGTGCGCGGGCGGTCTACTTCAACAAGGACTACCACCCCGCGGCGATTGCGCGTGACGATGAAGTGACGCTTGCCCTCTCACGGGCTGGCGTCGAGGTTCGGTCATTCAAAGACCAGGTGATTTATGAAGAGAGAGAACTGCTCGCCGCCAGTACAGGGGAGGCGTACACCGTTTACACTCCATATGCGCGAGCCTGGCGCGCAAAACTGGCGGCCGAGCGAGACGCTCAGGCAGGACCAAAGCTCTGGGATGCACCAAAGCTCCGCCCGTTCAACGTTGAACCGACTTTGATCCGAGGATTGAAGCTGGTCGATCTTTACACGACGGCGGATCTGGGATTCGACCCACCGCCCGCGCTTTCGGTCCCCCGCGGAGAGGCGGCGGCGCGGGCAATGCTGCGGCGATGGTGTTCCGGGCCAATCAAGGATTACGCGCAGAGCCGAAACTTCCCAGCGGACGAAGATGGCACCAGCAAAGTCTCGGCGCACCTTCGCCACGGGACACTCTCCCCGCGTCAGTGCGTTCGTGCAGCTATGTATGTGCGGGGGAAGTCGACCGCTTTCAGTGACGGAGCCGATAAGTGGATCGGGGAACTTATATGGAGGGAGTTCTACCAGCAGATCCTCTTTAATTTTCCGAGTGTCGTTGATCAGCCGTTCAAAGCGAAACTGGCAAATCTGAAGTGGCGGACGGACGCTGCTGACTTCCAGAGGTGGTGTGATGGAATGACCGGTTTCCCGATAGTCGATGCGGCGATGCGACAACTCAACGCAACAGGATGGATGCACAATCGGCTGCGAATGATCGTGGCGATGTTTCTTACAAAGGATTTGCGTATCGATTACAAGCTGGGCGAGCGGTATTTTATGCAACGACTTATTGACGGCGAAACCGCGCAAAACAATGGCGGGTGGCAGTGGAGCAGTTCGACCGGCACAGACGCGCAGCCATATTTTCGTATCTTCAATCCGACCAGCCAGAGCAGGAAGTTCGACGAAAATGGGACGTTTATCAGACGGTGGCTGCCCGAGTTATCTGATGTGCCGTTGGAATTCATTCACGAACCGAGCGCCATGACCCCAGAACAGCAGCGGGCAAACCAGTGCATCATCGGTCGTGACTACCCGGTGCCGGTGGTCGATCACCAGCAGGCTCGGCTCGAAACTTTGGCGATGTTTAAGGAGTAGATTAGCGACTTTCTGATCAAAGTCGCTATAATGTCGGATGCTGAACCGGGGAACTGTTCCGACGGTCGGCAATTGGAATAGTTGAACGAGACTTTTGGACGGAGGTCGATCTCATGAAGATTACCACTTTTGCAATGTCGGCTGCCTTGGGCGCGGCGATGATTGTCGGCTGCGATCAGGATGCAACCACCAAGACCGCAGACAACGCGGCTCAGACGACCGAAGATGCAGCCAAGGCGCTCGCAGCTTCGGCCGAACAAGCCAAGGACTCGGCCAGCGGCGAAGTGAAAGAAGCCGCGGGCGCCGCCGCCGATAAGGCTTCAGAGCTTGCCTCGAGCGCTAGCGAAGCGGTCACCAAGCAGGCCACAGAGTTGTACGAGAAGGCCATGGCGATGGTAAAAGAGAAGAATTTCGCGGGTGCAGAGGGGTTGGTCTCGCAGTTGGAAGCCCTCAAGGGCCAGTTGCCAGCCGACTGGGCCAGCAAGCTCGACTCGCTGAAGTCGGCAATCGAAACTGGCAAGAAAGCACTGCAAGCGTTGCCCACCGGCGGTAACTGATCCACCGGATGAAAGTCGATTCAGTCCGGCGATTGTCGGATTGACAGGAAAAGAGAAACGCCTGCGGTCGAACACTCGATCGCAGGCGTTTTCAGTTTCCCGTGCGCCGGGCAGACTCCAGCCGCCCGCAACGAATGGGCTGGCTATGGCAACTTCGCAAGCTCTGCCTCTGCTGCCTGCAGTTGCTCTTTTGTTTCGGCCACAAGCTTCGCCGGGGCGCGGGCGATATAGCCCTCGTTTGAAAGCCGGCCCTTCAGCGTGCTGATTTTCTTTTCCAATTCGTCTCGCTGCCGTGCAACGCGGGCTGCGTCGGCTGCAACATCGACAAGCCCCTCAATGAACAACTCACACTTGTCCGCAGTCGCTCGCACCGCGCCGGCCGGGGGCGCGACATTTGGCGCGACGCCAGCGAGTCTGCATGTCGCCATCATCTCAATCGCGGGTTGCAGAGCCATGATCTGCCTTGCCGAATCGCCCGGTGCCATAATGTGCACCGTGACCGACTTTCGTGCGTCCACTTTGTAATCGTTCCGCACATTTCGAATCACCGAGACGAGTTCCTGAATCCGCGGGAAGATGTGCTCGCTGGCCTCAAGGAACCCACCAACCGATGGAAATGGCGCCCGAATCAGCCTCGACACATTCTCAGGGCAGTCGATGCGCCCCGGCAACCCCCGGCGGGGGCAGACTTCGTTCAGCTTCCACCAGAGTACCTCCGTGATGTGCGGAATCACCGGATGAAGCAGCCGCAGGGCACCATCAAGCACGCTCGCCAGAATCTGCGCCGTTTGCGCCTGCCTGCTGGCGTCCTTCATCTGTGGCTTGGCAAACTCGACATACCAGTCACAAAAGTCGCGCCAGAAGAAGTCGTACACCGCTTTGGCATATTGATCGAAGCGGTAACTCCCGAGCGTCGCGCTCACTTCCTCGACCGTCCGGTTAAACCGCGAGACGATCCAGCGGTCGGCCATCGACCACTTCAGCTCATCGATTGGCTCGGGTGATGTTGCCGCCTTGCCGTTCTCCAGTTGCATCAGCACAAACCGCGAAGCATTCCAAAGCTTCACGGCAAACGACCGGCCGATGTCAAACTTTGACGACGTGTTTTTCCCCGTGGTTGAATCAAGCTCGACGGGCAGGCGGACATCCTGCGTGTTGGTGGCCATGCTTGCCAGCGTGTAACGCATGGCGTCCGCCCCGTGGCTGGCAATAATGTCCAGCGGATCAACGCCGTTGCCGAGCGACTTGCTCATCTTCCGGCCTTCGCCGTCCTGAATCACCGCGTGAATGTACACATCCTTAAACGGCACACAGCCGCGGAAGTAGAGGTTAAACATCGCCATCCGGCTGACCCAGAGCGTGATGATTTCTCGCGCGGTGCAAAGCAGGCTGGTGGGGTTCCAGGTGTTGAGGCTGGATTGTGGATCGTCGATTGTCGACTGTTCGGGCCAGCCGAGCGTGCTCAGCGGCCAGAGTGCCGAGGAGAACCAGGTGTCGAGGACGTCCGGGTCGCGACGGAATCCGTTCGATTCCCAGCGAGATGTATTAAACTCATCGCGTAGACAAAGGTATACATCATAGGTTCCCGCTCTTTCAATCAGCCCAGGCGTTGACTTACCCTCAGAATCGACAATCCGCCATGCGAAATTTGGCAGATCGTTGTCAAACCGATCTTCGACCGCCTGCAGCACTAGACTGTGTGCAAGAGACTGCCCTAACTCGTCTGCGTCCTCTTGCGTTTCAATGACCATCCGCCGGTGCCACACCGGAATCCGATGCCCCCACCAAAGCTGCCGGCTGATGCACCAATCGCGGATGTTGTCGTGCCAGGTTTCGTAAGTCTTGGCATACCGCGGCGGGTGGAAGCGAACCGAGGTGGCACGGGCGTCTCGCCCGTGATTCTGCTCGGACGAATCATCAGCGCTTCGCGAAGAC
>ERZ761607.5372-NODE-5372-length-10543-cov-4.249523_pt1 | contig 10543 bp, 7 predicted proteins | sample MGYA00511164_ERZ761607 | MGnify/ENA primary metagenome ERZ761607 (study PRJEB28899, sample SAMN02445080) | bioreactor sludge metagenome | biome: EBPR sludge | place: Australia: Brisbane, Thorneside Wastewater Treatment Plant | collected 2011-06-22 ...
TGGAACAAAGGGCCGCCGTGAGGCGGCTTTTTTGTGGGCGGCGTTTGGTGCGCGCGCCTGCACGTCGAAGGCCCCAAGATTGCGCACGGTTACGGTATAGACCAGGGGCGATTGCGATTGGGCGCATGGCACAGCATCGACCCATGTGCGCAGAGGCCATAGCGTCGCGCGGGATCAAGAGCGGCCACGCAGGCGCGTGGCCCTCCAGATCAAAAGCCCGCTGTTGCCAGTTTGCCGGCTGGCGCGGGATCAAAAGCGGCCACGCAGGCGCGTGGCCCTCCAGATGTTCGATGACCCGTCGTTGGCGGCGTCCGCAGCCGCGCGCCGTTGGAGGGCGCCGCGCCTGCGGCGCCGCTGTTGCCAGCGTGCCGGCTGGCGCGAGATCAAGAGCGGCCACGCAGGCGCGTGGCCCTCCAGATGTGCGATGACCCGTCGTTGGCGGCGTCCGCAGCCGCGCGCCGTTGGAGGGCGCCGCGCCTGCGGCGCCGCTGTTGCCAGCGTGCCGGCTGGCGCGAGATCAAAAGCGGCCACGCAGGCGCGTGGCCCTCCAGAAATGCAATGACCCGCCGTTGGACGGCGCCGAAAAGCTCGCGGGGCAAGCCCGCTCCCACAGTTTGGGGCGGTCTGGCATTTGGCGGATCAGTTGCTGCTGATCCCCTGCCCGCGTGCGAAGTTGAACACCGCTGATCCATTTGCGAACGCGGCCGTGCTCTGATTCGCCCCGCAACTGTGGTTCACGCCCGCTACGCATGGCGTGCGCCGTGGCACGGAGCTTGCGTGAATCGGCGATGGTTTCGGCATGAGGAGTATCCGGATGTTGGCCACGGCTCGCTCGGAATTTCTGGCGGCGGCGCGCTCGCTGTGGCGCAGCCCCGGGTTCACGCTGACCACGGTCGCCATGCTCAGCATCGGTATTGGCCTGGCGATCTACATGTTCGGGGCCATTCAGAGCTATCTGCTGCGTGAGCTGCCGTTTCCGCATGCCGCGGAGCTGGTGCACATCGAGTACGCGGACAGCCGCACCACGAACGACAGCATCGAAGTCCCGATCGGCGATTTCCTCGACTGGCGGCACGAGCTTCGCCATTTGCAGGCGATTGAGGCGTTCGGGCTCGGCACCATCAACTTGTCCAGCGATGAGGATCGGCCGGAGCGTTACGACGGCGCCTTCGTCAGCGCCGGCAGTTTTCGCACGCTCGGGGTCAGCCCGATGTTGGGGCCGGGCTTTCAGGAGGGTGATGATCGTTACGGTGCTCCGGCGACGGTGGTCATCGGTCATGGCCTGTGGCAACAGCGCTTCAATGGCGATCCGGACATCGTCGGCAAGACGCTGCGCGTCAACAGCCAGCCGGCCCAGGTCGTTGGCGTGATGCCGCAAGGTTTCGCCTTTCCCTTCAACAATGCGGTGTGGGCGCCACTGACGGCGCCCAGCAGTCTGCCATCGCGCGGCAGGCAGCAAACCGTCGAAGTGTTTGCGCGCCTCGCCCAGGGCAGTTCGATGGCTGAGGCCAGCGCTGAACTGGACGCCGCGCTGGCCCGGATCGAGCAAGCGGACACCCACACGCCGGTGGCCGATCGCGTCATCGTCAAGCCCTACAAGGAGGAATTCGTCGGCGGTGGTGCCCGGCAGACGATCGGCGCCATGTTCCTCGCTGTGCTGCTGGTGCTGGCGATCGCCTGTGTGAATGTCGCCAATTTGATGATCGCGCGCGGCGCGCAGCGCGGACGCGAGTCGGCGATCCGCAGCGCCATGGGTGCCAGCCGCGCGCGCCTGGTCATGGTGGCGCTCAACGAAGCGCTGTTGATCGCGGTGGCCGCGGTGATCATCGGCAGCACGCTGGCGCTGATCGGCGGTCAGGCCACGATGGACGCGATTCGAACGTCCGCGAATGCGCCGCCGTACTGGATGACCGTTTACCAGTTCGACGCCATCAGTGCGCTGTTCGCGACGGCCATTGCCGCAGTCGTCGTGTTGCTGGCCGGGCTGTGGCCGGCGTGGCGCTCGGCACGCGTGGCCCAGGCCGAGGGCATGAAAGAGGGCGGCCGCAGCACCGGCACGCGCCTGGGCAACGGCTTGACCATCGTGGAAATCGCGCTGTGCATGGTGCTGCTGGTGTGCGCGGGCTTGACCATTCGCGCCGTGATCGAGCGCCAGAATCTGCCGCTGGCTTACGAGGCAAAACAGGTCCTGAGCGGACGCGTGGGGTTGTTCGAGGGCGACTACCCGGATCTTGGCGCCGTTGTGCAATTTGCCGACAGCTTGCGGCAGCGACTGGCGGCACTACCCGGCGTCGAGACGGCCGGCATCACCAGTTCGCTGCCGATGACCGGCAGTGCCGGCGACTACATCAGCATCGAGGGTGCTGTTGATACGGCCGAGGCGCCGCGGCCTGCGGTGATGACGGTGTCGGCCGATCCGGAGTTCTTCACCGCCCTCAGCATCCCGTTGCAGCGCGGTCGGCTGTTCGACGGCCGCGATGTTCGCGATGCGCCGCCGGTGGCCGTGGTTTCGGAGGTATTCGCGCAGCGCTTCTGGCCAGATGCGGACGCGCTGGGCAAACGCTTCCGGCTCGGCGAGCGCGGTCGCGAAAGCGATTGGATCGAGATTGTCGGGGTCATCGCGCATATCCCGCACAACAACGGCAACCGTGAGGTGGGCGCGCTCTATCTGCCCTTTGCGCAAAAGCCGACACGCTTTTTCAGCCCGGTCCTGCGCGTCAGCGGCGATCCGCTGGCACTGGCCGAAAGCGTGCGCACGACGGTGGTGAATCTCGATTCAAACCTGCCGGTCTACTTCCTGCGGACGCTTGATGAATGGGCCGCAATTGCCGCCTTCAATCAGCGCTTGATGGCCGCGTTGTTCAGCCTTTTTGGCGCATTCGCCGTGTTGCTCGCCGCCGCTGGACTGTATGCCGTGCTCGCCTACCAGGTCAGCCAACGGGTGCGCGAGATCGGTGTGCGGCGGGCGCTTGGCGCCAATGATGGTGGCATTGCGCGCCTGGTGCTGAGCCAGGGTCTCGGCAAGCTGGGTCTGGGTGCCGGCATCGGTCTGATACTGGCCTTCGGCTTCGCCCAACTGCTCTCCGGTCTGCTATTCGGTGTCAGCGCCTTCGATCCCCTGACCTATCTGGGCGTGGTCGTGATTTTGGCTGTGGTGACGTTTTGCGCATCGCTGCTTCCGACGCGCCGTGCCCTGGCGATTGCACCGATCGTGGCATTGCGTCAGGAGTGAGCTGAGAGACCTCACACCACCCTTGGCGCAGAATGCGAGCGACCCATCGCGGACAACGGATGACCATTCAACACACGATGCGGTCCTTGTTGCAGACACCGGCATTCACCATCGCGGTGATCCTGACACTGGCCCTGGGCATGGGCTCGGTGGGCTCGATGTTCGCCATCGTGCATGGCGTGCTGCTGGCACCGCTGCCCTACGGACAACCGGAGCGTCTGGTCAGTCTCGGGCTTCAGGGCGCCGACCAGCAGCGCATGGGGCAGCCCCCTGCGCTGTTCACTACCTACCAGCAATTTGCCTCCAGCCTGGACGGAATTGCCTACTACCGCACCGGCAGCAGCAACGTCTGGACCGAAGGCAACGATGGCGCTGCGGAAAGCGTGGTCGCGACCTGGGTGACGGCATCGATGTTCTCGGTGCTGCAATTCACCCCGCTGCTTGGTCGTACGTTCAGCGCCGATGAGGAGTTCCGCGGCGGTCCGAACGCAGTCATCCTGAGCGAGTCCGAGTGGCGCACGCGTTACCAGGCATCGCCCGACATCATTGGCAAGACGCTGGTGGTCAACAGTGCGCCGCGACAGATCGTCGGCGTCATGCCGGCGGGATTTTCCTTTCCCACCGCAGCCACGCGCGTGTGGCTTCCGGTCAAGCTCACCGACAGTGGGTTGGTGGAAGACTTTTCCTACAGCGGTATCGCGCGCCTCGCGCCCGCCACCACCGCGGAGCAGGCGCAATCCGAACTTGCCGCGGTGTTACCGAGAATTGCGGACCTGTTTCCGCGACTGCAATCGGGGGGATCGACGACGACCTGGCTGGCCGAAGCGAAGCCGAAACCGGTGGTGATGCCGCTGCGCGACGCGGTCACCGGCGACATCGCTGGCACCCTGTGGATGCTGGCGGCGGCGGCGGGACTGGTGCTGTTGGTCGCGTGGGCAAACCTGGTCAACCTGATGCTGATCCGCACCGACGTGCGCCGGTTGGAATTCGGCGTGCGTGAAGCGCTGGGCGCCAGTCGATGGTCTCTGGCAACGCTTCTCGTCGGTGAATCGCTGCTGCTCGGCGCCATCGCGGGAGTGCTCGCGCTGCTGGTCGCGCACGGCGCCGTCCAGCTGCTGGTTGCGTTCGGACCGGCCGATGTCCCACGACTTGCGGAACTCGGCGTCGGACTGACCACGGCGACCTTCATCGCACTGGTGACGATCGTGGGTGCGATCCTCGGTGCCGCACTGCCGATGCTTCGGGCGCAACATGGCAAGCTGTCGAACAAGCTCCACGACGGCGCACGCGGGCAAACCGGCGGGAAGTCGCGACAGCATCTGCGGGCGGCGATCACCATCGTGCAGATCGCCATGGCGCTGGTGGTCACGATCGGATCCGTGTTGCTGCTGCGCACCGCTGATCGCCTGCATCAGGTGCAGCCGGGCTTCGAAGCCAACGAGGTGACGACCCTGCGCATCTTGCTGCCGCTTGCGCGCTATCACAATTCAAAGACCGTCTCGTTTTACGCTCAGTTGACCGATCGGGTTTCCCAGTTGCCGAGCGTCAGCGCAGCCGGCCTGACCGGTCAGTTGCCGCTGGGTCCGGGCTGGGCATTGCAACAGTCGTACTCGATCGAGGGCGGCGGACGAACGCCGTCGCTGCCGGTGAACGTCATCAGCAATGGCTACTTCGCGGCCATGCGGATTCCACTGCTGGCAGGCCGCGACTTTCGCCGCCTGGATGCGCCGCAGAGTGGTGACATCGTCATCAGCCAGCGCGCGGCGATCACCCTGTTCGGCGACCCGAACGGCGCAACATCGATCGGCAAGCGGTTGACGCTCGCCCCGGACGGGCCGACCTACACCATCGTCGGAGTGGTCGGCGATGTGCGCGATCATGATCTGGCGGTAGCGCCGTCGGCGATGATCTACCGGCCACAGGTCGTGCCGATCAACCCGAAAGTCGAGCCCGCGCCGCGACCCTCGATGGTGTTGGTGGTGCGCTCGAGCGGATCTTCGGGCGCCATCGTTCCGGCGATCCGCCAGATCCTGCACGAACTCGACCCCACGGTTCCCATCTTCGACGTGCAGACCATGAGCGACGTGGTGCGCGGCTCGATGGCGCGCCGGTCCCTCAGCTTGACCCTGATGACGGTCGCTGCCGCGATCACCCTGGTGATCGGAGCCATCGGGCTGTACGCCGTGATGGCCTACATGGTGGCGCTGCGCACGCGCGAGTTCGGCGTGCGGATTGCACTGGGCGCAGACCCCGAGCGCATCGCCCGGCTGGTGGTCGTGCGTGGTCTGGTCCTGACCGCATGCGGCGTCGCCCTGGGATTTTTCCTCTACGCAATCGCGGCGCCGTACCTTCGCACATTCCTCTACGGCGTCGCCGTCACAGATGCGGCGACGCTGGCTGCGGCGACACTGACGCTGGTCGCCACCGCGGCCTGCGCGAGCTGGCTGCCCGCACGGCGCGCTGCGCGCATCATGCCGACCGAGGCGTTGCGGGCGGAGTAGCAGCGGTTGCCGCAGCCGTTTCGGAAACCCGGCTCGTGCGCTGAGCGGATTCAGGTTGAAACAGCACACCCAGAACACGCAGCCGCGTGGTGCGGCCACCCGGGATGGGCCAATCGATGGTGTTTCCGACAGTCATGCCGAGCAGCGCGGCCCCGACCGGCGCCAATACCGAGACTTTGCCCGTCTGAGGATCGGCCTGATGCGGATAGACCAGTTCGATTTCGTGCTGCTCGCCCGAAATTTCGTCCCTGCACACGACTCGCGAGTTCATGGTCACCACATCGGCAGAGATCCGATCCGCATCCACCCATTCGGCGCGCGCAAGTTCTTGCTCGAGCAACGCGGACATCGGCGAGGAAAGGCCCTGCGGGCTGGCGATCAGGGCTTCCAGACGACGCGCATCCTGGGTGGTCATCATCAAGCTCGGGCGTTCCATGGGGCTTCTCTCCGATTGACGGCCGCGGCCGCAAAAAGCAAAAAGGCAAAGTGCTTGCGCACTTCGCCGTGAATTTCTGGCTGGATCGTTGGGTACTCTCGGGAGCTGGGGGTCTATCTGGGCAAATCAAGAGCTGTCGGCCCAACGTGCTCCGTCGCCGCGCGGATTGGCGTCCGTTGCCGGTTGCGCAGCGGATGCAACAGAGGCATCGCATGCGCCTGAAGCGCGTGACGGTGGCATCCGCACGGTGATGGATGGCTGCGGGTTCCACCCGGGAGTCCGCCTTACGCGGGTTGTTGGCTGAACTGATTCGCTGGATCCGTAATCTCGGACCGGATCTCGAGCGGGCCGTGATCTCTGGCTGAGCCGTTTGGCGTACATATTGACGAGGGCAACGCGCCGAACCTGCCCGCTGCCCGCAACAAACCCCACGATTAAGCCCCAGGAGTGACGCCACATGAACGCCTTTTCCAGCAATTCAGCAGCGACGGCCGACCTTCGGGATCAGGCACTGTCGCCGACCGCCGCCGAAGCGTCGGCCGCCAGCCCGCCCGCCGACCTGCCTCCCGCCGAGTCCGAGCAGGATTCGTTGACGGGCGGTTGCTGGGGTTGCGGCGGAGTAAAGTTCAACCACAACCAGACGCTGGCCGAGCCGATCGACGATGCCCCCGAAGCTACCGAACCGCAGCCCGCGGCACCGAGTGACCTGCCGCCCGCCGAGTCCGAGCAGGATTCGTTGACGGGCGGTTGCTGGAGTTGTGGCGGAAAAAAGTTCAACCACAACCAGACGCTGGCCGAGCCGACCGACGCGGGCCGGGACTGCTGAAGCAGTGGCAGCAGCCCCGGACAGTCTGCAGGACTGGCACGCAGCCGCAAATCGCGCCTGCGACGCCGGCCAGCATGCGCAGGCGCGAGAGTGCTTTGCCCGGGCCTTTGCGCTGGCGGAGGCCGAGTGGTCGGCAGATGCGCCGGCCTGGGTGCCACTGCTGAACAACCGCGCGGTGCTGGCCAAGTACGCCGCCGAGTTCGAACTGGCGGAGACCCTGTACCGCCGGGCGCTGACGATTGCGGAATCGCATGCGGCCTTCGGCCCGGCCGAGTTGTCCATGCTCTATCACAACCTCGGCGGACTGGCGCATGCTCGCGGTGATTTCGCTGCGGGCGAGCCTCTGGCGCGCCGGGCGGTCGAGTTGTCGCAATCGGTGTTCGGGCCTGACCATCCGCAGCTGCTGGCCGACGAGGTCGCCTGGGCCGGCCTGCTGGATGGCTTGGGCCGATACGCTGAATCCGAGCCGATCTACCGGCGGGCACTGGCGGCCTGGGAGGCGCGCGGCGAGGCGCTGGAGGTGGCGGTGTGTTGCCACAACCTCGGCGCGTTGTGTGCCGCGCAGCGGCGCTGGCCCGAGGCTGACGCGCAGTATCGGCATGCCTTGTCGATCAAGCAGAGCTGCCTCGGGACCGCGCATCCGGATGTCGGCCTGACGCTTCACAACCTGGGTGTGCTGTGCAAACAGCTGCGACGGTTGGTCGAAGCCCGGGAGCATCTGCAACAAGCCTTGCAGATCTTCGAGGCCGGTCTGGACCCGCAGCATCCGCATCTGCGCGCCTGCCGACGGCAGCTCGCCGGGCTGTCGGCCCTGGAAGCCACCGCATCCCCCACCGCATGAATCCGCAGGTCCATCGGGACTATTGGCGCCGCTGGCGCCTGGGGCAGGTCGTTGAGTTACTGAAAAGTGGCTGTCGCCGACTTTCTGATGGCGTCAACTGCGCGCGCAAGTTCGCGTTCGGCGCACAAATTCGCCTGGAGCGAATTTGAACAGCCGAAGGCTGGCCCGAAGGGCGAAGGGCAGGATGCCCGTAGTAAACACGCCGTGGAAGCGGGTGAGGTGCGCACGCGGCGGCGGGACGAGCGCCGCGAGTTTGGCGATGAAGTCCACCGGATCCGTGGAATGGTGATGTCCATCGCTTCATGGAGGCCCTGCTTGATCGTCAGGTTCGGCTCTCGCATCCCGGAGCAACTCGTGAATACCTCGCAGGGGATATTGACGATTTATACCCTATGAGGTATATATACGCGAAACACCCTGCAGGGGAAATCCAATGCTGCTGCGTGCCCCAACTCCTGAGCAACTAGCCTCGGTGCTGCGAGGCCAACGCCGAGCCAGCAAGATGACCCAGAAACAGGCCGCCGCGCTGGTCGGGCTGCTCCCCAAGACGATCTCTGCGCTCGAGTCGGATCCGGAGCGAGGAAGCGTGGGCAGCCTTTACAAGCTGCTGTCCGCCCTCGGGCTGGAACTGGTGCTGCAGCCAAAGGCCGGCACGACATCCACTTCCGGCTCGGAGTGGTAACGAGTGCCTCGTCCACGCCGTATCCGCCAGCTTGCCGTGTGGATGAATGCCGAGCGCGTCGGCACCTGGACGCTCGGGTCGAACAACGCCCATGCTTTCGCATACGAGGAAGGCTGGCTGGCGTCGCCGGCGTCGCGCCCGCTCTCGTTGTCGATGCCGCTGCAACCGGCGGCGGTTTCCTACCGCGACGAGGTGGTTGAGTCGTTCTTCGACAACCTGCTGCCCGACAGCCGGGACATCCGCCGCCGCGTCCAGACCCGGTTCCATGCCGCCTCGACCCGAGCCTTCGACCTGCTGGCCGAGATCGGGCGGGACTGCGTGGGCGCCGTGCAACTGCTGCCCATGGACCAGGAGCCGGTCGGTATCGGCCGCATCGACGGCAAGGCGCTCACGGAGGCGGATATCGCCCTGCTGCTGAGAGGCACGCCGGCCGCCGCTTTCCCGGGCCAGCACGACTACGACGACTTCCGCATCTCGCTGGCCGGTGCGCAGGAGAAGACCGCCTTGCTCCGCCACGACGGATGCTGGCATCGCCCACTCGGAGCAACGCCAACTACCCATATCTTCAAGCTGCCCCTGGGCCGCGTCGGCAACATGCAGGCGGACTTCAGCGCATCGGTGGAGAACGAGTGGCTGTGCGCGCAGATCGTCGCTGCCTATGGCCTGCCGGTAGCCGCTTGCGAAATGGCCGTCTTCGAAGACCAGAAGGCGCTGATCGTCGAGCGCTTCGACCGCCGCATGGCCCAGGCGGGAACGCACTGGCTACGGTTGCCGCAGGAAGACTGCTGCCAAGCGCTGGGCGTACCCCCGGCCGTCAAATACGAAGCCGATGGCGGGCCCGGCATCAAGTCCATCCTCGACCTGCTACTCGGCGCGCAGGATGCCGCGGCCGATCGGCTGACGTTCTTCAAGGCGCAGCTCGTGTTCTGGCTGCTCTGCGCCACCGATGGCCACGCAAAGAACTTCAGCCTGGCCATCGCGCCGCAGGGTCGCTACCGCCTGACACCACTTTACGACGTGCTTTCGGCACACCCGATCCTCGGTCACGGCGCCAACCAGCTGGCTCCGGAGCGCGCGCGCATGGCGATGGCGGCACTCGGGCAGAACCGGCACTACGATTGGAACCGTATCCTCCGGCGTCACTGGGTGAGCACTGCTCGCGCGTGCGGCATCGCCGAGGACGTCGCGCAGGCGCTGATCGACGAACTGGTCGCGAACACTCCCGCGGCAATCGCCCGCGTCACTGCAGTGCTGCCGACGACGTTTCCTGTGCAGTTAGCTGACGTGGTCTTCGCCGGCATGCGCGTGGCCGCGACGAAGTTGGCCAATGCCTGACCCGCCCGACCGTTCACGGACTTCCTGACCTGGCAACTTACTCATACGCCTGCCTCAGTCCGTATCGCACCTGGGGGAAAAGATGATTCTCGGTAGCGAAATGCCAGAACCGTGCAATCTGCCCCGTAGCGGACTCACCTGATGGGTGAGGTGGTCCAGCCACCGAAAAATCACAAGAATCAATATTCTACGGGTCTCGAAAAGCGGTCAACTGAGGTTTCCAGGTTGAATGTCAGCGCCGGTAGGTCGAATAGTGCGAATGATCGGACGGCCGCAGCTTGTGGTAGATCGTCCGCAAGACCGACGAGAGGGCCGGACGGTTGAGCTTCCATTCGTGCGGGTTAGACCTGAAGAAGTACGTCACTGATGTGCTGAAATCGAGGCCACGTACGTAGTGCCACCAGTGGATGGGAATGAACAGCCCGTCTCCGGGTCGGAGGACGACGCTCTGCGGGCGAGCCTCACGAAAGCGTGGGTGGAGCGCGGCGTCCGGGGCGCCGATGCTGACGCGGCTGAAGTTGTAGCGCGGATGTCGTAGCGAGTGCGGATAAAGGTAGCGCGTCTGCGACGGCGGAAACATGTCCACTCGCTTCTCGCCCTGGACCTGAGTGAGAATTGCCTGCGACGTGGGGTGGAAGTGGCACTGGGCCTCGGAGTCCCGCCCGAAGAAGAGAATGCGCGCCTGCAGGT
>ERZ761607.5374-NODE-5374-length-10541-cov-6.908926_pt1 | contig 10541 bp, 9 predicted proteins | sample MGYA00511164_ERZ761607 | MGnify/ENA primary metagenome ERZ761607 (study PRJEB28899, sample SAMN02445080) | bioreactor sludge metagenome | biome: EBPR sludge | place: Australia: Brisbane, Thorneside Wastewater Treatment Plant | collected 2011-06-22 ...
TAGGCAATGCCTGTCACTTTGTAGGGGAACAAGTCCACTTTGGGAAGTTCAAGCTCAGGCAGGACAAGAACCGGTTCTTTCCCCTGCGCGACAAATAAAACCACCGGGCGTTCCATCAGGTGGAAGTTCAACCCGGTGAGATACTTCAGCGTGGGACCCGGATTCAGAATAACAGCATCCAAGTTCGAGCTTGAAAGAGAAGCGGTAAGGCGGTCGAGCCGGGGGCGAGTCATGGTGGTCTCCTAATCCGATTTGTGTTTGATCCTCGAAAAAAGCATGGTGATCCAATCCACGATGAAAGGTGCAACTGCTTCTGTAGTCGTTGCAATACGAAACCACCATGGAATGACCAGGCTGCGGCGGGGACGCTTGGCAACATCGATCACGCGACGCGCCACGTACTCTGATGACATACGCACCCTGAGTTTGTAACGAAAAGATTGATAGGCAGCATTCGAGCCGATGTGTTTCCCAAACTCGGTGGAGGCGGGGCCCGGATAAATGCCACTGACCTTGATACCGTACACGCCAACTTCGCGCCGCAGAGCATCGGTAAAGGCTTTAGCCCCATGCTTGCTGGCGGCATAACTTGTGATGAGCGGAGGCGCGATCAACCCGGCAACCGACACCATGTTAATAATGTGACCTTCGCGCCGCGCGATCATGTGCGGCAATACCATGCGGGTTACGCGCATCAAGCCGATCAAATTGACCTTTATAAGCAGGTCAATGTCTCGGTCGGGAGTGTGTTCCTCGTACCAACCCACCCTGCCGATGCCCGCATTGTTGAAAAGGATGTCGATACGGTCGTAAAGGTCGATGGCTGTCTGCACCATATTATCGACATCGTCAGAGTTGACAATATCAACCGGGATCGCGATCGCCTCGCCGCCATAATCCTGTATCTTTGCGGCAAGGCGCTGCAGGCGGTCGATGCGGCGAGCCGCAAGTACAACCTTACAGCCCTCCTGGGCAAATAACCAGGCGGCATCTTCGCCAAATCCAGACGATGCACCGGTGATGAGTACTACCTTATCTTTGAGCGGCACGGGGTTGATGTTCATGATGCAGGAATTGTAAATCGGTTTGGGTAAATTGAGAACATAACATGTATTGCATAAAAAAACGCGAACCGCAGGTTTATGATTGCGTTTCGCGTCTGCACTTCTATTCTTCGCCGCGCTCGTCTTTCGGTTTTTTCGGTTTCGGCGGCTCAATGATTTTCTGTTTACCCAGCGCAATATCCAAGACATCATCCATGTGTTTGACCGGAATGATCTTCATTTCAGACTTTGCCGTCTTGGGCAGTTCCACCAGGTCTTTCATGTTCTTCTCGGGCAGAATGACCGTCTTCAACCCGGCGCGATGGGCAGCGAGGACCTTCTCACGCACACCGCCGATAGGGAGGACTCTTCCACGTAATGTGATCTCACCAGTCATGCCGACATGTTTGAGGATGGGGCGACCCGTTAAAGCCGAAATAATGGCTGAAGCCATGGTAATTCCTGCCGAAGGTCCATCTTTCGGGATGCCGCCTTCCGGCATATGAATGTGAATATCAAATCGCTCGAAGACTTCCATTTCGATCTTGAGTGCCGCCGCGCGTGATTTTATGTAAGTCATCGCCGCCTGCGCAGACTCCTGCATCACCTCGCCCATCTGACCAGTCATCTGCAAGCCGCCCTTGCCTTCGATGATGGCGACCTCCACAGGCATGATCTCGCCGCCAGTTTCTGTCCATGCCAGGCTTGTGGCAACGCCCACTTCGTCAGTCCGCTCGGCTTCAGAGGGAAAGAACTGCTGGGGTCCGAGCAGTTTATCAATGCCGTCCGCCGCAATAGTGGTAGGGAACTTTTTCCCCTCCGCTTTCATGCGAGCCACTTTCCGGCATACTCGGCTGACTTCGCGTTCCAGGCTGCGTACTCCAGCTTCATACGTGTATTCACGGATGATGCGTTGGATCGCGCCGGCTTCAAAACTCAAACCAAGATCTTCAATTCCCGTCTCTTCGATCTGACGCGGAATGAGATAACGGTTGGCGATCTCGACCTTCTCTTCTTCGATGTAACCGGGGAATTCGATCAACTCCATGCGGTCGAGCAGAGGTGAGGGAATGCTCCCCAAATGGTTAGCGGTGGTGATGAACATGACCTTCGAAAGGTCGAAAGGCAGTTCGAGGTAATGATCGCTGAACGAATGATTCTGCTCGGGGTCGAGCACTTCAAGCATTGCTGAAGCCGGGTCACCGCGGAAATCGGAATATAGTTTATCGATCTCATCCAACATGAATAGTGGATTCGACGTCCCTGCCCGCTTCATGGTTTGGATGATGCGCCCCGGCAACGCACCAATATAAGTGCGCCTGTGACCGCGGATTTCTGCTTCATCCCGTACTCCGCCCAAAGAGACTCGCACAAATTTGCGACCAAGCGCATCGGCAATTGAACGTCCCAGCGAAGTTTTACCGACCCCAGGCGGGCCCACAAAACACAAAATCGGCTGGCGCTCCTTTTTCGGCTTGAGTGACCGAACGGCGATGTATTCGAGGATGCGTTCCTTGGCTTTCTTCAACCCGTAATGATCGCGCTCCAAAATCTTGGCGGCATTCTTCACATCGAGGTTATCCGCCGTAGGATTGTTCCAGGGCAGGTCAAGGATCCAATCGATATATGCGCGGATGATCCCGACCTCGGGAGCCATGGGTGGCATCTGATTGAGGCGTTCAACTTCCTTCAAAGCCACCTTGCGCGCTTCATCGGGCAATACTGCCGACTCTACGCATTTCTTTAAATCCACTGCATCGCGTGTGAAGATATCGCCTTCGCCCAACTCGGTTTGGATCTGCTTCATCTGCTCGCGCAAGTAGAACTCACGCTGGCTTTTATCCACTTCATTTTGGACGCGCGTGTGAATCTCATCTTCGAGTTCGAGCACATCCACTTCAGCGGCGAGTAAATTATTCAACTGTCCGAGTCGCGCTTTGGGGTCGAGGATCATCAACAGGCGCAGTTTTGCTTCATAGGTCAGGCCCAGTGAGGTGGAGATCATATCTGCCAGCCACCCCGGTTCGGAGATGTTCAATGCGAAGACATGTGCCTCTTCCGGAATGGAACGATCCAACTGAATACAGCGGTCGAACTGATTCAACACCGAACGCATCAGCGCCTGGGTCTGTCTGTCCGCTGTCGGCGACTCATGGATGATCCGTGCACGAACTTTTATATATGGCTTGAGACGGACAAATTCCACGATCTCCACACGACGGCGTCCCTGCACCAGAGCCGAGTGCGAGCCGTCCGGCATGTCGAGCAGACGTCCCACCGCCATCTCCACACCAATGGGCAGGAAGTCATTCGGTCCCGGCTCTTCCACGTCCGGATCACGCTGAGTCAGCCCGATAACAGTCTGTTCTTTGGCATGCACCTCTTCCAAAGCCAGAAGCGAAGCCTCACGACCGATAAAGATCGGCGAAACCATGCGCGGAAAAATAACCATATCCCTCAGCGGGAGAACCGCCGCTTCGATCAAACCATCGGCTTTTGGCTCCATGTTCGGGATGCGATATAACTCCTCCGTCCGCTGCGAGAGGGTCAGGTCAAATTCTTCTTCATTCCAGGGTTGACTCATTCAATGACTTCCATTCTTTCATCACTTCCGCGGTCACGAACATCGAACCGGCGGATAACACAATGCTACCATCTTTCGTGGATAGTTCCAACGCTCGACGTAACGCTTCCTTGACAGGGGTTCGCGCCTCCCACTCCGCCCCAGCCCGATCAGCAAGACCCGAAATCTGCTCCACACTCAAAGCGCGCGGATGATCGGCTCGTGTGATGATAATTTTTTGTATCTTCGACCTCAACTCGGCGAACATACCGGGGATATTCTTATCCTCCGATGCACCGAAGATAAGATAAACTTTTTTGCCGGGAAAATACTCTTCCAAAGATTCGCTCAGTTTCTCGAACGAATCCTGGTTATGGGCAGAATCTAATATAACCGGAGGATCCAGCCGCGCCACCTCGAAGCGGGCGCGCCATTGTACCTGAGAAAACCCGGTTTGGATCTGCTCATCAGTTATTTGAATCCCACTCACCTTCAACGCAGTGTAAGCAGTGGCAGCATTTTCAACCTGGTGTTGCCCGAGCAAAGGAAATTGAAGTTTGACCCCAGACCTCTGGGCACTCTTCAGTTTATTTCGTTCGTCGATCACATTCAACTCTTGCCCTTGCAACGAAGACTGAATCCTCTCAAATGTCACATCCCTGCCTACCAAAGTCAGCTCAGAGCTTCGTTCTTTGGCTATGCGCAACAAAACTGCGAGGGCTTCATCTTTTTGAGGAGCAGAAACCACGGGTACACCTAATTTGATAATTCCCGCCTTCTCCCCTGCGATAAGCGCGAGGGTGTTACCCAAGACTGCCATGTGATCATAGGAGAGCGATGTGATGACCGAGACCTTCGGCAGCACAACATTGGTCGCGTCCAGCCGCCCGCCAAGCCCCACTTCAAAGACGGCGGCATTCACCCCGTTTTTTTCAAACGCCATGAATGCCAATGCCGTCGTGATCTCGAATGTGGTTAACATTTCGATTTTCGCCACATGCGGTTTGATCTCATCCACAAGCTCAGACAATTGCTCATGCGAAATGGGCTGACCATTGATGCGAATCCGCTCGGTATAATCCTCCAAATGCGGTGAGGTATATAAACCCGCCTTATACCCCGCTGCTGTCAAAGCAGAGGCACATAGTGCTGAAACAGACCCCTTCCCCTTTGTCCCAGCGACATGAATGATCGGATATTTTGTCTGCGGATTTCCCAGAGACGCCATCAAGGCAAACATGCGGTCGAGGTTAAAGTCTGCCTTCGCCAACTCTGAAGAGTGTTTCAGGCTATAATCCACGAAGGAATAGAGGTAATCGAGGGTGAGATTGTAACGTGTTTCAATGTCCATGCAAAAATTGTAAGTCGTAATTGGTAATTCGTAAATCAGAAAATGACGCACAAATTTTACCCTCTCAATTCCATCCCTTCCGAACTACTCCCCCGCATTGCTGAAATCCACATGGGAGATGCAGGGCTACTCTCCAAATTGGGGTATCCATTCGTTTTACTTTATTTCGAGAATGCGATCAAAGACGAGCGAGCTTTTGGCTTTTACGCTCAGGACGATGCAACCGGCGAAGTCATGGGCTTCAGCCTCGCCTCACCAGAACCGTCTGCTCTTACCTCGAAACTCACGGAAGACAAGGCTTGGTTTTTTAAGAACATCCTCAAAGTCATCTTTACCCGCCCAATGGCTTTTCTTCAAATGGCGATCTCAAGCATCACCATCCGCGGACAGATGTATGAGCCGAATACGATCGAGTGTGTTTACTTCACCGTCGACCCGAAATATCGCGGACACGGATTGGGGCGCGCCTTGCAAAAATCCCTCATGGACGAGGGGCGCAAACGGGGGTATAAAAAAATCTACGCCAGCGTGGAGATTTGGAACATCGCCAGTTTGAAAGCCACCCAGGCGAATGGGTTTAGAATCATCAAGACCTTCCGCGAAGGAATTTTTAGAAGACATCGATTAGAAAGCGAGTTATAGAAGAAATGATCACCCACCGCGAACGCATCCAAGCCTGCCTGAATGGCGATGAAATTGACCGCACACCGATCGCGCTTTGGCGGCACTTCCCCAACGAAGACCAGGATCCCGAATCCCTCGCCGCTGCGACGATAAAATTCCAGCAGACATACGATTTCGATATCGTGAAAGTCACCCCTGCTTCGTCGTTTGCTGTCAAGGACTGGGGCGCGGAGGATGAGTGGAGGAACAATCCGGAAGGTTCACGGGAATATACAAAGAGAGTCATAAACGACCCGAAAGATTGGGAGTCGCTCAAACCGTTGGACCCCTCTGCGCCGCACCTCGCCGCCCAATTGAAATGTCTTCGCCTGGTTCGCGAAGGGGTGGGAAAAGAAACCCCTGTCATACAAACCATTTTCAACCCGATGTCGCAAGCGAAAAACCTGGCAGGGAACGGTCGCCTGCTTGAACACCTCAAAAAATATCCAGACGCCGTCCTAAAAGGATTGGACACCATAACGAAAACCACAGTGAAATTCATCGAAGCGGTATGCGATACCGGCGCAGACGGAGTCTTCTATGCCGTTCAGCATGCGCAAGGAAGCCAGATCGAATTGGACGAATACAAGTTCCTAATTCTGCCCACCGATCATGAAGCCCTGAAGCCCGCAGATGGCCTCTGGTGCAACATGCTTCACCTGCACGGAAAAGATGTGTATTTCTCCCTACTGCGATTGATGAACTTTCAGATCGTCAATTGGCACGACCGCGAAACATATCCCCCCCTGGCGGAAGCGCAGAGCATGTACCGTGGCGTGGTGTGCGGAGGCATCAGACAGGAAACGCTTTATTCGGGGAATCAGGTTCAGGTCCAGGAAGAGGCGCGCGATGCATTGGATCAGACCAGGGGAAAGAGATTCATCCTCGGCACGGGCTGCGTCGTCTATTATGAATCCCCGCATGAGAACATCATGATGGCGCGAAAGAGCGTGGAATGAGCCTACGCGTCATTGCCGGGATTGCAAAAGGCAGAAAATTGAAGTCGGTGCCGGGGGATACGACGCGGCCTGTGATGGACCGCGTCAAAGAAGCCTTGTTCAACATCCTTGCCGGGGATGTAATCGATTCGAATTGGTGGGATTTATTTGCCGGTACAGGCGCGATTGGGATCGAAGCCTTGAGTCGCGGCGCATCGTCGGTAAGATTTACAGACTTGAACCGCGCGCCCATCGAAACCATCAAGGAAAATGTGGAGCATTGCAAATTCAGCGATAAAGCGGAGATCAAACGCGGGGACGCCTTCACAATGCTGGCCGGCAGACCAGACAGGCGGTTCGAATACATCTATATTGCCCCGCCGCAATACAAGGGCATGTGGTCGGAGGCGTTGAAGCTGATCGATGACCATATCGATTGGTTGAGCGAGGATGGAACGGTCATTGTTCAGATCGACCCGTCGGAATTCACTGAGGTGGAACTACACAATTTGACCAAAGGGGAGGAGAGGAAATACGGGAATACCTCGCTGGTGTTCTATGATCGGGTGTGATTTAATCACTCACCTTATGCGAAATGTCACGCAGGCTTTCGCAAATTGAGCTTATTTTCCAGCCAACCTTCGGGGTGATGCGTAACTTCAGCTAATCAGTCCGGCTGACGGGCAGGAATAGGAAGAACGAACTCCCTGGGAATTTTTCTTCGTTGTGCCCAGTGCTCTCCACCCAGCATTTCCCGCTGTGTGCCCGCGCCACTCCGCGCACAATGGATAAGCCCAGCCCAGCTCCGCCGCCTTTGAAATTCGTCATCCCTGATGAGTGGATAATGGCTTTCCCCGCCTGATAGAATTTTTCGAATACCAATTCGTGATGTTCTGCATCCAAGCCGATGCCGGTATCGTGAACCGTAATAAGCGCCCCATGCATTCCATTTTCCAACTGAGCCTTTCCCGCGGATATGGTCACTTTGCCGCCGTCGGGAGTGTATTTGATGGCATTGACCGCCATGTGATAGACGGCTTTGTGGATCATCGCCGGGTCGCCATGAACCAGCGGAGTATCCGCCTCGGTCACATGCACCAGTTCGATGGCGCGGTCTGAGGCGGCTTTTTGCAATCCACTGATGACTTCGAGAATCACCTGCTTCAATAGGATCGGGGACAGGCGCAGGGTCAATTCATCATTATCCATGCGGGTCACGTCCAGCATGGTATTGACGACGGCATGGATACGGTCGGCGCCGTTTTGAATCCCTTCGGCGACACTGACAAGTGCGGGGTGGTCGCGAATTTCAGGCGAAGCGTTCAACAGGTTGGCGTACCCTTTCAACACAGTAATCGGAGTCCGCAGTTCATGCGCGGCGACATCGATGAATTCGGTTTTGTTACGATCCAACTGCCGCAGGACCTTGTTGGCTTTTTGAAGGTCGGCGATCATACGTTGGTCGTTGTCTCGCATCCGGTCCAGTGTGATGCGGATAATGTCCATCGCCATGTGGGGGCTTCGCGCCAGCATGGTCTCGAAATCCCCTTTATCCATTTCGAGCACGGTGCATTCGGTTGTTGTACGCACGGTCGCCGACCGCGGCGCGTTTTGGATCAACGCCATCTCGCCGATCAAATCACCGGCTCCAGCGGTGCGCAAGACCCTTTCCCCTTCTTCTTCGCCCATCGATTTACTGATGACAGCGTTTCCATCGGCGAGGATATAGAAGACCTCCTCGTATTCGCCCTCCCGGCACAAGTAATGACCCGGGGGATAAGTACGAAACTCGGTTAAAGCCGCCATCTCCTCAAGTTCGGCATCCTCCAACCCGTTGAAGGCGAGCCGGAGCAGGGAAATCTTATCGAATGATTTTACTGCTTGCATGAGGGTCAGTATACCCACCCCAACCCCGCCGAATAATTGCCTTTTTGTGATAATTTCTCATCAGGTATAATCCCCATCATGCAAACAGACGCGAAAAACATTATCGGTGTGCGATTTGGCAAAATCGGCAAAATCTATCACTTCGATTCATCCTCCCTGCCGGATCTCCAAACCGGCGAATATGTCATCGTGGATACCTCACGTGGAAAACATCTCGGCGAAGTCGTGAATATCCTCAAAGAAATTCCCCCCAAACCTGAAGGCGGCTGGAAAAACATAGAACGACGCGCCACCCCGCGCGACCTGCTGCTCCAGCAATCCTGGCGAAATAAACAAACGGAAGCCATGATCAACTGCCGTGCGCGCGCCGCTGAGATCGGGTTGCTTAATACGATCAAGATCGTCGCCGCCGAATACAATTACGACGGGACACGCCTCGCCTTTCTTTTCAGCACCGAACTGGAAGACAAAGTCGATCTCAAATCCCTGCGCAAGGATATGTCGGAGAAATATCCGAACACGCACATCGAAATGCGCCAGATCGGTCCGCGCGATGTGGCAAAGCTCATAGGCGGAATGGGCGCATGCGGGATCGAAACCCGCTGCTGTTCGAAATTCCTGACGGAGTTCTCACCCATATCGATCAAGATGGCAAAAGAACAGGGCATCTCGCTCACCCCGGATGAGATCACCGGCATGTGCGGAAGATTGCGCTGCTGTCTCATTTACGAATACGAGCAATATGTCGAAGCACGCAAAACGCTGCCCAAGCGCAATAAACGCGTCGTCACCCCGAAAGGCGAAGGCAAGGTGATCGATGTCATCCCGATGAGCGACAAGGTTACTGTGCTGATCGAAGTCCCCAACGAACGCCCGCAGCATCATACCTTCCTTCGAGAAGAAGTCCAGCCGTGGGATGAACTCGAAGCGCTGCGCCGAAAATCCGAAGCGCCCTGCGACCGGCACGAAGGCGGCGGCTGTAATTGCGGCAAATCAAAAGCGAAGAAGAATTGATCCTTACGCATCACAGATTTTGAAATACAAAATCTGTGATGCGTAAACCATTAAAATGACCGAACCAACCTGGACTGAATCAAAGAAGATCCTCGTTATTCTGGCTCATCCTGATGATCCGGAATTTTTTTGCGGCGGCACGCTTGCGAAATGGGCGCGTGAAGGTCACAGTATTCAATACCTTCTGCTGACCTGTGGCGACAAGGGCTTCAACCCAACGACCCATCCAGAAATGACTCCGGAAAAGCTGTGCGGGATCCGACACATCGAACAAGCCGAAGCCGCAAAAGTGATCGGAGCCCAAGCGCCTCTTTTCATGGACCTCCCGGATGGCTACCTAATTCCAGACTTGAATCTCCGCCGGGATGTGGTGCGCGAGATCCGTCGACACAAGCCGGATATTCTCGTCACGTGCGACCCGCAAAATCTTTTTGCGCTCTACGGCATCAACCATCCCGACCACCGTGCCTGCGGACAGGTCGTCATCGATGCTGTCTTCCCCGCCGCCGGAAACCCTGCCTATTTCCCTGATCTGCTCGCTCAAGGCTTCGAGCCGCACATGCCGAAGGAAGTCTGGTGCTCGCTCACCAACCAACCCAACACGACCATCGATGTGACAAATACTTGGGAAATCAAACTCCAGGGTATTCTCAAACATAAATCCCAGGTACAGGATGTGGATAAACTGATCGAGCGGATGAAGTCCCGCCGAACCGAAGACAGCACGGATGAAAATCCGAGGTATGAAGAGAAGTTTCGAGTTGTGAAATACGTGTAAAACCTATTGAGCAAATGAAAAATATCAGCGGGCAAAAGATTTTCAAATATGGGACTCTATTGCTTATCAGCATACTCGCAATAAATCACTATGCCCATGTATGGTATGGTCCTGTATCTGATAAAGAAACAGGCTTTCCCCTTCAACTTGTTTGGGAAACCAAACTCAACGACAAAATCAAAGAGGTGTATATCACCGAAAACGGAAATATCCTTGTCCAGCTTGGGTATTCAGTAAATTTGATATCACCAAAATCCGGGAAGTTGCTTTGGAAGTTTAGAACTGATAAATCAATCTATTCTGC
>ERZ761607.5376-NODE-5376-length-10540-cov-7.846733_pt1 | contig 10540 bp, 15 predicted proteins | sample MGYA00511164_ERZ761607 | MGnify/ENA primary metagenome ERZ761607 (study PRJEB28899, sample SAMN02445080) | bioreactor sludge metagenome | biome: EBPR sludge | place: Australia: Brisbane, Thorneside Wastewater Treatment Plant | collected 2011-06-22 ...
ATATAAACCGGTTTTGAATATTTTTTTGTAAATCTCAGGGGTATCAATTTTTAAATAATTTTTTCTCCCGGATAATTTTAATAATAATTCATAAAGAGTTATCACACTTTTATTCTTATTGAAATAGGGTGAATTTAGAAATAAATGAAGTTCTTTCCTTTCGTTAAATGTTAAACTCCGAATTAAAGTGTAAATTTTATCCAATTTTTTGCGACAAATATTTGATTTTATTTTAGTAAAATATCCAAAAAAATCACCAAAAACAAAGAAAATTTATGTCATAAGTCAATTCTCATAATCGAAATTCCACGACATAAACAAAAACTTTCCTTTGCTTATACTTAGTATTTTTACGAATTTGAATTTAAAAATTATAAAATGGATAATCAGGAATTTACAGTTGAAAGGGTTAAAATTGATGGTGTTTGGTATATAATCGTATATGACAGTGATGGTAAAGTTTATGCTCAGTTTGTTGATCCAAATCAAAATGATTAATATTAATGATGAGTGAATTTTATATTGAACTGACTCTGTCTCATTATAATAAAACTATTAAAGGGTATGTTGATGAGATTACATATAATGAATTAAATAAAAAATTTAATTCATTGCCTGGATTTATTGAAAAATTAGAAATTCCGGAAATAGGATATACCGGAATTTTGCTTGAAAATCATTTTGCAGGTGATGTTTGGTTCATTCACAGACAAAAAGTAATAAGAAAAATGGATAACATTATTGAAATTAGATATGATAAAAATAAATTTTTTGAAGAAACGTTAATTAACTTTTTTGATAGAAATGATATTCCCGATTCTTTTTTTTTATTGGAAAATAGAAAATATAAAACATATTATAGACGCAAGTGCTCCGAACGGTGAAATGTTAAAATCATTTTCCCGCTGCTTGTTATAAATGTTACTCGCCTTTACATACCTGAAAAAGCGGTATGTCCTTTAAAAAAGGATGAGATGAAGCAAATAAACCCGGGTTGCAATCTGACTGCTTAAGGAGTCAGACCTACTAAGATCTAATTCAGCCGAAAACCCGGGTTTTTTATTTTTTCATCTGATTTAAAATTTAATATATGCACTTTTCTATATATTTAATCTCTTACTGTTTTTAGGTATTTTTACTTTTCCTTTCAATTAATCAATTAATAAAACTATAATTTATTATAATGAAAAACAGGATTCATATATCAGACATTGCAAATTATGTTGATCAATCTGTCGAAATAAAAGGCTGGTTGTATAATATCAGATCTTCAGGTAAACTTATGTTCCCTGAATTAAGAGACGGTTCAGGTATCATCCAGGGAGTTGTAGTTAAATCGGCAGTTTCTGAAAAAGTTTGGGAAGATTTTTCTAAATTAACACAGGAGTCTTCTCTTATAGTAAAAGGAACTGTTTCCAAACATCCTAAGAAAGAAAATGTTTATGAACTTCAGGTTTCTGATCTTGAAATTATTCAAATCGCAGAACCATATCCGATTACTCCTAAAGAACACGGTATTGAGTTTTTAGCTGACAGAAGACATCTTTGGATTCGTTCTCAAAGACAAGCGGCTATATTAAGAGTAAGATCAGAAATTGTTCAGGCTATTCGTGAATATTTTTATAATAACGGATTTACTCTGTTTGATCCGCCTATCTTTACTCCTAATGCATGTGAAGGAACTTCCACTCTTTTCTCCACGGATTATTTTGATTTGGGCAAAGCATACCTTTCGCAGTCAGGTCAGTTATATGCTGAAGCAGGAGCATTGGCTCTCGGCAAAGTTTATACATTTGGACCAACTTTCAGAGCGGAAAATTCAATGACAAGAAGACATATAACTGAGTTCTGGATGATGGAACCTGAAATGGCTTACTATGATATTGATGATGATATGGATTTGATTGAAGACTTTCTTGAATATGTAGTTCAGCGTGTAATAAAAAATATGAAACCGGAACTTGAAATATTAGGAAGAGATATTTCAAAATTAGAAAAAGTAAAAAAACCTTTCCCGAGAATCACTTACTCTGAAGCAGTTGATATTCTTCACAAAAAAGATATTCCTCTGATTAGAAAAACTGCAAATGGTGAAGAACAGATTAGACCTTTCCCTTGGGGTGAAGATTTTGGTGCACCTCACGAAGAAGCAATTGTTGAAGATTTCGATAAACCTGTTATGGTTCACAGATGGCCAGCTGAAGCAAAAGCGTTTTATATGAAAAGAGATCCTAATGATCCAAAAATTGCTCTCGGAGTTGATGTGCTTGCCCCTGAAGGTTTCGGTGAAATTATCGGTGGCTCTCAGAGAGAAGATAATATCAATCTTCTTATGGAAAGAATTAAAGAACACGATCTGCCTATGGATGAATTTGAGTGGTATCTTGATTTAAGAAGATATGGTTCCGTTCCTCATTCAGGCTTCGGTATGGGTCTTGAAAGAATGGTAAGTTGGATCTGTAATCTTGAACATATCAGAGAATCAATTCCTTTCCCGAGAAGACCTAACAGAATAAGACCGTAAATCATTGGCGGTATAATGGCTGAACGTTACTTTATAATATCGGGTTTACTATTTGTGATTTTGTTTATAGCAATTTTTGTATATCATTTTATTAAAGTAAACTCTTTCTATAACAGAGTAAAAGATTTCTGTTTCGCCAATAATTTTAAGTTTAAAAAAAATCCCAATAAAAATGTAAAATTCCAAATCACTGGATTTACAAAAAAATATCACTGGATATTCCAAAATTTTATAGTGAAACCTAATTATATATCCGGTGATGAGATAGAATCATATTTTCAGTTTTCTGTTCCCGGTGTAAAAATTAATAATATGTTCATAATCGGAAAAGCGGAAATGGCTAACTCGCCGGGTATTGAAGAATTGGACGAGAAAGTAGTATCTATGTTTCTTAAAAATGTTCTCGGTGAAAAAGTTGCCGAAAAATTAAATGATATAATCGTCATTGAGTTTGGAAGAACTGATGCTTTCAAATTTCAATATCTTACTCTCTCTCATAAAAAAGCAAATCCTCTTTTGATAATTGATGAAGAACTTGAAAATCTTATGGCTAATGGATTTGATTGGGTTGCTGATAATGATTTTTCGCTCGTGATTTTACCTGACAGACTAATTATAAAAACTAATGCAACAAATGAAATAAGCGATATCAAGACTGTGATTGAACTTGGAACTAAAATTATAATGAGAATCTGATTTATGAAAAAAACTATTTTGATAGACGGAAATAATCTGATGCATAAAATTTATGGATCTCCAGATAATCATAATGCTTTGATAAGTTCAGTAAGAAATTTTCTGGGTTCTAAATTTAAAGTAATATTTTTCTTTGATGGTATTAATAAAATTGAAGATAAAGATGTTTTTTTCTCCGGTAAGAAGGAAGCAGATGAACTGATAAGAAATTATATTGAAAAAAATAAAAATCCTGAACATTTAATTGTAATATCTTCTGATATTGCAATTGCTTCATTCGCTAAATCATTTGGGTGTGAATATAAATCTGCTGAAAAATTTAAATCTGAATTAAACTCGTTACATATAACAAAAGGAAAAAATATAAATCAAAATTATATTTATAATGACAGTGAAAAACCTTCCGGCATCTCAAAAAAAGATCTAGAAACTTTCAGAAAATTATTTGGATGACCGGAATTAAAAATTACTTTGCAAATGAACGAAAAATATAAAAAAATATTGATGGCGGCTGAAGTTTTTAAATCTATCTCGCATCCTGAAAGATTAAGAATAGTTGAAGTCCTGTCGCCTTCAAAAAAATATTCTGTAACAGAAATTTATGAATTACTGAATCTTCCTCAGGCAAAAGTTTCGCATCACTTGACAATATTGAAAAATAAAGGTGTTTTGATTTCAGAGAAAAAAGGAAAAAATATTTTTTATTCTCTCTCCAATCCCGGGCTGTCTAAAGTGTTGGAAACAATTGAAAAATATTGCAGTACCAAATAACTAATTTGATTATATATCTAAATATCTATATATTTGCATATATAAATTATTAATCTGGAAATACTCGGATACATATCGGCTTTTATTGTGGGATTTACTCTCGGCTTGTTCGGTGCCGGCGGGGCTATACTCACAATACCTATTATGGTTTATCTTTTTAGCGTTGAACCTATTCTCGCTACCGTTTATTCTTTATTCATTGTCGGAGTTACTGCATTTATAGGTTCTGTTAATTATTTAAAAGAGGGTATGATAAATCTGAAACAATCTCTTTATTTTTCTATACCCTCAGTAATCATTATGATTCTGATGAGAAAGTTTCTCATTCCATCAGTTCCCGACAATTTAAATTTCCTATCTCTTTCTTTTACCAAAAATACAGGTATTCTCGTTTTATTCAGCATTGTCCTGCTATCAAGTTCAATATCTATGATTAAGGGTGGAGTGAAAGCGGAAATAAATTCTCAAGTGATGTCTAATAAAGATAAACTCATATTAATTTTTTCCGGTGTAGCAACCGGGATTATTGGCGGAGCAGTTGGTGCGGGAGGCGGATTTGTTATTATCCCGGCTCTCGTTCTACTTGCAAAAATGCCTGTCAAAAAAGCAGTTGGGACTTCTCTTATAATTATAGCAATCAATTCTTTAACCGGTTTTATCAGCGATTTAACGGGAGATTATTATTTTGATTGGAAACTAATATTGATATTTTTGGCAATCGCAATCGCGGGAATTATTACGGGCGGAATTGTAGAGAAAAAAATATCTCCGGGTAAACTTAAAGTATCATTCGGATATTTCATTTTAATAATGGGTATATATATTTTTTTAAAAGAAACAATTTTTAGCTAAATGTTAGAAAATATAATTGAAATAATTCGTTCTCCATGGGCTTGGTATGTTTCAGGTCCGTTAATCGGTCTTATGGTTCCAGCTTTACTTTATTTTGGAAAATCTCTCGGTGTATCCGGGTCTTTCAGAGATATTTGTTCTGTTACAATGCCGGACAGTAAAGTTGAATTTATCAGAAATAATAATATTAAAGATAACCATTGGAATATTTTTTTCCTGTTGGGAATTTTTGTGGGTGGTTATATAACTTATAATTTCCTTATGGATCCAAAAGTTGAACTTTTTCCGGAATCTTTTTATTCAGTTAAAGGAGTTATAACACTTATCATCGGTGGCTTTCTTGTTGGTTTTGGATCTCGATATGCCGGTGGTTGCACTTCAGGTCACGGAATTACAGGCTTATCCACTTTTCAACTGCCAAGTTTATTTGCCATTATTTCATTTTTTATCGGCGGGTTCATTGCTCTTTTTATAACTGATTTTTTAATAAATTTAATTTAATTTTTTTGAAAAATTTAAAATTTTTATTTACAGGTTTAATATTCGGAATAATAATAACTAAAGCTGAAGTTGTAAGCTGGTTCAGAATTCAGGATATGTTCAGATTTAAAGATCCTTATATGTTTTTAATATTAGGTTCTGCGGTTCTGACAGGCGGTTTGTTTGTTTTGATTATTAAAAAATTTAATCTGAAAAATTTCTATGGTGAACCTATTGTGATTCCCAAAAAGAAATTTAACAAGGGTTATATAATAGGTGGTATGATTTTCGGAATGGGTTGGTTTTTGTCAGGTTTATGTCCCGGTCCTATGGCTGCACTGATTGGTGCAGGATATCTTCCTGTTATTTTTGCTTTTCTCTCCGCTTTGCTTGGAACATACACTTATGCTTACTTTAAAAATAAATTACCACATTAAAAAATTTTAAAAAACATTATGAAACACGAACACATCTCATCTGAAGAATTTAAAAAGAAAATTGAAGAAGGAGGTCATGTATTAATTGATACAAGAACTCACGAAGAATTTCATTCCGGTCATATCAAAGATGCTAAACATATTGATTTCCACTCTCCTACATTTCAAATGGATTTAATGCAACTTGACAAGGATTCAAAATATCTTGTCTATTGCAGATCCGGTAACAGAAGCGGACAGGCAATGAATATGATGAAGTTTATGAATTTTAAAGAAGTTTATAATCTTTCAGGTGGAATTATAGACTGGAACGAAAATGGTTTTGAAATAATTAAAATGAATCAAAATGAAAATTGAACAATTTTATGATGAAAATCTCGCTCACGCTTCTTATATAATCACAAGTAATAATGAAGCGGCAGTTATTGATCCTGCGAGAGATCCTTATCCTTATCTTGATTACTTAGCAAAAAACGAAGCTCAGTTAAAAGTTATAATAGAAACACATCCGCATGCGGATTTTGTAAGTTCACACCTTGAACTTCATAAAAAAACAAACGCTAAAATTTATGTCGGTAAACTTGTCGGAGTTTTTTACCCGCATATCGGTGTTGAAGACGGAGATGAAGTAATTCTCGGTAATATAAAATTAAAGTTTTTACTTACACCCGGACATTCTCCCGACTCTATAAGTGTTTTAGTTTTTGATGAAGAAAATAATCCTTATGCTTTACTTTCAGGAGATACTTTATTTGTTGGTGATGTCGGCAGACCTGATTTAAGAGAATCCGCAGGAAACATTTCCAAAAAAAGGGAAGAGTTGGCAGGGGCAATGTTTGAAACAGTTCAAAATAAATTAAAAATACTAAACGATGAAATATTAGTTTATCCTGCCCACGGTGCAGGTTCTCTATGCGGTAAGGCATTGAGTAAAGAAAGATTCTCAACCATAGGTAATGAGAAAAGATTTAATTATGCATTTCAGATTAATGAAAAATCTGAATTCATAGATTCTCTTCTTCAAGATCAACCATTCATACCTTCTTACTTTGGTTATGATGTTGAATTAAACAGAAAAGGTGCACCGGATTTTTATGAGAGTATTAACTCTGTTCCAAAATATAATTCTGATTTTGAAATTCCGGAAAATTCAATTATTATAGATGTTAGAGAAAGAAAGGAATTTAGAAAAAAACATATCGAGAATTCAATAAATATTTTCAAGGATACAAAATTCGAAACTTGGCTTGGCACTTTGGTAAAACCGGATGAAAAATTTTATATAATTTGTGAGTCTGAAAATGAATTTGATGAAATTCTTAAACGAACTGCGAAAATAGGATATGAAGCAAATGTCTTGGGAATAATGACTTTACCTAAGTATGCCAATTTTTCTTCAGATGAATTAAATCTTGAGCATTTCAGAGAGAATACAGAAAGTTACACAATTATTGATGTCAGAAATCCTTCTGAAACTGTAAACGGATTAAAATTTGGTCATGCAATCCCGATTCCATTAAGTGATTTGAGAATAAAACTTGATTTAATTCCTGAAGATAAACCCGTTGTAATGCACTGTGCCGGTGGATACAGATCTGCTATTGCGATGAGTATAGTTGAAAACAAAATTAATAATAAGGTTTACGACCTCGGTGAAGAAATTAAATCTTATTAATTTTAATAAGTAGAATGTGATTTAAAATAAACATATTTTGTTAACCTATGCCAGTTGTAGAAGTAAACAAATTAATAAAAGAATATCCGGCGAAGAATTTTTCAAAAGAAAAAATAACTGCTTTAAAAAATTTTTCTCTAAACATTGAACCGGGAAGTATTTTCGGATTGCTCGGTCCCAATGGGGCGGGTAAAACAACTCTCGTCAAAATTCTACTTGGCATTACTTTCCCCACATCAGGTGAAGTAAAAATATTTGATAAACCAATTTCAGATATAACTTATAAATACAAAGTCGGTTACCTGCCTGAAAACCACAGATTTCCTAATTATTTATCTGGAGAACAGGTTCTCTCTTATTACGGAAGATTATCAGGATTATCTGTAAAAGATGTAAATCAAAAAATTCCGGAAATGCTCTCTATGGTTGGTATGAGCGATTGGGGAAAAACAAAAATTAAAAAATATTCTAAAGGGATGATGCAGAGATTAGGTCTCGCTCAGTCTATGTTGAATAATCCCGAATTAATTTTTCTTGATGAACCAACTGACGGTGTTGATCCTATAGGAAGAAAAGAAATACGGGACATTCTCTTAAATTTAAAAAATTCAGGTAAAACCATTTTTTTAAATTCTCATTTGTTGAGCGAAATCGAATTGGTTTGTGATAAGGTTGCCATTCTTGATAAAGGCAGTTTAGTTAAAACCGGTACAATTGAAGAAATTACTGCAGTGGAAGATTCTTATGTATTTTTCACTTCTGAATTATCAGACAGTATGATAAACGATTTGATTATTAAATTTAAAGTTGTTATGCACGGTAAAAATGAATTCACTTATGCTTCTTCTTCTCTTGATGATGTAAATAAAATTCTGGATTATTTAAGATCAGGAAATATTCTTATAAAAGGATTTAATAAAGAAAAAACATCTCTTGAAGATATGTTTATTAATATAATTGGAAAACAAACAGTAAATTGATATTTAAAACTCTTTTATATGGCACTATCAGAGAAGCAATCGAGAAGAAAATTATTCTCGCTATGTTTATTCTCATAGGTTTGATAATATTTCTCTTTTTATTGTTTATTAATTTGGATACGGTTGATGGTATTCAACAGATGTTTTCATTAGGAGGCGATGAATCTTACAGAGAAAATATTATCAGATTTACAATTGAACTGTTAAATCCGTTTATATTCCTTTCGGTATTTTTTTTATTACTGATTTTTTCTGCTTCATATATCCCCTCGATGTTAGAAAAAGGAAGCATTGATGTTTTATTGTCAAAACCTGTTTCCCGAAGTAAAATTATTATTGCAAAATTTTTATCGGTTGTGTTTCTGGCGTTTATAATTTTAACATTTTTAATCCTGCTAATTTGGTTAATGATTTCAATAAAGACAGGTATCTGGCATTACCCGTTCCTGACCTCTATTCTTTGGTTCACACTTATTTTTGCCATTCTTTATTCATTCCAAATGTTGCTTGGAATTATAACCCAGAGTTCTATTTTATCACTTGTAATAAATTTGTTTATACTTTTTCCTGTTAGCGGTGTTTTATCATTAAGAGAATTGACAATCTTTACTCTTGTTGATTCTGGTTTTGCTAAATTTATTGTAAATTTTTTATATTATATTTTACCAAAAGCGTGGGATATAAGAGAGATTTGTGTTAATCTTATATTAGGTGTAAGTGTTGAATCATATCAAGCGGTTATTACTTCAGTTTTATTTATGTTCACAATGATTTCTTTATCAGTTTTATACTTCTCTAAAAAAGATTATTAAATTTTAAAAATAAAAAATCCTGCCATCATAACATTTTATAATAACAGGATTAAATTTTTAAATTTATTTATGCAAGGTATGATCTTAACATCCAAGCCATCTTTTCGTGCTTTTCCATAAGTGAAGTTACAAAATCTGCCGATCCGGCATCTTTATATTTATCCCCGAAATCACTTTCACACTTTCTCAGTTCTCTAATTAATGTTTCATGATCCTGTAGTAAATTTTTAATTTGTTTTTCTGCTTTATTGGTTGTGTTCGGTTCAAGTAAATTTGTTAAACTTAAAAAATCCTGTAACCTGCCTATACTGTAATGTCCGATAGATCTTATTCTTTCAGCCAAGTCATCTATCATATCATCAATCTCTTCATATTGTGATTCAAATAATTTATGGAGTTCCATAAAATTTGGTGCTTCAACATTCCAGTGATAGTTTCTTGTTTTAGTATATAATACATACTCATCCGCAAGTATCACCTGCAATCTGTCTGCTACTGCTTTTGTATTTTTTTCTGATATTCCAATATCTGCTTTCATAATTTTTATTTTATTAATTTAAAAAATTCAATCCAGGGACCTACTTCCTCCCTGTATTGTTTTGCCATTATTCTTGATATCTGTGACAGGTGAGTCAGGTCATGAACTGTCCATGTTGATAATAATTGTTTTAGAGTTACATCTCCAAAAACAGGATGTATGCCGGTCTTATTCAAATCTTCATCTGTTAAATCCAAATACTTTAATATCCTGATATTCTCAACCCTTAGATTCTTAAATTCGTTCAATAAATCCTGTATTTGTTTATCCTGAATCTCTTCCTTATGACCTTCCATATTGAAAGGATCAAATTTTTTTTCATTCTCATCATTTAAAATAATCAATATTCTTGGTATCCAGTCTGTTTTTTCTCCGTGAATCAAATGTCCGATAATTTCTACTGTGTTCCATGAGTTATCTCCTTCATTGGAAATTATCCATTCCTCAGAAAGTCCGTTCACAAGTATTTCAAGTAATACCGGTGTCCGTTCAAGAATTTCCAGAGATTTATTTAAATCAAAATTCATTTGTTGTTTTTTTATAAATTTCACGATTTTAAATCATAATTTCAAATTGAATTTTTTTATCTTTTTTTCAATCCCGTTTATTATAATAGATATCTGATGTTCTCCTTCATAAAATTTTCGCGTCGTTATCGGTTTAAAATTATGATATCTCTTAATATTAATTTTTTCGTTTTTCTTTAATATCTTTTCACTGATTTTAAATACCTTTTTGTTTTGTTTACCTGATTTTATTCTGAAATAAATTGCAT
>ERZ761607.5377-NODE-5377-length-10540-cov-4.919123_pt1 | contig 10540 bp, 6 predicted proteins | sample MGYA00511164_ERZ761607 | MGnify/ENA primary metagenome ERZ761607 (study PRJEB28899, sample SAMN02445080) | bioreactor sludge metagenome | biome: EBPR sludge | place: Australia: Brisbane, Thorneside Wastewater Treatment Plant | collected 2011-06-22 ...
CGCACGTGAGGCCCGACGCTTCGCTCTGGGCCTCCCGGCGGGCTGCTCTACGGGGGCTTCGCCCCCTGGCCGCAGGGGGCCTCCCCGGACGGTTGGACGCTTTGCGCTTCGCGCCAGGCATCGACCTCGGATGGGCCATTCCTGACCGTGTGCGGCGCTGTGGGGCCGTGTGAGGTCCGAGGACGGGCACGGAGCGGTCGAGAGCGTCTGCGGGCCCTGGCGGGCGCTGGAGGTCTCGACGGAGCGGTCGACCCGCCAAATCGCACCGGCGGTTTGGCCAGACGGCGCAGCGAACGGTTTGGGTCGGCTGACGGCGACGCTCACGTGACGTCGGGCTTGCTCCCTTTGGTCGCTCGCTGAAAACGTCGATTCGTGCGATGGACCCCGACATGCAGGGGAGCACGTCGCGCGGATGGCGCGGGGTTGGGTCGTGGCTCGTGGTTTGCGCGGTTCTCGGGACGGGAATCGCGTGCAATCCGGAGCAACGCCTCGAAGAGAGTCGGCTGCGGAGCTACGGGCGCTACGGGCGCTCGGTCGCGATGAGCCTCGGCATCGCGGCGGTGGGGGCGCCCGAAGAGGACAGCGGTCACGGCGCGGTCTACGTACTGGCGCAGGGCGGCGACGTCTTCTCGCCCGCCGGGCGCATCGCGCCGCCGACGCCCGACTACGGTCACTTCGGCGACGCGGTCGCGATCGACGGCTCGACGCTGGTGGTCGGCGCGCCGCGCACGAACCGCCCGGGCGCGGTGCGGGCGGGCGCGGTCTACGTCTTCGAGCTCAGCGCGAACGCGTACACGCTGACCGCGACGCTCTCGTCACCCGCGCCGCAGCAGGCGTGGGAGGCGTTCGGGACCGCGGTCGCGGTCGACGGAGACCGCATCGTGGTCGGTGCGCCCGATCGCGACGTGCTCGGCGCGACCGACGCGGGCATGGCGTACGTGTTCGAGCGGAGCGGCTCGAGCTGGACCTACGTGGCGGGGCTCTCGGCGCCCTTGCCGGCGAGCTCCGACAAGCACGGCGCAGCGGTCGCGGTGTTCGGGGACTCGATCGCGGTCGGCGCGCCGCTGCGCGACTTCAGTGTCCGCGGCGGCACGAACCGTGGCGCGGTCTACGTGTACGAGCCGGGTTCGTTCGGCTTCGTGCGCACGCAATCGCTCGCGGCGTCCGACGGTCGAACGGGCGACGGCTTCGGGCAGAGCCTCGCGGGGATCGAGGACGCGGGCACGCGGCGTCTGCTCGTCGGCGCGGCGGGGGTCGACGTGTCGTACGCGCTCTCGAGCCTCACGAACGCGGGCGCGGCGTACCTGTACGAGAGCGCGGTGAAGTCGTCGTTCGGGGCGCCCACGAAGCTCGGAGCGACGAAGCCGAGCGCGAACGCAGGCTTCGGAGGTCGTGTCGCGATCTCGACTCGGACCCTCGTCGTCGGTGCGGCGGGGACCGACGGCGCGGTGCTCTCGGCGGGGGCAGCGCACGTGTTTCGGCTCGCGGGCGGCGGGTGGAGCGAAGAGGCGATCCTGGTCGACGAGAGCCCCGATTCGCACGCGATCCTCGGGAGCGCGGTCGCGATCGTGGAGGACCTCGCGATCGTGGGCGCGCAGAACGAGGATCTCGGGCAGGGGCTCACGGACACGGGCTCCGCGCACGTGTTTCGTGGGGCGAGCGGGAGCTGGTCGCGGGTCCACGTCGCGCACGCGGCGGAGTCGCCGACGAACGGTTCGTATGGGCGCGTGCTCGCGGTCTCGGACGACACGTTGGTCTCGGGCAACACGAGCGGCGTCGACGTCGCACACCGCGAGGTGGAGGCGTGGTCGATCACGGAGCGGCTGGTGCCGGTCGCGGGTGCGTCGTTCTTCGCGGCGGCGGTCGAGGACGACACGCTCGCGCTCTTCTCGCGGCAGCCGTTGCCGACGGTGGGTCGGCTCGAGATCCGCACGTGGAACGGGACGACGTGGGCGCTGGCGCAGACGATCCTGCCGGATCTCGTGTCGGCGGCGTTCCCGGAGGAGTCCGCGAACGGCGCGACGCTCGCGCTGCGAGGCGACGTGCTCGTGCTCGGGTGTCCGCGCTGGAACGGCGGCGACGGGCGGGTGTTCGTGTACCGCCGCGCGTCGGGGACCTGGAGCCTCGCGCAGACGATCGACGCGCCGACCGCGGCGTCGACGTTCGACACGAACTTCGGACGCGACGTGGTGCTCGACGGGAGCACGCTCGTGATCTCGGAGGTGCCTTCGGCGGGCATTCCGGGGACGCGATACGGCCGCGCGCACGTGCTCGTGGACGTGGGCGGGACCTTCGTGTCGCAGCAGGTGATCACGTCGCCGACCTCGGCGGACGGCGACTACTTCGCGTCGTCGATCGCGCTCGACGGAGACTTGCTCGCGGTGGCGCGTGCGGAGGCGACCGACACCGTGTTCGTGTACCGGCGCACCGCGGGCACCTTCGGGCTCGTGTGGAGCCTCGCGCTCGCCAACCAGATCGACTCTTCCGATCGACGCATGCTCGATCTGAACGACGACGTGCTCGCGCTCGGGCTGCCCGCGTTCGACTACGAGGTTCTCGCGGACGCGGGTGAGCTGCGGCTGCTGCGTCGCGAGCTCGACGACACCTTCGTCGAAGAGAACGTGCTGCGAGCGAACCGCGCGATCTCGAGCCTCGGGCTCGGGCGCGAGGTGCGCTTGGTCGACGGGCTCGTGATCGGGACCGCGCGTCAGGCCTTCGCGGCGTCTCCGGGTCGCGTCTACGCGTTCCCGCGCTGAGCGCCCCATCCGACGCGCTCGCCGACCGCGCTCAGTCGGGCCGTGGACGATCCTCGTGACACGATGCGAGATCGGCTCGGCGAACGCGCAAGGAACCTGCTCGAGGGTCGACGTGGTCTATCCGGACGCTGCGCCAGGGTCCACGTTCGGGATCCGAGTCGTCGAGGTCGAGGTCGAACGGCACGCCTGCGCGGAGTCGACCCACTGGTTGGGGCTCCTCGCCCAAGTGCAGCTCCAGCTCTGCCGCGCAGACGTGCCGCGGCCATCTCACTCCTCGCAGCCCGAGGCCTCCGTAGCCGAAGGACGCGTCCGCACTCGATTCGGTCACCAGCGGCGCGTCCACCCACCCGATGACCCACCCAGTTGCCACGTCGACCGCGACTCGCACCCGATCGTCACGCCGTTCCACCTCGTGGACGTGCCACGTCCGCGAGCCATCGAGGGTGGCTGAGACGTCGCCTCGCGCGTCGCGAAGGACGATGGGCGCACCCGCCGGAGAGCTCACCGAAGCTCGTTCCCACCCGCCCCCGAGCCAAGTCACGAGGGTCGATGGCTCGAAGGGATCGAGGTCGACCGCGTCGCACGGGAGCTCGACCGTCGGCGTGTGAACGAGGCGAACCCCCTCCGGCGGATCCACCTCCACGCGCAGTCGGCCGCTCTCTGCCGAGAGGCGGTGCACAGCGTGTGGCACGAACGCTTCGGCGACCAAGAACGGTCGCGCGGGAGCGAGTACTTCGTCCGCGTCCGTCGTGTCCTCGAGCCGCCACTCGGGTCGTTCGGCGGCGACGCGGACTTCGTCGGCGAACACGTCGACCGTGATCTGGAACGCAAACCCATCCATCTCGCGTCCATCAGCGTGGCGACCGATCGCGAAGTATCGTTCCGTCGCGCCGCTCCACGTGTAGCGGCATCCAGGCGGCGTCTCGGGTGCAGGCGTCGGCGGCGCAGGCGTCGGCTCGGCCGCCACCGGCATCACCGAGGGCTGCACGCCGACGGAGGAGGTGCTCCCGCACGCGACCAAGAGCACGAAGGACGCCGTTCGGAGCCGCGCCGCGTGCGTATGGCCTCTCGTTCGACGCGTCTGCATGAAACCTCGATCGGTCAGCTCGGGTAGCCGACCATGCGGTTCTTCTCGGGATCCCAGAGCTCGAGCGAGAAACGACGCGCGATCTCGGAGGGTGCGAGCGACGGTCAGCTCGGGTAGCCGACCATGCGGTTCTTCTCGGGATCCCAGAGCTTGAGCGAGAAACAACGCGCGATCTCGGAGGGCGCGAGCGACGTGGTTCCGGGGGTCTGGAGCTCCGGGATCGCGGCCATCGTCTGCGGGAGATTGTAGAACGGGATGCGCGGGTTGAGGTGGTGCACGTGGTGGTAGCCGATGTTGCCGGTGAACCAGTGCATCACGGGGCTCATCTCCATGTAGCTCGAGCTCTCGAGGGCGGCGCGGCCGTAGCTCCACTCGTGGCGCGGCTGGACGATCATGCCCTCGAAGTTGTGCTGGGCGTAGAAGAGGTAGCCGCCGAGCGCGCACGCCACGAAGAGCGGGAGGACGACCGCGAAGAAGGCGACGTCCCAGCCGGCGAAGAGGCCCGTCGTCACCACGATCGCCACGTGGAGCACGAGGGAGAACATGCTGTCCCAGTTGCCGAGCGGGCGGCGCAGGAAGGGGGACACGCACATGCCGAACCCGAAGACGGTGAAGTAGCCGAAGAAGACGTTCAGCGGATGGCGGGTGATACGGTACATCAGGCGCTGACTCGGGGTCGCCTTTTCCCAGAGATCGAGGCTCAGGATCGGGTAAGAACCGACGTGGGATCCGACGATCTTCGAGTTGTGCGCGTGGTGGTAGTTGTGTGTTTGACGCCAGACGGTCGGGGGCGTGAGGACGAGGATGCCGTAGGCCCAGAAGAGCGCGCGACCGAGGGGTGAGAAGCGCAGGAGCGCGTTGTGTTGGTGGTCGTGGTAGAGGATGAAGCCGCGCACGATCACGAGACCCGCGACGATCGAGGCGGGGATGCGGATCCAGAGCTGAGGCGCGGCGGCCGCGACCGCGATCGCGAAGACGAGCGCCCAGAGGGTGATGAGTGTCTCGCGCCAGCTCCGCGCGACGTCCTCCACGCAGAAGGGGCGCGTGGCGTCGACGAGCGCCTTCTCGCGACGCTCGATCTCCGCGCGGGTCGGCTTCTTCGCGGGAGGTGCGTCGGCGGAGACACGTGCGTGGGCGGCGGCGCTCGACGCGCTCGTGGCAGGGAGGCTCGTCGCGGAGATGCTCGTGCTCATCGGGGTCGCTCCAGCTCGAACGATCGGGAGCGAGAGGCTCCGTCTCGGGACGTCGTCGCGCCGACCGTCGAGGCCGGGCGCTGCTTCTACCCGAGTCGGCGGGGTCAGCCGCCGACTTCGTCGCAGGCCGACCTTGGGCGCGACGTGGCGCGTGGTCAAAAGGTCGGCGAGAGAAAGTGCATGGGTTCCGAGGACTTGGACCGGCCAACCGGCCGAGATTGGGGTGGCGAGACCTCTCGCGAAGGGGCACCCTAGGCGCGCCATGCGGCTCGCGACCCTGCTCGGCCCCGACTTGAAGGCGCTCCAGGCCGACCCGGAGGCGCTGCGCGAGGCGTTCCGCGAGTTCCATCCGGAAGACGTCGCGGAGCTGCTCGACGACCTTCCGCCCAAGGACGTCGCGGAGCTGCTCAAGGCGCTGCCGACCGAGATGGCGGCGGACTTCCTCGAGCGCCTGCCGGTCGAGAAGCAGCACGACATCGTCGAGCTCCTCGAGGATCGCGACGCCGTCGAGCTTCTCACGGAGATGGATCCCGACGACCGCGCGGACTTCATCGAGGAGCTCGACGATCACGAGCAGAAGGCGATCCTCGAGAAGCTCGGCGAGGCGGACCCGGAGATCGTCGAAGAGACCCAGGAGCTGCTTCGCTTCGACCCGTACACGGCCGGCGGTCTGATGACCACCGAGTACGTCGGGCTCGCTCCGGAGACGAAGGTCTGGGAGGCGATCGAAGAGGTCCGGCGGCACGCGCGCGAGGGCGAGGCGGAGACCGTCTACTACATCTACGTGGTCGGCTACGGCGACAAGCTGCTCGGCGTGGTCTCGCTGCGGGACCTGATCTTGAGCGAGCCCGCGCAGGCGCTGGCGGACATCATGACCGAGAAGGTCGTGAAGGTGTCCGCGACCACCGAGCAGGAGGAGGTCGCGCGCATCATCGCGCGCTACGACCTCGCGGCGATCCCGGTGGTCGACGACGAGCACGAGGAGCTGCTCGGCGTGGTCACGGTCGACGACGTGGTCGACGTCGTGATCGAGGAGGCGACCGAAGACGCGCAGCGCATGGGCGGCATGGTGCCGCTCGACGAGAGCTACTTCGCGACCGGCTTCTTCGAGCTGGTGTGGAAGCGTGGGATCTGGCTCGTGCTGCTCTTCTTCGGGCAGTTCCTCACCGCGACGGTGATGGAGTCGAACGAGGCGGCGCTCGCCACGATGGTGGAGCTCGCGATCTTCATCCCGCTGATCATCTCGACGGGCGGCAACGCGGGCTCGCAGTCGAGCACGCTGATCATTCGCGCGCTCTCGGTGGGCGAAGCGGCGCCGCGCGATTGGCATCGGATCCTCGGGCGCGAGGTGTTGATGGGCGTCGCGCTCGGGCTCTTGGTGGCGGGGATCGGGTTCATGCGCGCTTACTTCGCGGGCGATCGGGTGGAGCCGCTCGAGCTCGGGCTCACGGTGGGCGTGAGCATCGTGGCGGTCGTGATCACCGCGACCGTGGTCGGCTCGATGGTGCCGCTCTTGATGCGACGCGCGGGGCTCGATCCGGCGGTGAGCTCGACGCCCTTCATCGCGAGCTTGGTCGACGTGCTCGGGTTGCTCGTCTACTTCGCGGTGGCGCGCGCGATCGTCGGTTCGTTCGTGCATTGAGCGCGGCAGCGACCTCGATCGCGAGCGACCCGCGATCGCTCTGCTACCGTCCGCGATCATGAGCCGAACCGAGACCGAAGCTTTGCTCCGCCGCTACTACGCCGCGTTCGACGCGGGCGACATGGACACGTTCCTCTCGTTGCTGACGGACGACGTCGCGCACGACTCGAACCAAGGCGGGAAGGACTCGCGGCGGGTCGGCAAAGCCACGTTCGCGGCGTTCATGGAGCGCATGAACCGCTGCTACCGCGAGCGCGTGAAGGACCTCGTGGTGTTCGCGAGCGAAGACGGAACGCGCGGCGCGGCGGAGCTGCGGATCGAGGGCACGTACCTCGCGACGGACGAGGGGCTGCCGGAGGCGAAGGGGCAGACCTACGACCTGCCGGTGGGCGCGTTCTTCGAGGTGCGCGACGGGAAGGTCGCGCGCGTCACGAACTACTACGACCTGCAGAGCTGGTTGCAGCAGGTCGGGGTGTCGCCGGTGTGAGCGTCGAGATCCACGTTCGCCGTGGGGACGCGATCGCGCCGATCCTTCCGGCGCTCGCGCGGCTGCGCATCGAGATCTTCCGGGAGTTTCCGTACCTCTACGACGGCGACCTCGCGTACGAGACCGAGTACCTCGCGCGCTACGCGGAGCGACCGGGTGCCCTGATCGTGACGGCGGAGCACGAGATGGAAGCGGGCGCGCGTGAGGTCGTGGGCGCATCGACCGGCGTGCCGCTCGCGCAGGAGCTCGAGGTCTTGCAGCGGCCCTTCCTCGACGCGGGGCTCGACGTCGGCGCGTACTTCTACGGCGGCGAGTCGATCCTTCGCGCGAGCCATCGCGGGCGCGGGATCTACGCAAAGTTCCTCGCCGCGCGCGAGGAGCACGCGCGAGCGCTCGGGTTCGCGACGCTCACGTTCTGCGCGGTGGAGCGCCCGAAGGATCATCCGCGTCGGCCGGTCGACTACGTGCCGCTCGACGACGTGTGGCGTCACTTCGGCTACGCGCCGTGTCCGACGTTGCGCACGACCTTTCGGTGGCGAGACGTGGACGCCGCGGAAGAGATCGAGCATCCGATGGTGTTCTGGGAGAAGTCGTTGGTCTGAGCGTGGGCTTCGGTTCCGAGCTCGTGTCGGCTCGTGTCGTGGCTGTCCTCGGCTCCTCGAGTCGTGGCCGTCCTCGAGTCGTGGCCGTCCTCGGCTCCGTGGCCGTCCTCGGCTCCGTGGCTGTCCTCGGCTCCGTGGCTGTCCTCGGCTCCGTGGCTGTCCTCGGCTCTGGGGCTCTCCGTGCCTCTTTGGTGCTCTGAGCACTGCTCTTCGTGGCTCGTTGGAGACCGGCGAACGCGGCGGAGCGTCGAACGACCCTCGCGGGTGTCCCTCGGGCCCTGCTGCACTATGCTCTCCCCGAGCCGCCTCATGACGACGTCTTCGCGCCTCTTCTTCGCGGCTCTGCCGCTCGCCATCCTCCTCGCGTGTGGCACCGCCACGCAGAACGGCGTCCGCACCACGACCGCGCTGCGCGTGCCGGTGCCCGAACGAGTCGACGACTCGAACGGGCCGGACCTGCTGCGTGCGTTTCACTCGCTGTCGCCGGACGATCCGTCGCGCGTCGCGCTGCGGGACGCGCTGCTGACGTGGCTCGCGGCGGGCAGCGAGGCGACGATCGAGAGCGGCGACGCGGAGGCGCTGGCGCTCCATCTCGCGCAGCTCGCGGACCTCGTGCACCCGAGCGAGCTCGAGCGTGGCGAGGTGCCGGAGCTCTTCGACGCGGCGGCGCGGGCGCTGGTCGCGCGGGCGGAGCGGCTCGGGCAAGAGGGCAAGGTGATCGGCGCGCTGCGCCTGCTGCGCGCGCGGCGTCCGAACGACGAGGCCGTGACCCGCGAGTACGAGCTCGTGACCTCGTGGGGGCGCGAGGCGCGCGCGGGGCTCCCGACCGCGTTCGAGCGCTACACACAGCTCATCGAGGAGTGGGACGAGGCCTCGCGGCTCGCGCCGGCGCCGGACGTGCTGGAGACGCTCGCGCAGCTCCACGTCGAGCGACGCGACACCGTGCTCGAAGGGTTCCAGCAGGGGCCCGAACAGATGCTTCGGCTCGGCCCGCTCTCCGCGCAGGTGCTGCGACTCGCGCCGCTCGACGTTGCCGCCGTGTACCTGCGCCACGGCATGGTCGCAGAGGCGCTCGATCACCTGCGCCGCATGGGCGACCGCGGCGAGACGGTGGGGCAGCTCGTGAGCGCGCTCGAGACGATGCAGGGCTCCGACGCGCGCGCGGCCGACGCGACGATGGAGCTCGGCGAGGTCTACCGCGAGGCGCGGCCGTCGACGACGACGGGGCTCTGCCGTCATGGGCAGGCGCGTTTCCCGGACGACGTGCGTTTCCCGGTGTGCCTCGCGCGGCTCGCGGTGGAGAGCGACGACGCGGAGGAGGCGCTCGCGTACTACGGCGATGCGCTCGACGTGGATCCGACGGAGCGGGATCTCTACGACGAAGCGCTCGCGGCGATCGACGGATTGCTCGAAGGCGACGTGTTCGCGAGCGACGCTTCGACCGCGCGACGGCTCGCGGATCGGGCGCTGCACATCCTCGACGAGCGCGCGCGTCGTTTTCCGCGCGCGGAGCCGCCGGTCGCGCGGGCGCGCATCGAGCTGCTCGTCGGCACGGCGGAGATGCACTCGGGGCATCCGGATCGGGCGGTCGAGCGTTTCGAGTCGAGCCTGCGTGCGCAGGAGTCGCCCGAGGCGCTGCTGCAGCTCGCGCTCTTGCGGCTGCGCACCGGCGCGGCGGACGAAGCGGCGCGGCTCTACCGACGCGCGCTCGATCTGACGCCGAACACCACGCCGATGGAGGCGCTGCGGCGCGCGACGATCCTCCAGTCGCTCGGCGATGCCTTCGCGGCGAGCGGGAACGCCGATCAGGCCGCGCGCATGTGGCGGCAAGCGCTCGCGACCTGGGACGAGCTCGCGCCCGCGATGGAAGACCCGGCGATGCTCGGTGAGCTGCACGCGCGGCGCGGGGTGTTGCTCGATCAGCTCGACCGACACGCGGACGCGGTGCTCGCGTTTCGTGCGGCGCTCGCGGCGGCGCCTCAGGCGCGTGAGCTCTACGCGACGGTGCTCTCGCACCTCGTGTCGAGCGCGAGCCCGGATCTGCCGTTCGCGCAGGAGATCTTCCGCGAGGCGCAGCGACAGCTCGCGCTCGAGCCGCAGTGGCGCGTGTACTTCGCGCTCTGGGTGAAGGTCGTGGCGGCGCGGGTCGGGCAGCCGGTGGGCGCGGACGTGGTGGAGGTGCTGCGCGCGCAGACCTCGACGCCGGGCTGGCCCGCGAAGCTCGCCGCGTTCGGCGCGGGGCAGCTCCCGTACGCAGAGCTCGCCAGCTCGGCGAGCGGAGTCGGAGAGCGCACGGAGGCCCTCTTCTACGAGGGCGCACGACGGCTCGCGGACGGCGACGCGGCGGGCGCGCGGAGCCTCTTCGAAGAGGTGATCGGGCTCGGAATGGTCGGCTTCTACGAGCACGCGATGGCGCAGCAGCTCTTGCAGCGCTGAGGACTGAGCGCGGATTGACGAACGACGCGACGCCGATCCGTTGGCACGCCGCGCTCGGCTACGTGCTGCTCGCGGTGACGGCGAGCTTCGCGACCCAGCTCTTGGCCGCGCTCGTTCGCATGTCGCAGGGGCTCGATCTGCAAGACGCGGCGGCGGCGGTGCAGCGCGATCCGACGAGCCTCGGGCTCTCGCAGCTCCTCGGCTTCGCGCTCACGCTCGCGATCGCCCGTCGCCTGCACGCGCCGGGTCCGCGTCGCGAGGTGTACGCGCTCGCGCCCACGCCTCGCCCTGGTCGGCGGGGTCAGCCGCCGACTTCTCGCCCTGGTCGGCGGGGTCA
>ERZ761607.5380-NODE-5380-length-10537-cov-4.921866_pt1 | contig 10537 bp, 8 predicted proteins | sample MGYA00511164_ERZ761607 | MGnify/ENA primary metagenome ERZ761607 (study PRJEB28899, sample SAMN02445080) | bioreactor sludge metagenome | biome: EBPR sludge | place: Australia: Brisbane, Thorneside Wastewater Treatment Plant | collected 2011-06-22 ...
TTGTCGCAGCCTGCACGGCCGCCGCCGCCGCCGGCCTCAAGCGCGCCGCCGGCCGGCCGATAGACACGACGAACCGGCGGTCCCGTGGGAGGAACAGGTCCACGCCTGCGTCGCCCGCGGCGCAGGCGCCGCTCGGGTCACACCAACAAGGAATGCACCGATGCCCTCGATCTCCTGGCGCTCGTTCGTCCCCACCCCCCTCGCCCTGCGCGGCCTGACCGCGAAGCTGCTCGTCGCCTTCGGCGGCATGCAGGCGGCGATGCTGTGCGCCGGCGCGCTCGCCGGCGTCGGCATCTGGCAGCTGCGTGCCGAGCATGGGCAGCGCATCGAGCAGGCGCAGCGCATGGCCATCGTCACGCAATGGACGGCGTCGGTGCAGGCCAACCTGGAACGCGCGCTCAGCGCGACGCGGCTGGACGCCGCCGCCGGCGACGACGACGCGGTGCGCACGCGCATCGCGCCGCTGCTGGACCGCCTGGCCGAGGAGATGTCCGAGGTGGCCGCGGTGAGCGCCAGGCTGCAGGAGCAGCTGGCGGCGGCCGCCGCCGGCGACACCGTGCTCGCCGAGCGCATCGAGGCCGTGGTGCAGGCGCGCAGCCGTTTCGTCGGCCTGCGCGCGCAGATCCGCGACGACCTGCAGATGGGCGAAGGCGCCGGCCGCGTCGACAGCGAGCTGGCGCCGGCCGCGAAGGCCATGCTGGACGCCCTGGCCGCGGTGACGGCCGAGCTGGATGCACGCTCCGCCGCCGCCGACGCCGCGGTGCGCGCCCGCGCCCAGCAGGCGCTGCTGTGGCTGGCCGGCGGCTTCGCGCTCGCCGCACTGGTCGGCTTCGCACTCGCCGCGCGCACCGCGCGCTCGGTCGCCGCGCCGCTGCACGACGCCGCGGCGCTGGCCCGCCGCATCGCCGAGGGCGACCTGTCGCCGGCGCCCGGCTCGCAGCGCAGCGACGAGATCGGCGAGCTGCAGCGCGCGCTGGCGGCCATGCAGGGCTCGCTGGCCACGCTGGTCGGCGGCATCCGCGAGACCGCCGGCCGCCTGCGCGCCGCCAGCGTCGAGATGGCCGCCGGCAACCAGGACCTCAGCCAGCGCACCGAGGAGCAGGCCAGCAACCTGCAGCAGACGGCCGCGTCGATGGAACAGCTCACCGCCACCGTGCGCCAGAACGCCGACACCGCGCGCCAGGCCACGCAGCTGGCAGGCAGCGCGACCGATGTCGCCGCCCAGGGCGGCACCGTGGTCGCGCAGGTGATCTCGACGATGCAGGACATCTCGGCCAGCTCGCGCAAGATCGCCGACATCATCGCCGTCATCGACGGCATCGCGTTCCAGACCAACATCCTGGCGCTCAACGCCGCGGTCGAGGCGGCGCGCGCCGGCGAGCAGGGCCGCGGCTTCGCGGTCGTCGCGGGCGAGGTGCGCAACCTGGCGCAGCGCAGCGCGCAGGCCGCGCGCGAGATCAAGAGCCTGATCGGCGACAGCGTCGAGAAGGTCGAGGCCGGCTCGCGCCTGGTCGGCGATGCCGGCCGGACGATGGACGACATCGTCGCGCAGGTGCGCCGCGTCGCCGACCTGATCGCCGAGATCAGCCGCGCCAGCGTCGAGCAGAGCAGCGGCATCGGCCAGGTCGGCGACGCCGTGCAGCAGCTCGACCAGGTGACGCAGCAGAACGCGGCGCTGGTCGAGGAGTCCGCGGCGGCCGCCGACAGCCTGCGTCACCAGGCGCAGGCGCTGACGCAGACGGTGTCCAGCTTCAAGCTCGCGACCTGACCGGACGCAAGCGGCGGCGCCGGCGTGCGCCGACCGCACCGCGGCGCCGTCCGGCCCGCGTCACCCCGCCGGCCAGGCCCCGAAGCGGTCGCCGGCCACGCGCGGCGGCAGCGGCGTCGCGAAGAACCGCAGTTCCAGGCTGGTCCGCGGGCGCGTCATCGCCGCGTCCACATGCGTGCGGTGCAGCAGCCGGCCGTCGAAGACGATCGCATCACCCGGCTGCATCACCGGGCGCCTGAACAGCGCCGCATCGTGCCGCGCCGCCACCGCCTCGGGCTGCAATTCGGCCGGATGCAGCAGCCGCGGCTGCGCAGCGTCCACCCACTCCAGCCCGGGCGCATCGGACCCGCAGGGCGTCAGCGCGATCCAGCAGGTGCGCATCGCCAGCAGGTCCGCGTCGTGCAGCGGCCGGTCGGCCTGCGCGATGAAGTCGAAACGCAGCGCGCCGTCCTGGTGCCAGCCATGCGGCGGCCGGCCGTGGCGCACCCAGCTCTGGTCCAGGTTGCACGGCGGCGCCGCGCCCAGCGCCTGCTCGACCAGCGCGCGCAGCGGACTCCGCCCCAGCGCCTGCAGGACCGCCGTCGTGTCGGGTGCGGCCAGCGACGCGAGCGGCCTCGACACCTGCGGCCCGGTGTCCAGCGCGGCCCGCCATGACGCGCACAGCGATGCCGGCAAGGCGCCGCGCAGCAGCGCGACGGCCGCGCCTTCGTGCCGCTCCGCCGTCCCGCGCATGCGTCCTGCCCCGTCCGGCCCCGCCGCGCCGCGACCTACTCGGCCTGCCGCCGCAGCCCGAAGAACTGCCGCACCGCCTCGCGCAGCTGCGCATGGCCGACCGCGTCGGTGTCCTCGTGCACGGCACCGGGCACGAGCAGAAAGCGCTTGGGCTCGCGCGCGCGTTCGTAGAGCGCGCGGCCCATCGCCGGCGAGATCATCGTGTCCTCGCTGCCATGCACCACCAGCACCGGCGAGCCGACGTCGGCGATGCGAGAGCCGGCGTCGAAGTGCTGCGTGATCAGCCCGGTGATCGGCAGCCAGCCCCAGCGCAGGCTGCGGAAGTGCTCGGCCGACGACAGGAAGCCGCCTTCGACGATGAGGCCGGACTCGTCGCCGACCTCGGCGGCCAGCCGCACCGCGATGTTGGCGCCGATCGAGTGCCCGGCGATGTACCGTGGCACGCCGGGGTGGCGCCGCGCCAGCCAGGCCCAGGCCTGGCGGGCGTCTTCGGCGGCCAGGGTCTCGGAAGGCACCGAATTGCCGACGGACGCGCCCGGGTCCGGGCCCTCGCCCAGGCCCGCTGGGCGGCCCGTGTCGCGCCAGGCTGCGAGGCCGCCGGGGCTGGAGAGCCCGAAGCCGCGGTAGTCGATGCTCAGCACCGAGAAGCCCAGCGCATGCAGCCGCCGCATGCGCTGCGCGCTGGCGCGCACGTCCCAGCGCACGCCGTGCAGGAACAGCAGCACCGGCGCGGCGGCCTCGCGGCGCGGCAGCCACAGGCCGTGCAGGCGCACCGGCTCGCCGCGCTGCTCGGGGTGCAGCGAGACGAAGGGGATCCAGACCTCGGTCATGCCCTGCGCCGCCGCGACGCCGGGACCCCAGGCCTGCGTGGTGGGCATGAAGATCCAGCGCCGCTGCTCGAAGTCGACGACGGCGCAGCCGCCGATCAGCACAGCCAGCAGCACCGCCAGCCCGGCGCGCCGGCAGCGCGGGGCGGCGCGCGGCGGAGCGGGGGCGGCGGGGCCTGGCACGCCGGCGATATTCGCACGGCGCCGCGCCCCGTCAGCGCGGCCCGGCGGCATCGGGGCGCACGCGCCGCGAGCCGCCGGCGCGGCGGTCGGCGCGCACGTCCTGCACGCGCTCGGCATTCAGGCGCTCGGCCTGCTGGGTCAGGCGCACCAGTGCCTGGTCCAGCGCCTGCTGCAGGCCGGCGTCCAGCGCGCCGACGAGTTCGGCATTGATCGCCGCCACCTGCGGGAAGACCTCGTCGAACAGGCGCCGGCCCGCGGCCGTGAGCGCCACGCGGGCGCGGCGGTGGTCGCCCGGCTGCGGCACGCGTTCGAGCAGGCCCTTGGCCACCAGCGTGCCGATGGCGCGGCTGGTGCGCGGGCGGTCCAGGTGCGCCTCGTCGGCCAGCGCCGACGGCGACAGCGCCCCGCGCGCGGCCAGCAGCGCGAGCAGCCGCCACTCGCGCCGCGCGATGCCGTAGCGCCCCTCCAGCAGCCGCACGACCGGCGCCCCGCCCAGCGAAAACAGGCGCAGCAGCCGGTAGTTCAGCAGCTCGTCCAGCGTGGTCGGTGCGCGCAGGCTCAGGGTGATTCCCGGTATGGATTGATTTCAACAACTGTAGGCCCGGCACCTAGATTGCAGCCACCACGATTGCCCCAACCACGGCCCCGCGCCGACGAGGAGACACCATGTCCGGCCTGCGCTTCCTGAAACCACTGCTCGCGGCCGCGCTGGCCGCGCTCGCCACCTCGTCCGTGCTGGCGCAGGGCGCCGGCATCGTGAAGATCGTCGTCGGCTACCCGGCCGGCGCGACCAGCGACACGCTGGCGCGCATCGTCGCCGAGCACATGGCCGGCACGCTGAAGCAGACGGTGATCGTCGAGAACAAGCCGGGCGCCGGCGGGCGCATCGGCAACGAGATCGTCAAGGCCGCGGCACCGGACGGCCTGACGCTGCTGATGACGCCGGTCGCCACGATGGGCATCTTCCCGCACAGCTATGCCGGTCAGCTGCGCTACGACCCCTTCGCCGACTTCGCGCCGGTGGCGCACCTGGCGGACTTCCAGGTCGGGCTGGGCATCGCGAACGCGGTGCCGGCCAAGACGCTGGCCGAATACGTGGCCTGGGTCAAGACCGACCCGCAGAAGAACAGCTTCTACGGCTCGGCGGCGCCGGGCAGCATCCCGCACTTCTTCGGCGTCATGTTCGGGCGCACCGCGGGGCTGCCGATGACGCATGTGCCGTACAAGGGCACGGCGCCGGCGATGCAGGCGCTGGCCGCGGGCGAGATCTCGGCACTGTCCACGGTGGCGGCGGACATCCGCGCGCTGGTGCAGGCGGGCCGCGCGCGGCTGCTGGCGGTGGCCGGCGACCGCCGCGACCCCGCCTTCCCCGACGTGCCCACGTTCCGCGAGAGCGGCTTCGACCTCGTGGCCAAGCCCTGGTATGCGCTGTTCGCGCCGGCCGGCACGCCGCCGGCGGCGCTGGAGCGGCTGAGCAAGGCCGCGATGGCGGCGGTGCAGGACCCGGCGGTCAACAAGCGCCTGGTCGAGATGGGCGTGGAGCCCACCGGCCACGGCCCCGACCGCCTGGCGACCATCCTGCGCGCCGACCACGACCGCTGGGGCGAGGTGATCCGCGCCTCCGGCTTCAAGCCGGGGCAGTGAACGACCAGCGGACGCCGCCGTGAACGTGCTCTTCGTGATGGCCGACCAGCTGCGCTGGGACCACCTGGGCTGCGCCGGTCACCCCTACCTGAAGACGCCCCACCTGGACGCGCTGGCCGCGCGTGGCGTGCGCTTCACGAATGCCTTCGCCAACAGCGGCGTCTGCGGCCCCAGCCGCATGAGCTACTACACGGGCCGCTACCCCATCAGCCACGGCGCGACCTGGAACCGCGTGCCGCTGTCGGTGGGCGAGGTGACGCTGGGCGAGATGCTGCGCGACGCCGGCCACACGCTGGCGCTGGCCGGCAAGACGCATGTGATGCCCGACCGCGCCGGCCTGGCGCGCCTGCGCCTGGAGGGTGGCCACGAGCTGGCGACGCTGCTGGAACGCGGCGGCTTCGAGGAGATCGACCGCTACGACGGCCACCACGCGCCCGGCGCGGAAAGCGGCTACCCGGCCTTCCTGAAGGCGATGGGCTATGCCGGCGACGACCCGTGGACCGACTACGTCATCGCCGGCATCGGCCCCGACGGAGAAGTCAGGAGCGGCTGGCACATGCGCCACTGCCACCTGCCGGCGCGCGTGAAGGAGGAACACTCCGAGACCGCGTACATGACCGACCAGGCCATCGCCTTCGTGCAGCGCATGGGCGGCCGGCCCTGGGTGCTGCACCTGAGCTACGTGAAGCCGCACTGGCCCTACATGGCGCCGGCGCCCTACCACGCGATGTACACGCCCGACCAGTGCCTGCCCGTCGTGCGCAGCGAGGCCGAGCGCGTGGACGAGCATCCGGTGGTGGCCGCCTACCGCCGGCACGAGGAGAGCCTGAGCTTCCAGCGCAACGAGTGCATCCGCACCGTGCGTCCGGCCTACCAGGGTCTGATCTCGCAGCTGGACCACCACCTGGGCCGCCTGTTCGACGCGCTGGCCGCGCGCGGCGTGCTCGACGACACGCTGGTCGTCTTCTGCGCCGACCATGGCGACTACCTGGGCGACCACTGGCTGGGCGAGAAGGAGCTGTTCCACGACACCGTGCAGAAGCTGCCGTTCATCGTCGTCGACCCGCGGCGCGAGGCCGACGCGACGCGCGGGCGCACCGAGGACCGTTTCGTCGAATCGGTCGACGTGGTGCCGACGATCCTGGAGACGCTGGGCCTGCCGGTGCCCACGCACCGCGTCGAGGGCCGCAGCCTGCTGCCGCTGCTGCGCGGCGAGTCGCCCGCCGACTGGCGCGACATCAGCTACAGCGAGCTCGACTATTCCTGGCGCCAGGCCCGGCTGACGCTGGGCAAGCGCGTGGACCGCTGCCGCGCTTTCAGCCTGCGCAGCGAACGCTGGCGCTACGTGTACTGGCTGGACGAGCCCGAGCAGCTGTTCGACCTGCAGGCCGACCCCGAGGAGTTCCACGACCGCGGCCGCGACCCGGCCACCGAACCGGTGCGCGCGGCAATGCGCGAGCGGTTGCTGGCCTTCCTGGCCGCGCGCCGCCACCGCACCACGGTGACCGATGCGCAGAACGAGGCCGGCACCGCGGCGCACAAGCGCGCGGGGGTGTTCTACGGCCAGTGGTGAGCGGTGTCTAGAACCGCGGCAACGTCGCGAGCGACACGCGCCCGGCCGCCGCATCGGCCATGATGCGGTCGCGCTCGGCCCAGCCGCGCAGCTTGCCCGGGTTCAGCAGGCCCTGCGGGTCGAAGCGCAGCTTGGTCGCGACGATGTCGGGGTTGACCTGGCCCTGCTTGCCGTCCTCCACCACCCAGACATGCGGGTTGGCGATGTACACGCCGTGGTCGCGGTGGATCTGCATGATCTCGTCCAGCCGCTCGTCGCTGCGGTAGCGCACCAGCTGCAGCCCGCTGCAGTTCATCGCGCCTTCCTTGGTGCGGATGAATTCCAGGTGCACCAGCACCTCGTCGCCGAGCTTGTCGCGCAGGGTCCTGGCCTGCTGCACGTGACGGCCGGGCTGGTAGCCGCTCTGGATGTAGGTCAGGTTCTTGTCGACCTTCAGCGCGTGCAGCGTGGTGTGGTTCCAGGTGAATTCGACGATGGTGCGGTTGCTGCTGCGCACCTCGGCCGCGGTCTTGCGCAGCGTGACCGTGCCGCCGAATTCGGCGACCAGTTGCTGCAGCGCCGGTTCGGCAAACTCGGCGACGAGCACGAAGACGGCGTGGCTGCCTGCGCTCATCGTGCCCTTGAGCAGCGGTGTCGCGGCCAGCAGCAGGTCGGGGATCGGCGCGGCGAGCAGCGTGACGCTCTTCTTCACGATGCCGGGCGCGGAGGCCAGCGCATCGGCGAATTCGATCGCCGCGTCGAAGCCCTCGAAGCAGACGATGGCCTCCAGCCACGGGTGGGCCGGCGCCAGCCCCACCTCCAGCTCCAGCACCAGGCCGTTGGTGCCGTAGACATGGTGCAGCAGCAGCGCCTCCGGCGCGCGCAGTTCCACCGTCTTCGGGTCGGGCTCGATCGTCATCGCGCGCACGCCCAGCACGTTGCCGGTGCTGGCCAGCGGGCCGTGGTTGATGCTGCCCACACCGCCGAAGCCGCCGCCGTACAGCCCGCCCAGCGTGGCGCTGCGGAAGGTGCTGGGCACGCAGCGCAGTTCCCAGCCCAGGCTGCCTTCGCCGCCGAGCGCCTGCGTCTGGCGGTCCATCTCCATCATGCGGATGCCGGCCTGCGCACGCGCCACGCCCGGCCGCACCCAGAGCAGCCGGTTGTAGGCCGAGAGGTCCAGGATCACGCCGCCATGCAGCGGCATGCACTGGCCATAGTTGCCGGTGCCGCTGCCGCGCACGGTGATCGGCACGCTGGCGGCGGCACAGCCGGCGACGACGGCGCGGATCTCGTCCTCGGTCTTCGGCCGCGCGACGGCGTCGGCGCGCAGGCCCTCGAGCTGGCGCTTGAGCATGGGGCTGAACCAGTAGAAGTCCTGGCTCAGGCGCTCGACGCGGCCGTCGGTGATCCATTCGATGGCCGGCAGCGCGGCCACCAGTTCGGCCGTGCGCGTGCGCGTGCGTTCGCGGTCGAAGACTTCGTTCATCGTTGCAGCATGGTGTTCACGAAGGCCTGCGCCTCGGCGCGCAGCGCGGCGAGGTCCAGCCCGGGAATCGCATCGTTCTCGACGACCACGCGACCCTGGACCAGCAGCGCACGCAGCGTCGGCCGCCCACCGCCGACCACCGGTCCCAGCGCCGGGTCGTGCAGGCCGAAGTGGCGCGGCTGGTCGAGGTCGTAGACGGCGAGGTCGGCCGCCATGCCCGGCTGCAGCGTGCCGACACCGGGCAGGCCCAGCAGCCGCGCGCCGCCAGCGGTGCCGATGTGCACCACGTCCTCCACCGTCATCGCGCCGGCATGGCCGCCTTCCTGCACGCCGCCGGCCCGCGCCCGCGTGCCGGCGCGCGGGTCGGCGCGGTGCACCAGCCAGGCCATGTGGGCCTCGCTGGCCATGTCGGCCGCCTCGTTGCTGGCCGCGCCGTCCACCGCCAGCCCCACCGGCACGCCCAGCGCCAGCGCCTCGGGGATGCGCGCGATGCCGCTGCCCAGCCGTGCATTGCTCTGCGGGCAATGCGCGATGCCGGTGCCGGTGGCGGCGCACAGCTTCAGTTCGTCGTCCGACAGGTGCACCATGTGGGCATACCAGACGTCGTCGCCGACCCAGCCATGCCCGGCGACGAACTGCAGCGGCGTGCAGCCGTGCACCTCGCGCGCCCAGCGCACGTAGTCATAGGTCTCGCTCAGGTGGCTGTGCAGCCGGATGCCGAGCGCGCGCGCCTGCTCGGCCATCGGCCGCAGTTCCTCGGCGCGGCAGCTCCAGTTGGGCGTGGTGATGGCGCTGGCCACGCGCCGCATCGCCATCGGCCCCCGGTCGTGAAAGCGGCGCACGTCGTGCTCGATGCTGGCCAGGAAGCCGTCCAGCGTCTCCGGCTGCACCTGCGGCGGCGCCGCGGCGTCGGTCATCGCGCGCGCCTGCGTCTGGCCGCCGCGCGCGAGCACGAAGCGCAGGCCCAGCTTCGCGGCTTCGTCGAAGACGGCCTCGCTGGCGTCGAAGGGCATGCCGGGCCAGTAGTGGTACTGGTGGTCGGCCACCGTCGTGCAGCCCGACAGCGCCAGTTCCACCAGGCCCACGCGCGCCGCGACGCGCAGCGCCTGCTCGCCGTCGAAGAAGCGCCGGTAGGCCACCGGCACCGCCGCCAGCCAGGGCACGAGCGGCAGGTCGATGCCGGCCGGGATGCCCTTGAGCAGGCTCTGGAACAGGTGGTGGTGGGTATTGACCCAGCCGGGGTAGACGACGCAGCCGCGGGCGTCGATGACGCGCTCGCCGGGTTCGGGGGCCAGCGTGCCGATGGCGGCGATGACGCCGTCGCGCACGCGCAGGTCGGTGCCGGTGCTCGACCGCGCCGCGGCGCCGGGCAGGCCGGTCAGCAGCGCGAGCGCGCCGCGGATCAGCAGCGACTCACTCATGAACCTGCTCGCTCTCGTGCCAGGACCCCAGCGCCCACTTCGACAGCACCGCCATCAGCGCGAACAGCGCGACGCCGGTGACGGTGATCAGCACCAGCGCGGCAAACATGCGCGGGATGTTGAGCTGGTAGCCGGCCTGCAGGATCTGGTAAGCGAGCCCGGTGCCGGTGCCGCCCGTGCCGGCGACGAACTCGGCCACCACCGCGCCGATCAGCGCCAGCCCCGAGCTGATGCGCAGCCCGCCGAAGAAATACGGCAGCGCCGACGGGATGCGCAACCGCAGCAGCGTCTGCAGCCGGGTGGCGCGGTTGAGCCTGAAGTAGCTCATCAACCCCGGGTTGACGCTGCGCAGCCCCAGCGTGGTGTTGGCGATGATCGGAAACAGCGCCACCAGCGTGGCGCAGATGACGAGCGACGCGGTCGGGTCCTTGACCCAGATGATGATCAGCGGCGCGATGGCGACGATGGGCGTCACCTGCAGCAGCACGGCGTAAGGAAACAGCGCGGTCTCGATGACGCGGCTCTGCACGAAGGCGAAGGCGATCAGCACGCCCAGCACGGCCGCGCTGAGGAAGGCGAACAGCGTGATCTTCAGCGTGGTCACGAGCGCACCGAATAGCAGGCCGGCGTCGGTCACCAGCACCTGCGCGACGCGCCAGGGGCTGGGCACCAGGTAGGGCGGGATCTCGAAGCCGACGACCAGCCCCTGCCAGGCGGCGATCAGCAGCACGGCCACGGCGGCCGGCCAGACGATCTTGGCGCTTTGGCTGTTCACTTCAGCGGCCCACTTCGTGGGATGCGCGACCCTGCCGGTGGCAGGTTGCGGTGTCTTGAGAAGGTTGGCCGGACTGCACTGTTCATGCATGCGAGCATCGGCGCAGCGAAGCCGCGTGGGGGCAGCCCGCATCGCCCAGAGTCCGGCGG
>ERZ761607.5384-NODE-5384-length-10528-cov-8.888571_pt1 | contig 10528 bp, 6 predicted proteins | sample MGYA00511164_ERZ761607 | MGnify/ENA primary metagenome ERZ761607 (study PRJEB28899, sample SAMN02445080) | bioreactor sludge metagenome | biome: EBPR sludge | place: Australia: Brisbane, Thorneside Wastewater Treatment Plant | collected 2011-06-22 ...
TCTCTGAATTCAAAACAGTTTTGCATTGAAATTGCAAAACGTTCAGGTGCAAAAATTCTTCTGCTCAATATATATAATGTAACGATTTACGATCCCAATATGCCGGCTGAGTTGATGATGGAATCAATGAACGAAGCAATGAGATTTTCAAAAGAAGGTCTTGAAAAATTGCTTCCTGATTTTAAATCTCAAACTTATAATAGCGGAGGGAATTTAGAAGTTGAGATAGTAAGCAAACAGGGATTGGTAGGTGATGAAATTGAAATTTTTGTTTCCGAAAATAATATTGATTTAATTGTAATGGGAACGACCGGTGAAAGCGGCTTCCTTGATAAGATAATGGGAAGCAATACATCATCCGTTATTGAGAAAGTAAAATGTCCGGTTCTTGCTATACCTGCAAAAGCGAAATATAAGGGTATCTCCAATATAGTTTATGCAGCGAGTTTAACAGATGATGACAGAAGCGAAGTGCCTTATATTACCGGGCTTGCTACTCTTTTCGATGCTGAGATAAAATATCTTCATATATGTGATGATGATGACCAAAGTATGATATCACAAAAAGATTCAATATTCGAAACACTTAAAGAAGAAATTAATTATTCAAAAATCGGATTTGAAATACTTGAGAATAATGACATTGTAAAAGGATTGGAAACCTATGTAAATAATAACAAAGTTGATGTATTGGTTATGGCACAGCATAAAAGAAATTTTTTTGAGAGAATTTTTAAATCAAGCAAAACTGAAACTATGGTTCATCATACAGATATACCTCTATATGCACTTCACATCAGAAAATAAATATTCAAAATTACCCGATGGCAGATAAATTATTTCTCGTTGACGCAATGGCAATGATTTACAGGGCTTACTTTGCGATGATATCATCACCATTAATAAGTCCTGATGGAAAAAATACATCTGCAATTTTTGGATTTGTAAATTCCCTTATAAAAATTCTTGATGACGAAAAACCTGATTATATCGCGATATGTTTTGACACGGAAAAACCTACATTCAGACATAAGGAATATCCTGCATATAAAGCACAACGAATGGAAATTCCGACTGATATGCCATGGCAGATAAATAAAGTAAAAGAAGTTATAAAAGCATTGAATATTCCTTTACTCGAGATGGATGGATATGAAGCAGATGATATAATCGGAACTATTGCAAAAAAAGCCGAGAAAGAAAATACTATGACATATATGGTGACTCCTGACAAAGATTATATGCAACTTGTAACGGATAAAACTTTTTTATACAAACCGACAAGAAATGTTTTCGGAAATAAAATTGCTGAAGTCGAAATTATTGATAAGCAAGGTGTATTGAATAAATTTGGAGTATCACCTGACAGAGTTATAGATGTATTGGGATTAATGGGCGACAGTTCAGATAATATTCCCGGCGTTAAAGGAGTTGGTGAGAAAACGGCTATCGCTTTGATTCAGGAATATGGTTCGATGGAAAATTTATACAAAGCAATTGATAAAATTCCGAAACCAAAACTAAAAGAAAAATTAATCGAGAGCAAAGATATTGCATTCCTTTCGAAAAAACTTGTTACAATAGATACAGATGCTCCTGTAAAAACAGATTTTCACAGTTTAAAAAGACAAAAACCTGATTCTGCAAAACTTGTAAATTTATTTTCAGAATTTAATTTTAAATCTCTTATTAAGAAATTTTCGGGAGATAGCGGGCAGACTAATGATAAACAAACAAAATCAGAGAGTGAAGAACCTGAAATTAAAATCAGAGGACAGAAAATTGAATCTATTAAAGTTGATGTTAAAGATATTGAGAAGAAATATAAAACAATAAAAGTTGTAAAACATCATTATTACACGATAAAAAATGCGGATGAATTTGACAGGATGATAAAAAAACTTGTCAAAGAAGAAACTGTTTGTTTTGATACGGAGACGGATTCAAAAGATCCTATGCAATGTAATTTGGTCGGAATGTCTTTTGCATATAAAGAAGAAGAAGCGTATTATGTTCCTGTTTATGGAAATATAAAAAAAGGTGATTCTTTATTTGATAAGCAAAGTAACAAAGAAAATATTGGAGTTGAAATCAACGAAGCAATTGAGAAGATAAAAACACTTCTGGAAAATAAAAAAGTAAAGATTGTCGGACAGAATATAAAGTATGATTATCTTGTGATGAAAAATTACGGGATAGAAATTGCTAATATTGATTTTGATTCGTTAATCGGAGCATTTATTCTCAAACCGGAAGGTGCTCATGATATGGATTCACTTGCTGAAGATTATCTCGGTTACTCCCCTATTTCGATAGAAACACTTATCGGAAAAGGGAAAAATCAGATTACAATGGATAAGGTTGAAGTTGATAAGGTCAGTGAATATGCGTCTGAAGATGCAGACATAACTTTGCAACTATGTCACAGAATTAAGTATGAACTTGAAAAAATAAATTTATTAAAATTATGTGATGAAATAGAATTTCCTTTGATAAGAGTTTTGGCTGAAATGGAATTTCAAGGCATCAAAGTTGATAAGAAAATTTTACTTGCGATTGATAAGCAGATAATGAAATCAATTGATGAATTTGAAAAGAAAATTTATGAACTTGCAGGAGAAAAATTTAACATAAACTCACCTAAACAACTTCAGGAATTATTATATACAAAACTTAATCTTAAGCCGACTAAAAAAACAAAAACCGGATTTTCGACAGACGTTAAAGTGTTGGAAGAGTTAAGATATCAGCATCCAATTGCGGCTGCGATAGTTGATTATAGAATGCTCACTAAATTAAAATCCACATATATAGAAGGATTAGTGAAAGCAATAAATCCGAAAGACGGAAGAGTGCATACTTCATATAGTCAGATTGGAGCGGCAACAGGAAGACTTTCATCAACAAATCCAAATTTACAAAATATTCCTATACGAACAGAAATAGGACGAAGTTTGAGAAAGGCATTTGTTCCGGAAAATAAAAACCAGAAAATTTTATCAGCCGATTATTCACAGATTGAACTTAGAATTATGGCACATTATGCAGGAGATGAAAATATGATAAATGCATTTAAAAGAAATCACGATATACATACGGAAACAGCAATGAGAGTATTCGGGCTTAAAGATAAAAAGGAAGTTACTCCTAATATGCGAAGAAAAGCAAAAGAAGTTAACTTTGGAATAATATATGGAATAGGTGCATTTGGTCTGGCTAACAGACTTGAAATAAAAAACACAGAAGCAAAAGATATAATAGAAAGATATTTCAGAGAATATCCGAAAGTATTGGATTATATGGAAAGGACAAAAAAGTTTGCGAGAGAAAACGGATACGTAGAAACATTAATGGGCAGAAGAAGATATCTGATGCAAATAAATAATCAGAATGCTTCGGCAAGAGCCGAAGATGAAAGAGCGGCGATTAATATGCCTATACAGGGAACAGCAGCCGATATGATAAAGATAGCGATGATTAATATAGATGAAGCATTCAAAAAAAATAAAATAAAATCTAAAATGCTTTTACAGGTTCATGATGAACTTGTATTTGAAGTTTATGATGATGAAACCGAAAAAGTTAAAAATATTGTTACATCTAAAATGAAGAATGCGATACCAATGGATGTTCCGATTGAAGTTGAAGTAGGAATCGGAAAAGACTGGTTTGATGCACATTAAAAAATAAAAAATAAAATTCAGAAAGGATTTTTTAAATGATAGTTGTTACAGGCGGTGCGGGATTTATCGGTAGTTGTTTAGTTTGGAGACTTAATCAACTTGGTATTGAAGATATTATAATAGTAGATAAATTCACGACAGATGATAAATGGAAAAATTTAATTTCACTTAAATATGAAGATGTATTTGATGCTAATGAGTTCGGCGAAATGGTATCACATGATTTTCTGAAAAAAGCACAAGTAGATACAATATTTCATCTTGGAGCAATCAGTTCAACAACAGAAAAAGATTTTAGATTACTGATGTCAAATAATTATGAATACACAAAATATTTGTGTGAAAAATGTTTAACGGGTGATATAAAATTTATATATGCTTCTTCTGCTGCTACTTATGGAATGGGTGAACAGGGATATTCAGATAATGAAAATGTTATAAATTCATTGCGACCATTGAACGGATATGGATTTTCAAAACAGATGTTTGACAAATGGTTATACAAAAATAATTTATTTGATAAAGTTGTGGGGTTAAAATATTTTAATGTGTTCGGACCAAATGAATATCATAAAGAAGATATGAGAAGTATTATCTGCAAAGGATTTGAACAGATTAAATCAGGAGGCGGTATAAAACTTTTCAAATCTGACAAACCTGAATATGCAGACGGAGAACAGAAAAGAGATTTTATTTATGTAAAAGATGCCGTAGATATGACATTATTCTTCTGGGAAAATAAACCGGTTCACGGCTTATATAACATCGGCTCAGGTAAAGCATCATCTTGGAATGAGTTTGTAACACCGGTATTTAAAGCACTTGGGATTGATGTTAAAATTGAATATTTTGAAATGCCTGAAAATCTGAAAAGTAAATATCAGTATTTTACTGAAGCAGATATTTCTAAAATCAGAAAAGCAGGATATAAAAAAGAAATCACAAAACTGGAAGATGCTGTATTTGATTACGTAACAAATTATATGAATACAGATTTTCCATATTTACATTAATTTTATATTATTAATATTTATTAAATCAAAAATGAAAAAATTATTTCTTCTCTTAGCAGTTCTTTTTTGCTCTAACTCTTACGCTCAGGATTTACCGAAAGGATTACTTCCTTCAGAAATGGATGCTTATCAAAAACTGATATACGGAAATTTTAACAAGGTAATAACTACTGATGATCCAAATCCTCCCGGGTATCCCGTAAGAACAATGGCAGAGTGGGAACAGTTGCAGGGATTAACTATTACATGGACTTCTTATACTACTATATTAAGACAAATTGTTGATTATGCACAGGATGAATGTATGGTTTATATCGTTTGCAGTGATTCAAATTCAGTGAAAACTTTTTTAACAAATGGTGGAGTGCCGCTCGTTAATTTAAAATTTGTAATTGCTCCTTTCAATAGTGTATGGTGCAGAGATTACGGTCCATGGTCAGTTTACAGAAATACTGCAGATACAACAAGTTTTGTTGATTGGGTTTATAACAGACCAAGACCGGGAGATGACGCAACTCCGAATTATCTTGCAACAACTTTAGGCATAAATCTTTTTACTACTACAGTAGAACCGAACAGACTTGTGAACACCGGCGGAAATTTTATGGTGGATGGTAACGGAACAGGTTTCGCTTCTAAATTAGTTCTTGAGGAAAATCCCGGTAAGACTGAAGCACAGATTGACGGAATAATGAATTCATATATGGGATTAACTCGATATATAAAAATGAACACATTACCTTATGACGGGATACATCATATTGATATGCATATGAAACTACTTGATGAAGAAACATTACTGGTTGGTCAGTACCCAAACGGAGTTGCTGACGGTCCGCAGATTGAAGCAAACCTTCAATATGTATTGAGCAATTTTTTAACCTGTTATGGTCGCCCATATAAAGTCGTTAGAATTCCTATGCCACCAAGTTCTACAGGTCAATATCCTCCTGCTTCTTCATATTTTACTTACACAAATTCAGTATTTGTAAATAAAACTGTTATCGTTCCAATTTATGGATTTGCTATGGATACTACTGCTCTTAGGATTTACAGAGAAAATTTACCCGGCTATAGAGTCGTAGGCATTAACTGTGCAAGTATGATTTCTGCAAGCGGAGCAATCCATTGCATCACAAAAGAAATTGGAGTTTATAATCCAATTTTTATTTCTCATAAATATCAGAGAAATACTGATGTTACAAATCAACCTTATCAAATTAAATCATATATAAAATCTAAGAGCGGAATAGCTAATGCAAAATTATTCTGGAGAACTGATACATTGGCTGCTTATAACGAAGTAATAATGTCGGCAGTTGGCGATACATTTACCGCAAACATTCCTGCAAGACCGCTTGGAACAGATGTATATTATTATATTTCTGCAACTGCTAATGATGGAAGAGTTACTAACAAACCACTCACAGCACCAACAGGTTATACAAAATTCAGAGTTGACAATTTAACTAATATTAGCGGAAACAGTTCTCTGATTGACGGATATGCATTAAATCAAAACTATCCGAATCCATTTAACCCTGCGACAAAAATTAATTTTTCAATTCCGGAAAACGGATATGTTACATTAAAAGTATTTGATGTAACAGGAAGAGAAGTAGCAAACTTAGTTAATGATTTCAAATTTGCCGGTTCATATACTTATGATTTTTCCGCATCAAATCTTGGCAGCGGAGTTTATTTCTACAAACTCGAATCAAATAATTTTTCAGATGTTAAGAAGATGTTACTGGTGAAATAATCATACCAAATATTTTTGGATTTAATCAAAGGGGCTTTCACAGCCCCTTTTTTTTATCCCTGCCGATAAAATCTTCTTAGACATTTAAAATAGCAATGTAAATTCCACCACGTGATGGTGGAATTTCCACCACGTGATGGTGGATTTTACACCACTCGATGGAGTTTTTTACACTGGCAAATTTACCAATTTATCGAATTTTGATGTACCTGATTTTTTGATTTTCGGGCATATATTTTTTAAGTATTTCGGCACATAATTTTACCTCCCCATTGATATATCAGATTACGGACACTCGGAAATGCTTACATATAGCGGGTTTACAAGCGTTCATATTTTTTCTTAATGGTCTTTACCCTAAAGATATCGTGTAAATTTCGCCATTGGGTGGTGTAAAATCCACCACGTGGTGGTGGAATTTCCACCACTTGATGGTGGATTTTACATTGATTTATTACCCAATTTTCTTTAGTTTTAGTTATGAAAATCTTTAAAAGAAATATCGAAGCAAATCTGATTACTGCTTTAAAAGATACTCCTGTTATATTACTTAACGGAGCAAGACAATCAGGAAAAACTTTTTTATTAAAAGAAATGGTCAGAAAGAATTTAATTTCTGAATATATTACTTTAGATAACATTGAACCTTTTACTGTTGCTTCACGTGAACCTGAAGATTTTCTTAACAGTTTCAAGGGATCGGTTATACTTGATGAAATTCAGAGAATTCCGGAAATATTTGTTTCAATAAAAGCGAATGTGGATAAGAAAAGAACCCCGGGCAAATTTATACTTTCAGGATCGGCGGATATTTTTCAATTACCGAAATTAACTGATTCACTTGCGGGCAGGATAGAAGTTCATACTTTATATCCATTATCGCAAATGGAAATCAATAATAAGAAGGGCAGTTTTGTAGATCATATTTTCAGCAAAAATACGCAATGGAATTCACTTCCAAAAGTATCACGGAAAAAAATCTTTTCATCTATATTCAGAGGTGGATTTCCATCTGTGCAGAATAAACCATTATACAGGTTATATGATTGGTTTGGAAGTTATGTCAATACTATCATTCAAAGAGACATAAGGGATATTTCTAAAATTGAAAAACATTCTGATTTACCGGGTATATTAGAATTATTGGCTTCGAGAACAATGCAACTCTATAATAATGCGGCTATATCTTCATCATTAAAACTTCCACAAACTACAATGACAAGATATATAAAATTATTGAGGATGGTTTATCTTGTTGATTTTCTGAGACCGTATGCAAGAAACGTAACGAAAAGAATATCAAAAGCACCTAAATTATATTTTACTGATACAGGTGTTATTTCATTTTTACTGAATCTTTCAAGTTCATTTGATAATCCGTTCAGAGGTCAGATATTTGAAAATTTTGTGATTATGGAAATTATAAAACAGATAAGTTGGAGCAAAGTAAAACCCAAAGTATATTTCTATAGAGATTTAAACGGAAACGAAGTTGATTTGATACTTGAATTACGTGGTGGTGATTTGATTGCCATTGAAATCAAAGCGTCAACTTCAGTTAAGCCGAAAGATTTTGACAGTTTAAAACTTTTAAAATCTCAGGTTGGAAATAGATTTCTAAAGGGATTTGTAATTTATATGGGTGATAATATTTATCCTTATGATAAGAATATATTTTCATTACCAGTAAATGCTCTTTGGGAACAACCCTTTAACTGATAATAAACCGTGTAAATTCCACCATCGAGTGGTGGAATTTACACCACCTTGTGGTGGATTTTACATAAGATAAAATTCTGATTCCAACTAATTTATTTTTTTAATCAATTTCAAACTTCCCCTCTCCCGCTGATTCTTCATTGAATAACCCCCTTTTTAATCTTATTTTTGTGTTTATAAATATTTGTAAATTAATTATTTAACTCAATTTTAACTGTTGCTATTTTGATTAAATCAAACAGACTTAAAGAAATTGTTTCTAATGCGTCCGGTAAAAAAATCTGTGTTATCGGGGATGTAATGCTTGACAGATATTTGCTCGGTGATGTCACAAGAATTTCTCCTGAAGCACCCGTTCAGGTTTTTGATATTAAAAAAAGTGAACATAAATTCGGAGGTGCGGCTAATGTTAGTCTCAATATAAAAGAACTTGGTGCCGAACCTGTCTTGATTGGTGTTATAGGTAATGACAATGAAGGTAGTATTATCATTGAACAAATGAAAAATTCAGGAAAAACTACTATTGGAATTTTAGAAGAAGACAAAAGACCAACCACCACCAAAACAAGAGTTATCGCCGATTCTCATCATCTATTGAGAATTGACAGCGAGTCAAAACAAAATATATCCGAAGAAACCGAAAACAGAATTCTTGGTATTTTAAAAAATGATTATTATGAAATAGAAGCAATTATCCTTCAGGATTATAATAAAGGTGTATTAACAAAGTCACTTATTAATAACGTTATAAAATTTGCAAACGATAACAACATAAAAGTTCTTGTTGATCCGAAGTTTTATAATTTTTTTGAATATAAAAATGTTTTTCTTTTTAAACCGAACAAAAAAGAACTTGAAGAAGCACTCGGAAAAAAAGCAAGAAGTGATGATGAACTGATTCAGTTTGCTGAGGAACTTGCAGACAAAATAAACTGTAAATATCTTGTATTAACTCTCGGAGATAAGGGTGTAATGTTGTTTGAAAAAAATAACGGTGATAAAAAAATTGAAAAAATTGATACTTATGCAAGAAAAGTTGCAGACGTTTCCGGAGCAGGTGATACAGTAATTTCGACTATTGCGGTTTGTCTTGCCGGAGGTGCGACAGTTAGCGAAGCAGTTATAATAGCGAACTATGCGGCGGGAATTGTAGTAGAAGAAGTAGGAATTGTTCCTATTACAAAAGAAAAACTCATTTCCGGGATTAAATGATTCTAAATCGAGAAAATTTAAATACTGAAATTCAGAAACTAAAAAACGAAGACAAAAAAATTGTTTTCACTAACGGATGTTTCGATATTCTGCACAAAGGTCACATAACATATCTTAACGAATCTAAATCTCTCGGTGATGTTTTAATAGTAGGGGTAAATTCTGATGACTCCGTAAAAAAATTAAAAGGTGATGAACGACCTGTTACAAATGAAAACGACAGAATGTATGCTCTTGATAATCTCAAACCAGTTGATTTTGTGATATTATTCACCGAAGATACTCCATATAATCTGATAAAAGAAATTATCCCTGATATACTCGTAAAGGGAGGGGATTGGACTCCTGATAAAATTATCGGATCGAATATTGTTCTGGGTAATGGTGGAGAAGTGAAAAGTTTAAAATTTGTTAACGGTTACTCCACAACAAACATTCTTGAAAAAATAAAAAAACTTTAATCTTACAATCTATCAAGACTAAGTGTCAGACATTGAAAAAATAGAGATTAAGTCCGGAGTTGAAGATGAGTTGCCTCCTGAAAATGACAAACCTGTTAATAAGAAAAAAGGTTGTTGTCTCGGAAAATTTTTTCTGATTTCATTTGTTGTTATTCTTATAATTGCAATCGCCGGTTTCATCTTCGTTCAAACCTCCACTTTTAAATCAATTGTTTTAAACTTTGCACTTGATAAAGTAAATTCAGATTTAGTAAAACCCGGTTCAAGAATTTATGCGGGAAAACTTGAAGGCTCACTAGTTAAAAGTTTAAGACTGCTTGACGGTGGAATAATTACTCAAAACGATACTGTTGTAAAATTCGACTCGCTTGAAATTCAATACTCACTGCTCCCTATTCTAAACAAAGATATTATTGTAAAAAATCTTCAATTGATTAATCCCGTTATTAATTTTACAAAAATTAAAGCGGATAATGATTCACTTGAATGGAATTTTACTCAGATATTTAAATCAGAAACTGATACACTTCCACCAGATACAACAAGCAAATTTGATTATAATATTTACGTCGATAATCTTAATTTAAAAAATGGGATTTTCAGAAATCTTGAAAATAAACCTGCCGGTATTCCGTTTTCATTATTCAACTTTCAAAAACTTGATACATTCAATACCTC